>Ga0206682_10004490_pt1 | contig 11333 bp, 5 predicted proteins | sample M240m12015metaG_FD_155444 | JGI IMG/M metagenome (GOLD analysis project Ga0206682, IMG submission 155444) | Ammonia-oxidizing marine archaeal communities from Monterey Bay, California, United States - M2 40m 12015 | ecosystem: Environmental > Aquatic > Marine > Intertidal zone | place: USA... | reverse complement strand
CGGGCCGAACGCGCCATCCGTCGCGTCCGCCGCGGCGGCTTCGGGGCTCTCCGCCGCCTCCGCGTCGGACGAAGCGCCGGGCTTCCCGGGCGACCCGAGCGCCTCCGCCGCCGCGCGCGCCGCCGCCGCGCGCGCCGCCGCGCGGTCCTCCTCGCGCGCCTCCGCCACCTGCTCCAGCGTCTGCGGCAGGGACAGCAGGTACTCGCCCGCGTTGGTCACCGCCTCCTGCGGGTAGGCGCTGAACGACGGCAAGTCGCCGAATCCTTGTCGATCGGCATCCGCGTCGGCGTCGGCGACCCACGCCGGCCGCCGCGCGTACCCCGCGAACTCGCGGAGCGCGCGCGACGCGAGCGTCTCCAGCGCGAACGCGCGCGTCGCGTCCGCGAACGCGCGCGCCTTCGCGCGCGCCAGAGGCAGAGGGTCCGAAACCGCCGAGGCGTCCGCGAAGAACGCGCGCAGCGCGCGCGCCTCGTCGGCGTTCGCCGCCGCCGCCGCCGCCGCCGAAGTCACCGCGTCGGCGCCGCGCGGAACGGGGAGGTCCGACGACGGCGTCGCGGGAAGCGCTCGCGCCAACGCGCTCGTCGGAGACGTCTCGAAAAACACGCGCTTCAGCCACGCCCGAATCGTCTCGATGAGCGTCTCGACGCGAGAAGTCGTCGCCGCGGAAGCCGCCAGGAGACTCACGGCGGCGCGCGCGTTCGCCTCGGCGGATCCGTCGCTCGGCGCGCCGCGCGCCGTAACCGCCGGCGCGACGCGCGCCGGCGCCGCCGCCTCCTCCTCCTCGTCCGCCGCGGGGGGCACGGCCATGCCCTTGGCGAGTCGCAGGCGCCTGAGCGCGACGCACACACCGCGCACGCGCGCGGCCGCCGCCGCGTCCAGCGCGCGGAGCATGGCGCGCGTCTCCAGCCCGTCCGCCAGCTTCTCACAGCGCGCCGTCGCCGACGCCGCCGCCGCCTCCAAGCCGGCGGTCGCCGCCGCCGCCGCCGCCGCGGCAGCCTCGGCGTCCCCCGCGCGCGCCGCCCGGTCCGCCGCCGCGAGCGCCGCCGCGAGAGCGCCGTCCTCGCCCAGCGCGCGCTCCTCCAGCTCGGCGTAGCGCGCGCGCACGCCCTCGAACGGCGCCAGCGCCGCGGCGAGCGCGCCGAGCGCCGCGGCGGGCGCGACGCCGGTGGTCTCCCCCGACTCCGTCACCAGCAGCGCGCGCGCGGCGTCCCCGAACCCGCGCGCCGCCGAGGCGTACGTCTCCGCGAACGCGTCCAGCGACTTCGTCGCGGCTCTCTGCGCGAACTCGCGCTTGGTGAGCTCGCTCAGCTCGCGCCAGGCGCACACCACCAGCTCGTCCGCCTCCTTCGGGAACGCGCGCGAGGTCCACGCCGTCTCGCGGCGAACCGCGTCCGCCACCGCCGCCGCGTACCCGGGCACCCACGCCGCGAACCGCGTCGTTCCCGTGTCGTGTCGTTCCCGTGTCGTCACCGCGGGCGTTTCGCCGGTGAACGCTTTCCACTCCCGCAGCAGGGGCTCGACCACGCGCGTCTCCGCGTACGCCGAGAACACGGTTTGAATCTTTCCCGAGACGTGCAGCACGTCGCGCATCTCCTCGGCGCGCGCGGCGTCGCTCGCGGCGAGCGCGGAGACCAGCTCCGGCCTCGCGAGCGTCTCCACGCGCTTCTCCAGCACCTCGACGCGCGAGGGCGCGTCCGCGAACTCGGGGACGTCGCCCACGACGCGCAAGCCGCGGCGCATGGACGCCAAGACGTCGGCGATGTGTCGCACGTCGCCCGTCGCCGCGACGGCATCCACGGACGCGACCAGCTCGGCGAGGCCCGCGGCGTTCGCGAGCGTCTCGCGCGCGTGCTCCATCCGGGCCTTCACCTTATCGACGGACGCGAGCGTGCGCACGGAGTCTCGGGACGCGCCCTCGGCGTCGTCCAGGCGCCGCAAGATGCCTTGGATGCGCGACTGCAGACTTTTCGTGTCGTGCTCGACGCGGTCGATCTCCGCCACCGCGCGCGGGATGCGACGCAGACCGGAGACGGATTGCTCCTCCAGCGCCAGGGAAATGTCCTCCGCCATGAGCTGGAGCTTCATCTCCACCTCGGCGAGGTGCTTCTCGACGTGCTCCGGGTCCTGGGACGGACACCTGCGCTCACGTGCGGCGGAGGGAGGAGAGGTGAGCGATCGGCGTTCGGGCGACGAAGAGGCGAAAAGAGCGCGGAATCGAACGCGCGAGGTCTTTCGTCGACGTACCCGGCGGCGGCACGGTTCACCCACGCCTTGACATCGAACGCGGGGTCGGAGAAGTCGTCGATGGAGATCGACATCGTCGCGGTACCTCGCCGTGCTGCGCTGGCACTGGACACCGCGACACCCGCTCTGCTCCCGCGCGCCCGCGATCCGCATTTCAAGTCACACGATTTTTCGCGAGTCCCGGTCTTCGACTGGGCCGTGGGCCTACGAAGTTCAACTCCGACGTGCCAAGTGTCGTCGTCAAACACAACTATAGAAAACAGAAGACAACGAGGCGTCGCGCTGTCACACTTCCTCGCGCCGCGCACTCGGCTCCAGTCGTCCCGACTATGTCGGCGTTCGCCGGCGCCGCACTCCCGCTCCCCGCGCGCGACGCCGCGGGCGTCGCGCCCGGCTCCCTGCGTCGCGCGCCCCCCGTCTCCGCGTCCGCCCATCGCCACGCACCGATCCGGAGTCGCGCCTCGCCGAAGCCTCCGGCTCCCCGGCGCGTCGCCGTGCGCGCGCGCGCCGCGTCCGAGAGGACCGTCGGCGAGGCGGTGACGTACTCGTTCGACGTCGCCGGGAACGCCTCGGCGACCGCTCCGAAGACCGCGAAGACCGACGCGGCGGCGACGGAGACGCGTTTCGTCAGCGAAGACGTTTCGGGGACGCCGTCGAAGCGAGCGCCGTTCCAAACGACCGACCCGAGCGCGGCGGATGCGGATGCGGCGGTGGCCGAGGTGCTGGCGACCATCGCGGACACGGACTCGGGCAGGACCGTGACGCCCGAGCAGAGGCGCGCCACGGACGCGAACATCGCTCTTCTGGAGGCGGTGGGCGCGACGCAGACCCCGAACGCGCTGAACAACCCCCTGATCTTCGGCGACTACGACGTGAGCTACGTCAGCACGGGCGGACGGCAAATCGGCAACCCCGCGGGTGGCCGCTTCCGCGGCGGACTGGGCTCCGCGCTGTTCCGCACCACCGGGCTGGAACAGAACCTGTACGAGCCGGACGTCGTGGTGAACCGCGTGGCGTTCCTGGTGTTCGGCCTGATTCCCGGGGAGGTGGTGCTGCAGGGCACGTTCGCGCCCGTCGAGGTCGAGGCGGAGACTGCCGCGGAAGCCGCGGCGGCGCGCGACGCGGCGCGGGTTCAGGATGGCGTCGGCGCGACGAAAAGCGCGAAGAAAAAAACAAAGGCTGAAAAAAAACGCGCGCGCGACGGAGCGTACGCCGTCGCCCGCGACGCCGAGAACGAAAAGTACGCGGGCGACGGCATGACCGTCCGCGCCAGATTCGAATCACCCCGGATCACGCTAGGGGGCTTACCCTCGTTCTCGGTCGGGCCCAAGTCGTCCGTGGTGCTCTCCACCACGTACCTCGACGAGGACGTGCGGCTGGGGAAGGGCAGCCGCGGGTCGCTCTTCGTCTTTGCGCGGAAATCCGCGGCGCAGGCGGAGCGGGACCGCGCCAGGTGGAAGGTGGGCGGCTTCGGCGTCTCCGTGATGCTTGCGTGCACCGCCGCGCTCGTGTTCTTCGCGGTCCGGCGCTTCCGAGCGGGAGGGGTCACCGAGCTCGCGGTCGCCACCGCCGCGGCGGTGCTCGCGTCGGCGGCGGTGGCGCTGGTGATGCGCCAGGGCGGCATCGTCGCCGAGGACGCCGACTACGAGGAGAAGTACCAGGCGCAGGCGGAGCGCGCGCGCGAGCGCGCGGCGCGAGCCAGGAACCAGGAGCCATGAACGCTGGAGTGAGTGTCACGAGGCGCGGTCAGTCACGCCCTCCGGTCACGAACGGAGTCTCTCTGTGGCAAAAAGTCGGGAGTCGACGAGCGCCCTCCGGCTCGACGATCGACGGTCGCTCGCTCGAACGGAAACGAAGGTTGAATGAAGGTTGATCGCGCGTCTCCGTCGTTCCTTTCTTTCTCAAAGGACCTATTGTACGCGGCTATACGATCGTCGTACCTCTCACCCCAGCTCTACTTCAGGTCCAGGACGTCCCCGTCCTCCAGGTCCTCCACGTCCCGCGGCGCCTTGGACAGGTCCACCACGTCGCCGTCGAACAGCAGCGCCGGCGTTTCTCCCAGCTCCCGCCGGATCTCCCCGCCGTCTGAGGCGAAAAAGTCGTCCAGGATGCTTGAAAACGCCCGCGCGTCCGAGCACGACCACTCGCGCCGCGCGCCCCGCGGCGTCTGGAACACGACGGCGATGATTTTCCCACCGACCGCCGCGGACGAGCTCCCCGCACCCTTTCCCGCGCGCCCCGCGTCTCCCGCGACGCTCGGAGGAAAATCGGCGATCGTCTCGGGTGCCTCCACCGGCGCCGCCGCCGCCGCGCGGAGCTCGGCCATCCGCCGCCGCGACGCGAACACCGACTCCAGCGTCGCGACGTCCACCGATTGAACGACGCCTCGGGCGTTCGCGGGAGGCGGGGCGAGGAACGCGTCCGCCGCTGAGGGGGGAGTTTCTTCCTCGATCTCGACGACATCGACGTCCGCTTTCGAGGTGGTGGCCGCTCGAGCCGTGCGCGCGCGTTTGCGCGCGGACGCGGACGTCGCGCACACCACCTCGTCCGAGTCATCGCCCTCCTCGCGAGCGCGTCGAGAGCCCGCGCCCGCGTCATCCTTCGGTTTCTCCTCCTCCTCGTCCGACCACACGACCGGTCGCACCGTCTTGTACACCAGGCAGTCGTCCGAGTCGCTCCCGGAATCGCTATCCGAGATCATCCCGTCCGCGCGCCCGCCACCGGCACCAGCCCGCGCGCGGTGAGCACTGACGAGGGGGCGTCCTGTGCAAACATTTCAAGTCGATCGTCGGCACACCCTGGCTCGGGCCAAAAATTTTGGGCACGCCTCGCCCGAGCAGGCGCGAAACGCTTTTCTCCTTCCGTAGAGGGGCAGAGCGTTCCGCGCCGAGCGCGACTGATCCTCGCCGGAAGCGCCCTCCCCGCGTCTTCGCCGTGCACTCGGTACGTTTCGCGTCGCGCGCGGGCGCGATGTCCGCGGCCCCCCTCCTCGCCCGGGGCCTCGTTTGTGTCGCCTCGGCCGAGATCGGCAGCCAAGGTGCGCGGAAGCCTCGTCGCTCGGCGACGTCATCGCGCCCCGCGACCGTGCCGGACTGCGGCCCGCCCACTGTTGCGGAGGTGAACGCGCTCGCCGAGTTCATCGCGCGCGCCGACCGGCTCTTAGTCATCACCGGCGCGGGCGTGTCCACGGAGTCGAACGTCCCCGACTACCGCTCGCCCAACGGCGCCTACTCCACGGGGTTCAAGCCGATGACGCACCAGGAGTTCATGCGCTCCGAGAAGAACCAGAGCCGCTATTGGGCGCGCTCGTTCGCGGGGTGGGAAGAATTCGCCGAGCGCACGGTTCCCAACGCGGCGCACTACGCGCTGGCGGACGCGCAGAAACGAGGCCAGGTCTGGCGCCTCATCACGCAGAACGTCGATCGGCTGCACCACGCCGCCGGAAGCGAAGACGCGCTCGAGCTGCACGGCACGACGCACGAAGTGATTTGCGTCGCTTGCGGGGACGCGCGCCGCCGACGACGGTTCCAGCTCGAGCTACGCGACGCGAACCCGACGCTCGTTCCGGAGGCGACGAACGCGGATGACAAACACGGAAAACAAACGACGAACGAAACAGAGCGTCCCGAAATATTTCGGCGCCGGCCGGACGGCGACGTCGAGCTCGATCGCGATCGCGGCGTCGGTGATTTCGTCGTGCCGCGTTGCCGCGCGTGCGGCGGCGGACCGCTCAAGCCGCGCGTCGTGTTTTTCGGCGACGCCGTCGAGCCGGAGACGCACCGCGCGGCGACGGCGGCGAGCGACGGCGCGGACGCGGTGCTCGTGGTCGGGTCCTCCGTGTCCACGTTCAGCGCTTTCCGCCTCGTCAGAGACGCCGCGCGCCGGGACGTCCCGGTGGCGATCCTCACCAAGGGCGAGACGCGCGCCGACGCGCTCGCGGCGCTCAAGGTGGAGCGCCTGGCCGGCCAGACGCTGCCGCTCGTCCTGGAGCGCGCTAGCGTTTTTGAAACGTACGGATACTGATGACCGAGACGTACTGACGAAGACGCGCGACGCGTCACGCGACACGTCACGCGTGCGATACGTGGACTACTCGTACGTTCGTTATGTAAGTCACGTATGTATTCGAATATTAATATACAGCACTAAAACACGGGCGATACGCCCGCGAACGACGCCTCGCGCGGGTTTCTACGGGTGAATCAGTTGCTCCCGCCCAGCGCGTCGGCGACGGCTTCCACGACGCCGCCGACCACCTCGAAGCACTCGCCCGCCATGCCGAGGACGGGCTCCACGCACGCCACGAGCGGCTCTATGCAGGGCGCGTCCGCCGCGCACTCGGCGATGCAGGAGAGGTCGGGCACGTCAAAACCGCCGATGTCGATGCTCCCGATCATGCTTCCCGCACCCGCTATCATCCCCCCGGCGTTGGAGAGCGACGCGCCGACGTCCCCGAAGCCGCCCGCCATCGCGCCGATGACCATCACGCCCGCGGCGCCGCCGACGGCGTACTTGGCGACGGAGACGGCGCCTCCGCCCGCCTTTTGGTTCTTCATCGCCGTCTCGTTCTTGAGCGAAATCTCGAACGCGCACAGCTTGGTGTGCGCGCACGGCACGCCGTGCTTCAGCGACAGGTCGATCACCTGCTGCTCCAGGTGCTGCTCCTGCGTCAGCCACGCGCGCGCCGTCATGAGGTCGATGCGCTGCTTCACAAACACCTTGTCCAGGGGGATGGCCGTCGCGTTGTTCTGCAGGTCCGTCGCCACGGGGATGCTCCGCTGCCACACCACGCCGCCCGCGACGCGCGCCTGGACCTCGATCGTGGGGGGCAGGCCGCCCGCGCACTTGCCGCTGATCATCACGGGCGCGCCCGCGAAGAGGTCGGGCACGGGGAAGGGCAGGATCTCGACCCCCTGCGCGCTCTGCGGGATCCCGACGGCGATGTTGGTCAAGATGGGTGTCTTGGACGCGCGGAGCAGGTCGAACATCTTCTTCTCCACCGTCTCCGGCGAGTACGCCGCGCCGTTCATGCCGCGCCCGATATTCGCCAGCATCTTCAGGAAGTAGTGGTTGGCGTACCGCCCGATCCCGAACGTGTTCACGCGAGGCAGCATCACGGCGGGGTCGGCGCCGCCCTTCTTGAAGGCGCGCTCGACGAAGGTACAAATCTCGCGCTCATCCTCCACGGCGCCGTCCGTGATGACAAACACCATCGGCACCGCCCCGGGGTTGGGCTGCCCCGAGAACAGTTCCAGCGCGCGCGCCAGGGGGGTCATGATGTCTGTCGTCCCGCGCGCCTGGCAGTTGATGTTGACCCATTTCAGCGCCGCGTCCTTGGCTTCGTTCGTCGCATTCGTCAGCCCCTCCTGGTCGAAAAAAATCTGCAGGTTATCGAACGCGCAGATGTTGAACCGGTCGTTCGGGGTGAGGTCCTTAAGGCCGGCGATGAGCGCCGCGCGCGCGGCGTCCATCGGCCCGCCGCCCATCGACCCCGAGCGGTCCAGCAGGAAGATCACGTCGCGCGGGAACGGGTTCACGGCCTCGGGCTTGGGCGGCGCGATGGAGATGGCGAAGGAGTGCCTCGCGTCCGGATCGCCGGGCGCGGGGGGCTGCTGCACGCCAGCGGCGGCGATGTCGCCGCCCCAGACGGGCATCACCATCACGAACTCGGTATTCGTCCACTTCTCGCGCTTGATGGGGTCCAGCTGCACCTGCGTCACGCCCGCGCCCGCCTGCACGAGGGTCACGGGGTGCGTGGGCGACATCACCTGCACCTGCTCGCTGTACGCGGATCGCGCGGTGGCCATCACCGACAGCACCTTGGTCAGAGGCGTGTTGGGGGGCATGCACCCGGTGGGCAGTTGCGTGGGCGCGCGGAACACGTACGCGCCGTTCTCGAAGTCCAGCGGCGTGAAGTACGTCGCCTGCACGTGCACGGTCTCGCCCGCGGGCACGCCCGGGATGGAGATGGCGAAGAGCTCGGGGTGCGCGGGGAGCGGCGCGGCGGTGTTACGGCCGAAGCGAGTGCCCTTCATGTTCTTGGTGTCCTTGTTGGGCATCACCCCACTGGCGAAGCGCTTGTTGGACATCTGCGCGGAAACACCCGTGACGGTGGTCTGCTCCGTGACGGGCATGGCGAAGGTGATGTTGCCCTTCTTGCCGTCGTTCTTCTCGGATTTCAGCAGCGACCCAGGCACGACCCAGGTGGTCTTCACGGTGACGAACGCGGTGGACAGGTGGCACTCCACGTGGAAGTCCAACTTCTGGAGCTGCGCAGGCGTGAACACCGTCTCGGCGTCACCGAGCACGTGCGTGGCGTACAAGCCCGGGCACACGGGGCGGTAGTGGTCCGCCGCCCCGGCGGGGCTCTCTCTGTTCATCGCGGCGAGTTTGGTGTTCGATCCGAGGTAACAATAATTCACCGGGAGTCCGGGACGTGGCGAAGGAGGGGCCGGGAGTGTCGCGCGCGGCGTCGGTCACGCGAGCGCGTGCAACCTAAGTGAGCGTTGAGACGCGGACGTCGAAGCGACGCGCGGAGGTTTGCGGCGGGTACGGGACCCGTGGGGACGTTTAGGTGTTCCGCGTATTGATGACGAATTTTGTCATTCGGGGAACGGGCAAAAATACAGTCATGCAGAAAAGTGTCTGACACGTGTCCGACTTTTACTGTCGTCACGCGAAGATGTTTTCGGGAGCGGCACTGCCGAGTGCCGGCGGCGCATGCGCGCGCTTCCGTCGGCGTGCACGAGCCTGGCGCGGCCCTCGATCGTCTCAGCAAACGCCGTCATGACGTTGGGCCGTAAAGCCCCGATCCGAAAGGTCCCGCACCACAAGCTCTTCAAGTCCGAGCCCGACCCGTCATGGTTCGGCAACCCCTCCAACCCGAGCGGGGACAAGAGAGGCTGGTCCGCCCCCAACTGGCTCACGTCTCGGTTCCACTTCTCGTTCGCGGAGTACTCCAGCAGCGGGAACGACTCCTTCGGCGTGCTCCGCGTGATGAACGACGATCTCGTGATGCCGAAGCGGGGCTTCGGCGAGCACGGCCACGCCAACATGGAGATCTGCACGTACGTCGTCGAGGGCGCGCTGACGCACAAGGACTCCATGGGCACGTCCGAGACGCTCACCAGGGGTGCGATCCAGTTCATGACCGCGGGGAAGGGCGTGCGGCACAGCGAGCACAACCTCGACGGCTCCAAGCCCCTGCGATTCATCCAGATGTGGATCACCCCCAACGCGGGCGGCCTCGCGCCCAACTACGGCTCGCACGCGTTTTCGCGGGACGACCGGATGAACAAGTGGTGCGCGGCGGTGAGCCCGGTGCCGGGCGCGGGGGTGGACGGCGGGACCGCGCCGGTGCAGATCAACCAGGACGCGAGCGTGAAGGTCACCGAGCTGGAGCCTGGTGTGGCGCTGCCGTTCGCGACGGCCGCGGGGAGGCAGGCGTACATGCTGTGCGTCGAGGGCGGCTGCGCGCTGAACGCGGGGAGCGAAACAGCCGCCGCGCTCGAAAGGCACGACGCCGCCGAGTTTTCCTCGGGCGCCGACGTCGTGCTGGTCGCCGGCGCGAAGGGCGCGCACGTGCTGGTGGTGGAGATGGCCGAGCGCGGGCGCTCGGGGCGCGAGGATCTGTGAGCGGTAGGGAGACGAGAGGGAGACGACGTGTCGAGCGGCGTCGACGTGTACTTTTGTGACGACGAGAGTCCTTTCCTATCGCGATACGAAGGCGTCGACGAGCGCGATCGACGAGCTCCCCGAGAACACGAGCGAGCGCATCGCGCGCCCATGCGCATCGGAGGAGGCGCGCGCCGCCTCACCGCGCCGCGTCAGCGGTGGGTGCCGTCCAGAGCTTCACCGTGAAGTCGTCGCTTGCGGTGGCCATCATGAACGGGTCGCACGGGTTCCAGCACACGGCGTTGACCGTGGTGGCGTGGCACTCGAGACGCGTCAGCAACGCGCCCGTGTCCCGGCACCACACGTGCACGCGACCGTCCACGCCGCCGCACGCCACGAACTGCTCGCGCGCGCCGCCGAAGCAACTCCGCGTGACCACCTTGCCGAGTTCCCTGTCGCGCACTTCCGGGACGAACACAGTCGTGGGCTCGACGATCTCCAAGTTTCTGTCCCAGAGGGCGATCTCGCCGTTGGCGAGGTTCATCAGCGCGCTTTCGCCGTCGGAGGACAAGCGCATCGACATACACGGAGAGGGCAAATGCAGCCGCTTGCCCGGAGTCGTAAAGTGGTCCATGGTCGTCTCGACGAGCTGTCGAGATGCGAACTTCTCGATAACGACGTCGTTGTTCGCTAAAGCGAAGCCGCTGACTCGCCTGTACGCGCCGTCGCGCGGCGCGACGACGTGCGCGTCCTGGATTCGGGAACCGTAGTCGGCTTCCGTTATCGTCTTGAACTGCCGTCGGACGTCCGAGTCCGGGTCGACGAAGACCGGGGGCGATCGGGCCACGAGCGAAGACTCGAATTGGACCAAGCGCTTTCGCCCGTCGCTCGTGGTCGTCAGGATCACCTCGTCGAAGCCTTCTTCCAGCGAATCCCTGGGAATGCGATCGAAAAAGAAAGCCCCGGTCACGACGGTATCGGAACCCCCGTCCGAATCCCCGTCCGCGTCGATCGAGGCGTGATCGAGCATCGCGACGAGCGCGCCCGTTCGGGCGCACCAAACCTTCGCGAAGCGCCCTCCGCACGTCACCACCCGCGAAGCGTCGTGAGACCACGCCACGTGCGTGAGCGGAAGGAAGTCCGAGTCGGGCGGGAACTCCGACGCCTCATACTCAAACTCTTCCTCGAACGCTTCCTCGTCGTCTTTCGCGTCGAACGTACGCGAGCGCGAATCCGACGAGGAGGCCGGCGGCTCCGGCGGCTCCGCGGCCGCGTCGACATCGGCAGTCTCGCGGCGGTCTCGCGCCGTCCCTTCGCCTTGGTCCTCGTCGCGCTCCGGTCGGCTCAAGTACCACGCCGCCCGGTTCTTTATCACGCGCTCGCCGTCCAGGCACACGTCCTCGCAGACGTCGATCCTGGCTGTCTCGTGCGCGCGCGCGCGCGCGCCGCGCGCCAGCACCTCCCAGCGGATGACC
>Ga0206682_10004482_pt1 | contig 11347 bp, 5 predicted proteins | sample M240m12015metaG_FD_155444 | JGI IMG/M metagenome (GOLD analysis project Ga0206682, IMG submission 155444) | Ammonia-oxidizing marine archaeal communities from Monterey Bay, California, United States - M2 40m 12015 | ecosystem: Environmental > Aquatic > Marine > Intertidal zone | place: USA... | reverse complement strand
CGGGCACGTCCGCGCCGTCCGGCGCGGCGGCGCCCGGAACGCGGAGCGGCGTCGGCCCGATGACCGAGGGCGGCGTCAGCTCAAACGCCGCCGTGAGCGCGGGTCCGGGTGTGGCTCGGTCCGGCGCTTTTCCCGGCTCGGTCGCGTCCATCGACGCGGACCGTCCGGAGCTCGAGGTCACCACCAGGCGCGAGACGCCGGACGCGAGCGGCGACGCGCACCAGGCGGCGCCGGCGACGGGCTCGAAGAAGACGCGCGAGCTTTTGACCTGAGCTTTCGCCGGGGCGCCCGCCTCCGTTCGGAACACCGACACCGCTCCCGAGGCTTTCCCGGCCGCCACGAGCGAGCCACGACTCGCGGTCTCGTCCACGGCGAGCGCCGTGACCGTGACGCCGTCCGCCGCGCAGAACGTCTCGAAACGTTCCAGAAGCGGCGTTTTTGCAGTTTTTGAAAACGACCGCGCGGCGGCGTTTTCCGCGACGCGCCACGCGGTGACCGTCCCGTCGGACGCGCCGACCACCAGCGAGGCGCCGTCGTCCGCCCACGCCAACGCCGTGACCCAGCCGTTCGCGACGCGCGTCGAGCCGAGGCGGCACACCTCGACCCCGAGCATCGCGCGGGATCCGTCTCCTTCACGCGGGAGCCGCGCGCGCGCCGACCACAAAACGGCGTCCCCCGACTTGGCGCCCACGGCGACGAGCGACGCGCCCGCCGCGTCGGACGGCGAAGACCACGCCGCGCAGAGCGCAGCGAGGCGCTCGGCGCGTCGCAGCGAGGACGCGTCGCTGGCGTCGCCGCAGCCCCCCGAACGCGCGCCGCGGTGATCGACCCCGACGCCGCGGTCCTGGGCGGTCCGGCCCGAGGCGGCGGGACGCGGCGAGCGCGCCATGTCGATGATCGGCGCGTCGTCGCTGTCGCTGTCGCTGTCGACGACGACGACGGCGGCCGCGGAGCGCCGCGCGGCTCGCGGCGGCGGGGCGGCGGCGCCGCCGCCGGCACCGGCGGCGGAGGTGGTCGGTTCCCCGACTGCCAGTCGACTGAATTTCTTGGCTTCTTTCGCGAAAGCCTTCAAGTCCATCGACCCTTTCACGTTCGCCTTCTTCATCGCCCGCTCGATGAGCTCCTTCGCCGTCGCGATCGTCGCGTCCAGGCACTTCCCGTCCGGTGTGCCCGCCATGATGTGCTTCCCTTTGGCGTAGACGGCTTTACTGCCCACGCCCGCGCGCGCTTCCAGGAACGCGTCTCGCGCGCGGTGGGATAAGGCGACGAGCGCGTCGTTCCGCGCTCGCTTGACTTCGGACGCGTTGTCGGTCGTCGCGACGCAGGCGAGCATCTTCTCGTCGGCGCTCGCCTTCTCGAACACCGCCTTCGTCGCCATCGCCGCGGCGTCCGCCGGCGCGAGGCTCCCGCCGGCCCGTGCCTTCTCGACCGCCGCCCGGGCCGCGCCACGCGCCTCGGCCGAGAGCTGCTCCGTGTACGCTTCCTTCAGCTTCTCGCCCACCTTCGCGGGCGCGGCGGTGCGCGCGCGCTTCGCCGCAGGCTTCGGAGGGTCCGGCGCCGGCGCCGGCGCCGCCGCCGCCAACATCGCGATGGGCGTGTCGTCGTCGCTGGCCGAGTCCGTGTGCACCGCGAAGGGACGTGCGTCCGCCAACTCGGGTTTCGGGTCGCCCGCGCCCGCCGCGCCCGCGCGCGGCTCGGGCCCGAGCGCAGCCGAGCGCAGCCGGTAGTTTTTTCCGGGAACGTTTCCGACCGCCGCGGCGTTCGCCGGCGGGAATTTGAAATGCGACGCGAACCGCTCGTCGCGTCGCATTTCGTCGATGCCGGTCCGCGAGACGACCAGCTCGGGGCGTTCCGCGAACACGAGCCACTCCTCCTCCGCGTCCTTCGCGGGCGGCACGACGTACCGCACCTTGACTCGGAACGGCCCGAACTCCCGCCCGAGCACCTCCTCCGCCGTCGCCGGGAGCCACTCGCCGTCGCCGCGATCCACCTCCGCCCGCGCGCCCTTCTCGAGCGCGTTCGGCGGCGGCGGGGAGGGCTCGCGCGCCGGCGCCGGCGCGGGGAGCGAGCACCTCGCCGTCGCCGCCGCAGCGGGCGTCGCGGGCGGCGCGGGAAGCGCGGGGAGCGCGGCGGCGGTGCGAAGAATCGACGCAACGTGCGCCGAGGTTTCGCGCGGCGCGCGCGGCGCCGGCGCCGCGTCGGCGCCGGCGCCGGCGGCGGTGGCGTCTTCCGCCTCGTCTTCTCGCTCGCGCGCCATGCGCTCGAGCTGGGACAGGTCGCACACCTCGGGCCACTCGCTGCCGGTATCGCGCGCGCTCGGCGCGTGCACGGTGACGGCGTGGGTGGTGCTGACGACGAGGAGCACGCTGCGGGGGGGCGTGTTTTTTTCATTCACGTCCAAGACGGGCGACCATGCGACCTGTCGCGCGGCAACCTCCGGCCGCGCCGGGCGGTGCAGCATGCCCCGCATGGCGAGCGCGTCCGTGTGTCGGCGCTGGTTCTCGATGCCAGCGGGGAAGGCGGCGTCCTGCGCGCCGCTGCCCGGGGCGGTATCGTCTGCCAAGCGCACGAACCCGGCGTCGCCGTCGACGAGATCTGCGGGATTTAACAAAGCCACGCTGCGCTCCTGCCCGACCGCCAGGATGTTATCCCGCGACCACGCGACCGCGCCGGGGTATGGCGAGGGCTTCTGGCGCAGCGGACGCTCCATCGCGCGCCGCCGAGGAGTTTCGCTGCCCTCGCGCGACGCGCGCGCGAGATTTGACACGGCGTTCTGGACTTTTTATAGGACGCTTTCAAAGTCGCGTCTGGCGATCGAAAATCGCGCGAGCCTCCGCATCTGCGCGCGTCGGCGCTGGACTCCTGCGCCGTCTCTCGAGGACACCCTCCGGTCGTGGCCGCGGCAGTTCTCGCCGCGCGCTCGCGTCCGACACCCGCGCCGCCGCCGCGATGTCGTCCGCGCTCATGAAGTTCATCAACTCCCCCACGGGCCCGAAGACCACGCACTTCTGGGGCCCGGTCGCGAACTGGGGGTTCGTGCTCGCGGGTCTGGAGCAGACCACGAAACCGGAGCACATGATCTCGGGGCCGATGACGGGCGCCTTGACGGTGTACTCCGGGCTGTTCATGCGGTTCGCCTGGAGAGTGCAGCCGAGGAACTACATCCTGTTCGCGTGCCACACCGCGAACGGCTCGGTGCAGGTGCGTATACTACGTCGCGATACGATACACGAGCGCGCGTTCGCGCCGTCGCCGGAGCCCTTCCCAGCCACGCGCTCGTCTGACCCGAAATCCTTCTTTTCCACTTTCAGGGATACAACTTCTCCCGGTGGTACCAGTGGAGCCGGACGCAGGAGGCGGTGACCGCCGCGGAGGCGGGCAAGTGAGCGACGCACGCGCCGTAGGGATGGGGGGAAGCATCCAGTAGTACGTAGAACCATAGAGGCGACCGAGAGGGCGAAGAAGGTGAAATCTTACTATCAACCAGCCAACTCTTTGGACGCCGACATGGTTTTTACGCCGGCGCGACTCGCACGAGTGGCTTATCAGAGTTTGGCACGACCGGTAATACGACGGCACTGCCTCGGCGCGCGGCGCCATGTCGCCGTTTTTCGGCATCGAGTTGGCGCCCGGCGAGCCGGCGTACTTCCGCCCCGACGATGAGCTTCGGACCGTGCATCTCAGACGCGCCACGCTGGTGACCCTGGACGACGACGCCCCCGCCGAGCCCGCGCGCGTCGTCGTGAAATGTCGAGTCGACAGAGGTGCGCGGACGGTTTTCGCGTGTCTCCCCCCCCGTCCCTCCGTCGCGCTGCCCCGCCTCCCTCTCGCTTTTGCTGACCTCCTCCGCCCCGCGCGCCGCAGGCCCGTCGTACGTGCTCGCATCGCTGGTCCCGAACTGCGCCGAGTCCGTGCCCCTGGACGTCGTGTTCAGCGAGGACGTGCGCATCAGCGCGCGCGTCGTAACCGCCGCCGCCGCCGCCTCCTCGCGCCGGTACGCCGTGCACCTCACCGGCGACGTGAACGACGCGATGTTCGACTTCGGAGAGGACGAGGGCGAGGGTGACGCCTCTTCGGAGGATGCGAGCGAGGAGGAGGACGTGCCCGCGCGAGAGGCGACGCGCGCCACCGGCGAGGACGACGACCGAGGCGGTTCCAGCAGCAGCGAGAGCTGGGGCAGCGACGCGGAGGCGGAGGATGAAGTCGCGCGCGTCGAGCTTGGCGACGCGGCGGCGAAGGCGAAGGCGTCGAGCCACGTGAGCCACGGGGACACTGAGCGTGACGCACTGGCACGCGTGGCTGCCGCGCGGGCGGGCGCGGCCACGAACCGGTGGGTGGACCCCATCGAGGACGCCGGCGGGCTTCGGTCGGCGCGCGGCGCGAAGGCGGCGAGGCGCTGGGACGCGCCCGGGGCGGAGGATGACGAAAAAACAAAAACGAGTTGGGCGTATCACCTGCAGACTGCCGGCGCCAGGCACCACCGGCGGTCCACCTCGGCGCCGAAGTTCGCGTGGACCGGGTCGTTGCGTCCGCACCTGGTGAGTCCCCGGCGTTCGGTCCCGAGCATCGCCGCGGGGTGGCTGTGTCCCTTGCCCGACTACGCGACCACGGGCTGGCCGGAGGAGGAGTTCAACTCGAGGTGGCAGAGAAAGCTGGAGGTGAAGAGCGACGCGGCGATGGCGAAGATGCGCGCGGCGTGTCGTTTGGGGCGGCACGTCATGGACACGGTGGCGCGTGCGATCGAGCCGGGGGTCACCACCGACCTTCTCGACCGGATATGCCACGTGGTGACCGTCTCCAACGGCGCGTACCCCTCGCCGCGCAACTACATGGGCTTCCCCAAGTCGCTCTGCACGTCGGTGAACGAAACCGTGTGCCACGGCATCCCCGACGCGCGCCCGCTGCTGGACGGGGACATCGTCAACCTGGATGTCACCGTGTGTTTGGACGGGTACCACGGAGACTTAAACGAGACCTATTTCGTGGAAGCGACCGAAACGACCGAACGCGAAAAGCACGCGATGGCGCGCTCGGAACGCGAAGCGTTGAAAGCGCGCAGCGTCGCGTTGATGCGTTGCGCGCGCGAGTGCCTGGCGGACGCCATCGCTCTGTGCGCGCCGGGCGCGCGGTTCCGCGACCTGGGCGAGGCGATCCAGGCGCGCGCGGACCGAAGCGGCTTCGGGGTGGTGAGGGACTTCTGCGGGCACGGCATAGGCACGCTGTTCCACTGCGCGCCGAACGTGCCGCATTACGCGCGGAACAAAGCCGCGGGCGCCATGGCTCCGGGCATGACGTTCACGATCGAGCCGATGGTGAACGAGGGCAGCAGGAAGTGCGTGACGTGGCCGGACGGGTGGACCGCGGTCACCGCGGACGGCGGGAGGTCCGCGCAGTACGAGCACACGCTCGCGGTGACGGAAACGGGCGTGGAGATCCTCACCGAGCGCACGGAGAACAGTCGGCCGCTGTGGTGAGACGCGCGCCGGTACGCGCCGACTCTTCTTATGGTATAGGTAGCTACTTGTAAAAAAGAGTCTACTACGAAAGTACTACTACTACACGGACCTCGGTGGATAGCTACGCTCGTTCGCCGCCGCGGCGTTTCGGACGTCCGAACGCCATCGTTCCACAATTTCGCGCGTTCACGATTTCACAAAGCTCGGGTCCCCTAGCAGGTCCGAGGTGTGCGCGCTGGGCGCGATGTTGGGCGACCCGCGCAGAAGCGGCGACCCCTCGTTCCCGCCGCGCTCCGCCGCGCTCGACCGGCGCGCGCCGTCCGCCGCCTCGCCCGCTCCGCGCGCTCGCGCCCCGCACATCTCCTTCACCTCCACCGCCAGGAGCGACACCTTGATGAGTCCCGCCACCCCGAACAGCACGCACGCGGTGAGCTCCCAGCCGGGCTGCTCGTCGAAGCAGAAGAACACCCCGCCCACCGCGCAGACGCACAGCGCGACGAACGACCAGAAGAGCACGCGCAGGTTCACGTCGTAAATCGTGGGCGGCGGCTTGCGCGCGGCGGCGTTGTACGCCGACAACGTCATCTTCCTCTCCGCCAGGAACAGCCCGACGCCCAGCGGGAACAGGAAGAACGATATAGCCCAGATGATGTTCGCGAAATCGCGCATGAAGTCGAACTCCCGCTCCTCGTCCAGTCTGTACATCACGCGGTTCACCGTCGGCGAGTACATCAGCGACCCGGCGATGCCCATCGCCAGCCCGAGCGCGTTGAGGAGCGTGCCGAGAAACGTGTACAGCCCCTTGCACGCGGGCTCGAACGCCCTCAGCTTCTCCTCCTCCGCGCCGCCCATGCACCCGGGCAGCGCCAGGCCGAGGCCGCACATCACGTACCCCGCGGTGCACAGGAACGCGGTCGGGTCCCAGCCGTGCGTCAGGTACGTCAAGCCGCCGCACGCGAAAAGCAGCAGGCCCAGGTTGACGCAGAGCAGCGTGGTGATCCGCTTGGACGCGGGCTCCTCGAACAAATCCGACCCGTCGTCCGACCCGGCGCGCGCGGGGATGTCCACGCTGGCGTACGTCGGCTTCGCGGGCGCCATCGCGCGAGGTGAGGCGACCGTCGGTCACGCGCGGTCGCCGTCGTCGCTGCCGAGAGAGGCGCGGACCAATCCCGTGTCACGGCGGGGTGTTAAAAAAGTCTCGGATGCGACGGTGACTCGCCCCACACTGACTCCGGTCCGACGCGTTCGAAGCTCGAGCGTGTGTCCCGAGATGCGCGCCACGCGCGCGAGCGCCGGTACGTGCGAACGCCCCGCGGCCTCGCCCCCGGGTTCTGAGCCTCCGCTGGCGCGCTCTTCAGTAAACACGGCAAAGTATAAAATGTGGGACGGGCCGAGGGCGAAACTATGGAAGGAAACAAGCGTATGTCTATCCAGTATGCAATTATGGTATTGTATTTGTTGTAGACTGGTTTGTCGCTTCGCTATCGGCCGCGTTTTGCGAGTGCCCGACCCACCTGCTTTTTTTGGGAGACGCGCGAAAGCGTGTCGCGAAAGAAAGGCCTGCTTTTGGAATCCACACGCACGCGCGCGTCCCGCGGTGATGGACGCGAACGTGCGCGCCGCGGCCGCGGAGACGCTGCGGCTGTGCCGTGAGGCGGGTCACGATGTGTCTCCCGCGGTGGCGGCGCTGCACGTGCAGGCGCAGCGCCTGGCGAAGGTGCACCCTAACGATCTGGTGGCGCACTGCGCCGCGAAGCTCGCCGCGGCGGGGGACCCGGCGCTGGAGACGCTGAAGATGCAGATGGACGTCGAGTCGACGCGCGCGCTGCGCGCGCACGCCGCCGCCGAGACCCGCCGCGCGCGCGAGACGCGCGCGGGCGCGCTCGAGCGCGAGGTGGCGGACACGGTGGTGGACGCCGCGACCGTCTCCGGCCGCGCCGAGCGCCTCCTGCTGGATCGGCTGCACGCGCGCGCGTTCGAGTACGTCTTCGTCTCCGCCGGGCTGGAGCCGCTGCTGCTCGACCCGCCCGACTCCGCCGCGCGGGACGACGCGCACGCCGCGTTCGAGTCCGTGTTCCCCAGGCACGCCGCGCGCCGGTTCTTCGCGCTGCCCTCGGCGGAGCGCGCCGCGGCGCTGAGGGAGCTCGCCTCGGTGGTGGTCGGCGCGCTCGCGTTTGAGGCGCGCCGGCGAGATCCACCAGCGCGGTACCACGACCCGTTCGAGGAGGCGGAGGCAGAGGCGACCGGAGGCGAGGCGGACGATCCATTCCTAACGTGCTCGACGCAAAAAGACCCCCTGCGCGCTCTGCGCGACCGCGCGCCCGCGTACGCGGCGGCGAACGCGGCGACGCGGCGCGACGTCGCGGCGCGGCTCGCCTCCGCGGAGCGGCTCTGCGGCCAGTACGCGGTCGTGGTCGAGCACCTCGGCGCGTCCGCGGTGCCGAGCCGATCGCCGCAAATCAGGCAGTTGACGGACGAGCTGAACAACCGGCGCGCGTTCGCGGACGCGCTGGCGCGGCTGCTGGACGAGTGCGACCGCGGCGCCGAGACGGCGAACGCGCTGGCGCGCGCGCTGGAGGCGGAGACGGCGGCGACGGAGACGGCGCTGGACAACGCCGACGCGCGTGTGCCCGTCGGCGTTTCCGTGCGCTTTCAGTCCGAGACACTCGTTTCGGACTCGACGCCGTTCGCGAGTGGACGCGGGGCTCGAGTCACGGGAGCCTCGGGCGCCTGGAACGATCCGCCCGCCGCCGGCGTGCCGGCGTCGGTGGCGTTCCCGGCGCTGGACGCCATCGGCGCGCTGCACGGCGCCATCACCGAGGAGATCGAACTTCTGAACGACGCGCGCGCGGTCTTCGCGACGCTGACGCGACACGCCAAGCCGTTCGCCACCTCGCTGACCAACGGCATGCTGCACGCCGCGACCGAGGCGCGCCGCCGCGCGGAGGCGCGCGAGACGCCGATGGCTCAGCCCGAGTTTGAGCACGACAGGCACACGCCCGACCGCGTCTACGACGACGACCTGTGCCGCGCGATGGCCATCAAGAGCGCCGCGGAGATCGTCCCCGGGGACACGCTGGCGTTCAGCGCGCTCGCGCTGCGCGGGTACGACGCGCACGCGGCGGTGAAGCGCGGGGGGCTGCTCCGGCGCGCGCGCGTCGGCGGGGACGGCGCGGCGCGCACCGTCTGGGGCGACCGGGCGCACGACCCCGAGAACAACCCCGAGGCTGTCGCGATGACGGGCGTGATCTTCGAGGGCGAGGCGTACGGGTTCGCGGACGAGGACGGCGCGTTGCAGTTCGCCTCGCAGCCGGAGGCGTACCTGAAGAAGCTGCGGCGCGTCGCCGCGACGCGGCCCGAGCTCGTGCACGCCATGGCGCTCGACGAGGTGGTGCGCGTGGACGCGATCGTCGCCGAGACCGTCGCCGATTTGGCGTCGGCGTCGCTGGTGCGCGACCTGGGCTTAAAGCCGGTGCTCCGCGCGGACTTCGGGGCGCAGACCCCGACGCACTTCGTCGAGCGCCGCGTGGACCCGGACTACGAGTGGAACACCTGGGCGCTCCGGCGGCGCGCGCTGCGCGCGGCGAACCTGCGCAACAAGCGCACGAAGGGCGCGCAGACGGGCCTGAGCCACTTCCGCCGCGCCGGGCAGACGCAGACCTGGGCGCCCAAGGCGGGCGAGACGCAGACCGTGGTGGAGAAGGCCACGGCGATGCCCAAGAAGGTGCGGTACGTCGGGGGGCTGCGCGGCGCGCCCGCGGAGGCCAAGATGCACGTCGTCAGTCTGGAGCTCGACCTAGGACAGCCGCACGAGTTTTAACCGCGTCGTACGAAGCAGTATAGCCGTACGAGGGCGTAAAACAAATCGTAGAACGAAAGTACAGTAGCTATGTATTGTAACTACCGAAGTCGGCGCGACTTCGAGTCGCGCGACCTTCGCGAACGCGCGCGACGGCGCATTCGCCGCGGCGTGACGACTAGGAGTAGTCGGACCACGACGCCTCTTCCGTGTCCTCGTCCGACGACCCTTCGCCCGCTTCGATCGCGCGCGCCTCCGCCCACACGTCGGACATGCGCAGCGGCGCGCCGGGATCGAACGCGTCTGCTTTTTCTTTCTTCTCGGTTTTTTTTCCTTTCCCCTTCCGCTTCGGATTCGGCGCCGAACCCCGCGCGCGTCGCGCGGCGTCAGCCTCGCCTTCGACGCCCGCGGGAACGACGGGTGACTCCGAGATCGCGCCGAGCCTGTGTCCGTCCACGCCGGGCGCGGTGCTCGGCGCGACCGTGTGCACGCGGAACAACGCGCGGTTCTTCTCGTCGACGACGGAGATGTCCACCACCACCGGCGCGCGCATCCCCGCGCGCACTGTCTGCAGCCCGTGCCGCTTCACGAGCGCCTTCACGATGCGCCGCACGAGCACCAGCTTCGCCATGGACAGGAACGCGTCCAAGTCCAGCGGGTGCTCGTTCGGGAAGAGCAGGTCGAAGTTCTCGATCAGAAACGTCGACTCGCGCGCCGTCGCGGGCTCGAGCTCGATCGAGGCGTGGCGAGTGCGACCGGCGCCGTCGGCGCTCGCGCGCTCGCGGTCGAGTAACACGCGAACCGTTCCGCGGATGCCGGCGCTGAAACGCACGAGCGCGTCTTTGTCCAGCGTACCTCGCGTCTCGGTGTCCAGCGCGTCGAACAAAGCCTCCAGCTTCCGAGCCGTCTCGGGGTGTAACAGGAGTTGCCGGATGTGCGCGCGCCCGGGGCTATCCGGCGAGAAGCGCAGCGCGTCAAGCCACCATTCCCACAGTTGCTTCTTCGCGCGTCGCTCGGCGGCGACTAGCGAGCTGACGCCCGCGAGCCACACGGGCAGGTCGGGGTCCTCCACCACGCGCGCGTTCGGGTCCGCGTCTGCGCTCGGGAGCACGCCCAACGCGCGAGCCGCCGCGCGCAACAGGGGAAGGAGCACGGAGAGCGTCGCTCTGACAACAACCCGGCGCGCTTTCGCGTGCATGACCACCATCAAGAGAAACGGGGACGTGAGCAGCAAGCTCCACTTCGCCCACCCGCCGAGCGTGCGGGAAGCGCGAGGCGTAGACGTTCGTCGCACGCGTGCCACGGTGGGGGCGGCGCCATCGCCGCCCATCTAGACACGCGATGGCGTCGACCCGCAGCGCGCCGAGGTCTGACGTCGCTCGTTGTTATCGGCGTTTTCAGCACTTCTGCTTAAAATTTTCCGACACACTTTTTCGGCCTGTCCGAGGAGACGCGGGCGCGACCCCTCGGAGCGCCGAACCCTCGGCACACCGAGCGGCGCGACCGAGCCGGTCGCCGCGGCGGGTCGCCCGTGGGACCACCAGGCGCGTCGAGGGGTTTCCCGCTCGTCGTCGGGCGGCTCGGCGGGCCCGGGACTCGAGGCGTCTGATCGCTAGACCACGGCCGCGTCTCGATCTCGGTGTGCCTACTCACCCGAACCTCGGCGATGCCCTCGATGTGGACCAAGCTGGTGAACCTGGTGATCCGCCCCCCCCGCGCGGAGTACGACCCCGAGCGCCACCTTCCCGGCCCGAGGTTCAAGCTCGGGGGCGTGCCGTGCCACCGGACGGACCTCGAGCTCACGGGCGCGCTCGGGTTGCGGCTGAAGTGCAGCCATTACCGCCGCGAGGATTTCCGGGATAAGACGGAACCTTCGCCGTGCGTGATTTACCTGCACGGCAACAGCGGCAGCCGGTGCGACGCGACGAACGCCGTGCGTCTTCTGCTGCCGATGGGCGTAGACGTCTTCGCGCTGGACTTCGGGGGCAGCGGGCTGAGCGAGGGCGAGCACGTCTCGCTGGGCGCGCGCGAAAAAACAGACGTCGCCAAAGTCATCGAGCACTTGCGAACGAACGTCCGAGGCGGGCGCGTG
>Ga0206682_10004480_pt1 | contig 11351 bp, 12 predicted proteins | sample M240m12015metaG_FD_155444 | JGI IMG/M metagenome (GOLD analysis project Ga0206682, IMG submission 155444) | Ammonia-oxidizing marine archaeal communities from Monterey Bay, California, United States - M2 40m 12015 | ecosystem: Environmental > Aquatic > Marine > Intertidal zone | place: USA... | reverse complement strand
TCCTGTGTTGTCTTCTACAGTGTTATAGATAAAATTTAATCGATTTAATTCTTCCTCTGTTTTACCCTCAAATGACCCGTATTTTTCGATTAGGTACTCGGGTGTACAAAAGAAATACTTCTCTCTTGTCTCAAAGAATCTATATAGGCTTGTATTATTCTTTTGACTATACGCTCTTCTGCTTAGAAATTGCATTGCCGCATCTGCTCTCAGGTCTGGTATGACTAAAGATTGTTCTCCGTCTGTTTCTTCTATCTCTATCTCTTTATCATAGTCTTTATTACCTGTTAACATAAAGGTATTATAGATGTCTTCCGCAATCTCGCTTATCTTTGTTGTATTATATGATTTTCTTATGGATCTTTGATCGCCTTGGAGCTTTTGGACTGATGTGAATCGTATTGTGTACTTCATCATTCGATCATTAATAGAGGATTCTGGCCCTACTTGTTCGATTGCATATAGAAATAGCTTATGGGTGGCGCTTTTACCATAGAAGTCTTCATAGGTAACAGTAATTTCTTCCTCTCCTAGGAGCGGAACGCTTTCAAGGAGATTGTCAGACTCGTGGACGACTGCGAAACCTGAGATAAATGGACTGTCAAGACTCTCATCGATACCCCAGTCTGATATACTGTAAGTTAATTCGACATACTCCGGCATCGAACTGTTCTCGCTATCACGATTTAAGTTCTCATCTAATAAAGGTTTGACTTTAAATGATTTGAGAGTATAGTATCCTGCATTATTTTGTGGATTAGCCATCTTTTAATATAGTCTCAAGGCGTTCTTGTAGGGCAGCAACATAGCCTTTGTTAATTAATTCTATTTCTCTTCGCTCCTCATTTAATTCCCATTCATAATCATATGCTCTTACAGGAATAAATTCTCGTGCGGGATTGGTTAATGATGAGCCTGTGACCCTTGCTGTATCACCAAATAATATATCTGTACCGTTGGCTTTTGCAATAAACTTATATCCTACGACAAAGTTGTCGCTGTTTCTTACACCTGTGAGTAATTCCCAGTCATCGTTACTCACTGTACCTAGAGTATGGATCGTGTACTCATTACCTTTTATAATATTTTTAACTGTAACAGTATGGCTATTACCAAGTGAGACAAAAGATGTACGATTTAATCTCACCTCGCTATCGAATTGGCTCTTATAATCGATAATATTAGATGTGATTGTCATATTTTTTGTCCAGTCTAACACATCTTGATAGTTACTTTTTCCTGATTTCTCTTTATACTTCGCAACAATAAATCTTTCAAGATTATTTTCTGATTTAGGCCATTGTGTATAGGGATCAATAATATCGTTCGCCATTAATACAAGCCAGGTTAAGTCTACTGAGTCATAGTAATAAAATGCTATATCTTCAGGAGTTTCACCCTCTTTTACAGTATAGGTCATATAATCAACCGCAGTGTCCTGAGTAACATCATCCAATTTAAACTTACGGGTGATATCAGCTAATTCATATCCATCGAATTGTGTCGTGGGATAATGTTTAAAGTAAGACATAATTAATGTTTCGACCTCTTAAAAATTAAAGAAAACTGTTTCATCGCCAATAGGATATCCCTGCTCTATCTCAGCATTACTAATGCCCTGATCAAGCAAATCTTGTCGTGATACCACTGTATCTACCATAGTTCCATCGTCAAGTAATTTAGCTACCTTGATCTCATCATCAGACTTTAAGTCAGTGAAGTTTTCGTTTTCAGAATAAAATTCTCTCTCTGCTCTTTCTAAGTCATCAAACTCTTCAGCAGAAAGTGTTCTGTTGGATAAATTTTCATCGAGAAACTCTGCATCTAATTCTTCTAGTTCAGTGTCTGATGCGGTGTGGATATATGCTTCGTTGAGTGTCATTGTGATACGAACAGCACTTGGCTTACCACCTTTTAATGGTGCTACACCATTTGGACTATAATCAATTGATAGATTAGAGATCATACTCGTTTTAAATTTAAAATAATAGTTCTGATCTAGACCCTGAAGAAATATATTACACATAGCAGGGTACTTTAATAGACCCTTATCGAGTGCAGTAATACCCATATTACCTTCGCCTATAGCGGCATCTGTTTTAGGTAGTACCATTCGCTGTAGTGTACGAATAATTTTCTTCAGTTCAATGGATTCTTGTTCACTCTCAGGCGATAATAACCATTCAAGCGAATGAATTTTAAGATCAACACCCTTAAATACAAGTGTTTGGAATGGGTTTACTGCTGTACCCCGACCTGCACCAATACCATTTGCGATATCTGGTGCTACTTTAGCCAATCCAGTTGAAGCCAAGAACCCAGCGGCATCAGCGGCTTTTGCCATGCCCTCTTTAAACATACTAAAATCACCAGTAACACCTCTAGCTAATGCCGCACCAAGCTTCTCTGCTCCGCCTGCGGCTGCACCAGCAAGTGCTTTTGTCATGTCTATAGCACCGCCTTCTCCTCCAAGATTATCTGCTGCCTGTAAAGCACCAGCGGCGAATACTCCTAGTTCATTGCCACCAACATTTATCTTAAATGAGTCTTGAATTTGTTTAGGAAGAGGTAATAATATTTCAGCTAAAGGTGTCTCGATTGACCCTTTATCACCCCCATAACTATATTCAAAGAATCGCATAAGGGTTGCATGGGCTCCTAAATTAGAAGGAAACCTCATTAACTTTCGATTTACCGAAGTATATTTCTCTCTTCTATTTGCGATATGTTGATTTGGATCAGTCTTTAGTAGCTGGTCGCCTGTGCCCAAATATTTAGCCATTTCTTTTACCTGTATATAAATAAAATAAGTTAGTCTATGACAATTATTTATATGAGTTCTATAAGATGGCCAAATTTAATCAGGGTAGATTTAGACCGAGAAACCCGACAAAATATAAGGGCGACCCCACTAATATTATATATCGCAGTGGCTGGGAGCTTAAATTGATGAATTATTTAGATAAGCATCCTCATGTGTCACTATGGAATAGTGAAGAAATAGTCGTACCTTATCGCTCACCAATTGACGGCAAGATGCATCGATATTTTCCAGACTTTTATGTTGAGAAAGTATTTAAGGGTAAGAAAGAGAAGATATTAATTGAAGTCAAGCCTTATGCACAGACTAAACCACCTACTGTACAAAACACTAAGAAGAATAAGCCCACAAAGCGTTACTTAAATGAGGTTAAGACCTGGGGTACTAACTCAGCTAAGTGGAATGCGGCGGCAGAGTTCTGTAAGGATCGTGGTTGGAAGTTTCAGATAATTACAGAAAATGAATTAGGTATTAAGTGATACTGTATAAATAACATATAAACACAAGGAATTTTCACAATGTATGATTATAAATGTAAAGTAGTTAAGGTAGTAGATGGCGATACTGTTGATGTAGATATTGATCTAGGCTTTGGTATCTGGATGAGAAACGAAAGAGTTCGTATCATGGGCATCGATACACCTGAATCAAGAACAAGAGACTTGGTAGAGAAGAAGTTTGGTCTAGCGGCTAAAGATCGTTTAATCTCTCTACTAGGCGAGAAACCAGTATTGCGTACACAAATTGCAAGAAATGGCGAAGACATGAAAGGTAAGTTTGGTCGTATTCTTGGTGACTTTGATGTGTATGATGCTAAGACTGACTCATGGAGACCAGTCACTAAGGTTATGATTGAAGAAGGCCACGCTGTTGACTACTATGGTGGTTCAAAAGAAGAGATTCAAGAAGCCCATATGCTCAACAGACAAAGATTAATTGAAGAAGGTGTAGTAATACTCTAATGGCTGTACTGTTTGACGAAATACTAAACAAGGGCGTTCGGTCTGGGCAAGTACCTGCTCGTACTGATGATGCTCGTAAATGGTATCGTGATACAGCAAAGAAATATAAGAGTGTTAAAGAGAACGACTTCTTTGGCGGTAAAGGTAAAGATAGAATGTCTGCTCAACCACTCGTTGGTGGTATGTACATGATGCTTTATGATGCTAAGACCAAAGCAAAACTACCATACTACGATAGAATGCCATTGATTTTTCCATATAAGAAAGTCAAGGGTGGATTTTTTGGATTGAATATGCACTATATTCCGCTACAACTTCGTGCTAAGTTGATGGATGCATTGTATGATACAGCAAATAATACAGCATATGACGAGACAACACGATTAAAACTTAGTTATAAGATACTAGATAAAGCGGCTAAGTATAAAGAGTTTAGACCATGTGTGAAGAGATATTTGAATTCACAAGTACAAAGTAAATTTATGTATGTGTTTCCATCAGAGTGGGATATAGCATTATTCTTGCCAACAGAAAGATTTGTCGGCGCATCAAAAACATCTGTCTGGGCAGATTCAAGAAGAAAAATTAGTTAGGTAATTAAATGTCTTTTAACATAGCAGATTTTAGCGCAAACTTAAATAAGCATGGTTTAGCAAAGAACCATTCGTTTCGTATGCGAATTACTCCACCACCAATCATATACTTCGAGACAGTAGATAGATTTCCTGTAGCAAATCAGGCACTAGAGTTCTACTGCAAGTCTATTACTCTACCCGAATTTGATCTACAGACATCAGAAGTTCAGCACCAAGGGTTTGGCTTAACAACAAGAAGACCACAGTCAATGAACTTTCCTGTACTACCAGTAGTGTTTAATGTAGACTCTAATCTAGATATGGTGAAGTTCTTTCAGTTGTGGACACAACATATAATTAATTACGATAAAAGTCAAGGTAACTTTGGTAGCCTTAATGATGCGCTACCGTTTGAGATGGGATATAAGAAAGAGTATGCAACTGTATTGCGAGTCGATGTTTATGATGAGACTGATGTATCAGTTCTACAATATCAAATGTCGGGTGCTTACCCAGTCAATGTGGGTGGTCTAGAGACTGCTTGGGCAAACAATGACGAAGTAATGAATCTATCTGTAGGCTTTACCTACGACCAACTTCAAGTGACTGGAAGTAAGAACCCCGATCCAGCTAGATTCGGAGATAGAGGAACGGTAACACAGCCGTTTGATCAATATAGTGAGACTAAAGTATACGAGATCACAGACGATACTAGACAGCCTGCACCACTGCTTCCAATAGCAGGGTATTATCCAGGAATTAAACAAGGACCAAACGACACAGACGGAACAGCGTAGGGATAAAATTTATTATTCTATAATATAGGAGAAGTGAAATGGGATTACCCAAGATTGACCTTCCAATGTTTGAGACGAAACTTATCTCAACAGGAAGAAAGAAAATTAAATACAGACCTTTTACAGTAAAGGAAGAGAAGATTCTTCTAATTGCACAAGAGTCTGATGATATAGATCAGGTTATATTAGCAATTAAACAGATCATAACCAATTGTTGCCCGAGCGTAGATGCAGAAAAACTACCTATGTTCGACACAGAATATCTTATGATGCAAATTAGAGGTAAGTCTGTCAATAATATAATTGAGTTTAATATTACTGATCCAGAAACAGAAAAAACTGTGCCTATTGAGTTAGATATTGAGGAGATAAAACTATCTAAACCTAAGGGGCATAATAGAGAGATATCTATAGGAGAAGATGCACACTTAATAATGTCTTATCCTAGATTGAATGAACTAACTGCCTTTTTGAATGCAGAGCAAAATGGAGCAGAAAACATTTTTGATGTAATGGTCTCTTGTATCGAAACTGTCGTAGAAGGAGATACAGTTTACGATCTAGAGGACTTTACTAAAGAAGAGGTGAATGAGTTCATCGATTCTTTCACTACACAGACAGTTGAAGATATTAGAATGTTCTTTGAGACAATGCCGGTGTTAAGATGTGAGAAAGAGTATGTTAACGCTAATGGAGACAAGAAGAAAATAGTCCTGGAGGGTGTCGAAACTTTTTTTATCTAGTGTTGAGTCACATCAGTCTGGGAACATACTACAAAACGATGTTCGCCATGGCTCAACATCATAAATACAGTATAACAGATTTAGAGAATCTGATGCCATTCGAACGAGATTTATATGTCGATATGTTGTTGGATTACATAGAAGAACAAAATGCTAAAAATCGATAACGGAGTATAAAATGAGTGAAGAAACAAAAGCAGAAGTATTTCACCCTGCTGATACAAATGGTGATGGACAAGTAAGTAAGCAAGAAGAAGCGTTGTATCTTGAGTTTAAACGCAAAGAACTAGAAGATGCTGATGCTATGCGTGATGCACAGCGTAACATGACATGGTTTGCTCTGGGTGGTTTGTTGCTATATCCATTTGCTGTTGTTCTAGCATCTCTAGCAGGATTAAATCAAGCACAAGAAACGCTAGGCGATATGGCACCGACATACTTTGTCGCTGTTGCCGGTATCGTTGCGGCATTCTTTGGCACACAAGCAATGAAGAAGAAATAACATGGATCCAGTAGAAGCGTGGAACTCATTATCTTACTTTGATGGAGTGTTATTCTCCATCTGGTTAGGTATTCTTTATTATGGCAAATGTTGGATCGATAGTAAATTTAAGGACTAATTAGATGGCAGATTTGCCTAAAGATACAAGACCAGACGCAGATTTCGGAGAATTGCCACCAGATCAAAGCTGGACACCAGACGATTCCTCTGTTAATTCGGCCGCTATGGCTTTAGGAGACTCCATTAAAAGGGGTCTCAGTATGACTAATAGTGAAGGTGTTGAAGCCAGCGATAACATGGTAAATATTCTACTCTCTGTAGAAAAGTCTATGGTCCAACAGACAGAAATTCTAAGCAAAATATCTAACACGCTAGATTCTCAACTAGCACTCAATGTAGAGAACGATCAAGATGCAGATAGGGCTGCCAGACTCGCTTCAGTATCAGAAGATGAAGAAAAGTCAAAAGCAGATCCAGAAGCTCCTACTCCCACGCCACTAGGTCGTTTAAAAGATAAAGTAGCTAAGACAGTTATGCCTCAAGAAGACGACAGCATAATGAAAAAATTAGCAAAAGCTGCCGCACTCGCCGCAAGCACATTTTTTGTCGCTAAAGGTTTCTTCACAGAAACTTCTTCTATGGTGACAGATAAACTGGTAGAAAAGGGCATAATGAAAGAAGAGACTGCCCAAAAGGTAGACGATTCTATTGGTAAAGCCGGAGGGATTTCTACGACAACTGGTATTACACAGCAAGTACTTAAAAAAGGATCTTTCGGCAAACTTAAAGTGCCTAGAGCAGTGCCATTGATGGTTGGTAGTGGCATGGGTAGTCTAGCATACGATGGAATAGGCGAACTTGCTGATGAAAATGATGAAATTTTAGGCATGAGAAAAGAGATCGTTCAAGCTATTGGTGGAGGTATTACGGGTATTGCCTCATTTATAGCCTCAGGTAAAGCAATGGATGCACTATCTAAAAGTATGAAAAAAAGTATGAACATTGCCAAGAAGAGAATGGGAATGAAAGTAAAGCCTGACCCAGACTTGAAAAAAGGACCAGCAAAGGTCACAGATATTAAAGAGGCTAAAAAGGCAAAGACACAAGCAAAGACACAAGCAAAGGCTAATGTTAAGACACCACCTACCAGCGGTAACACAGCACTCAAGACTGATCCAAAACCACCTAATTCGCCTAAGGCTAATGCTAAACCTAATGCTAAACCTAGTGCTACGCCTAATGCTAAACCTAGTGCTACGCCTAAGCCCAAAAGCAATGTAGTTAAGTTTCCTAGTGCAGTAAACACAGCACCCAGTGGTAAAGTTGTAAAAGGACCTCAAGCAAGTAAGCCAACTATTAGTCAATTACTTAAAGAAATGCCAGCAGACAAACTAGCAAGATTTTCGAACTTGTTCAGATTTTTGGGGCCTGCGGCGGCAGTAATACCAGCACTGATCGATCCAGTTATGGCAATTAAAAATGATGAACCAGATTCAGTCATCAGAAAAGAACTTGCAGGAGCCTTAGGTTCTGTAGGTGGCGGGGTTCTTGGCGCTCTAGCAGGTGGAGCGGCAGGTACAGCAGTGCCAGGAATAGGTAATGCGGTAGGTTTGTTCGTTGGTGGGACGGCAGGTGCATTCATGGGAGAGTACTTAGTAGAAAAGATAACTTCTCACTTAATGGGCGATAATGTTGAAATTACGAAAGAAGAAGTGGATAAAGTTGTTGGTAGAGGCAACAACAAGAAGAAAATTGCAGATAAGCCTAGCGCAGTTAAAGCAAAGATTATGTCTGTGCCTGCTGATAAGCTACAAGAAGATGTAGACACCGCTAGTGTCGAACTTGATACGGCAACCGCTCAGTTGGGACAGTTCAAAGCAGAAGCTGGACCTACACAAACTGAACAGATAAAGAATAAAAGAGGTCGAGTAATAGGCGAAAAGCAAGTTTATGCAGACCCAGAAAAGCAAGCACAATTCGAAGAACTTCAAAAAAGCCAGAAAGATGCTGAATTTAACTTGTATCGAGCAAAAGAATTAAAAACTATTGCTGATGAAGAAAGAGCAAATCAGCCTGAGCCAGTTACCACTATAGAAGAAGATATGCGAGCGGCTGAAGTTGAAGATGTCGCTGTGGCTCAAATAAAAGCAGACGAAGCAAATAAAGCACTATCAGATTTTGAGTCTAGTGCCAAGTCTGCTAGAACTGTTCAGAAAGAAGATGCTTTGGGTGACATGGTTGACACAGTTGTCTATGATGATGCCGCAGAACAAGCACAGTTTGACAAATTAAGTGGTGCTAAGTTTGATGCTGATTATGCTGTAGAAGATGCGACATCAGAGATGATTACTGGAGATTCATTCGATGTCCCGGGTGTGTTTGAGAAGTTAGTGTTCTTACAAGATAAAGGACTCTTATCTGAAGGGTTCAATGCTAACACTAAATTAGTGACAAATAATAGAGGAGTGACTACATTCGTAGATGGTCCGTTATCAGGCATGACTCCAGATGAAGCCATTTCGATGTATGTTACACAAGAAGCATCTTTCGACAAATCTGCCACAGAGTTTAAGGCTGGCGATAAGGCTATACCTACGATAGCACCAGACATGACTAAACCAATGACAGCAGATGGTAAGGTACCTGCTAAGATAACACCTGCCGCTACTGGTGATGATATTAAAGCTAATGTTCTGACTAAAGATGGTAAAAAATCATTGACTAAAGATGAAATCGTATCGGGTATGAGAGACGGCTCTATTGCTAGACCATTTGGAAAAGTGGCATTAAGAGAAATAAAATCAAAAAGAAATCAGGCAGGTTTACCACATCCCGCACTCGAAGGTATGAGTGAAGAACAGAAAGCAGAAGCAAGAGAACAGTTATCGCCATTATTAGGCCCTGTAAGTGATTCCTCTAGCATTGAATCTTCTCCAGAAAAGTTAATGACTAAAGCTAAGGTAATATCAGAAGAGCAAGCAACTAAAGATGCACAAGGTCAGGCTGTGATGATGCAGAGTATGAATAAAGGCGGTGATGTAGTTAACAATGTAGGCGGTAGTTCGAACAGCACAACTCTTAATGTCTTTAAGGGTGGCAGTAACTCTTTGACTAACAGCCACTTACCTGTATCACAATCTGGCTAATCAATATCCCTTTTCTTGCGAGTCAGTGTAGTTTCTACATTGTCTTGCTTGAGAAGTTCCTCAAGTTGTTCTACCGAAACATAATCTAAGTCCCAGTGATTGCAGATATCATTGCGGTATCGTGTATGGTTCTTGTCAGAACTTTTTGACTTCTTTCTGTTGAAATAGTTTATCAATCGATTACTTATTTTCATATAAACAACCTCTTATTTTTGAATTAAAAAAAGGGGCGCATCCTTGCACCCCATAAACCCTAGATTGAGTTTTGACCAATCACCTTAGTCTTCCGCTAAACTCTTGAAGAAATCAAGAGAGTCATCCGTTGACTCTGATGTGGTTGAGGGTGGGGCTTCAGCCTGAGCGACAGCAGGTGCTGATCTCTCTTTAAAGTTTGGTTGAAACTCCATCCCTGCATTGCTGTCCTCGGCGGTCTTTACGGGTGCGTGTGAACCACCATCAAGTTGCAGAACTTTGTGCAGTTTAGCTTTAAGTTCAGCATAAGACTTGAAGTTTTTAGGATCAACAATTTCGGCTAGGGAGTGCTGTTTGTTCCAAGTTGCTTCCATATCTTCATCAGACAGTGCTTCACCATCAGTGTTAGAAATTGGAGCAGGAGTGGCAAACTCAGACTTGTCGTAGTTGCGATAGCCTTCTACTTGACGAATCTTTAGTTTGAAGTCAGCGCCTTCCCAAAAGTCGAATGGATTGATTGGGTCTTCGTCAGCGAACTGAGGATTCATAGCATCGTTCAGTTTGTCGAAGATTTTCTTACCAAATTTATACAAATAAACTTGACCTTCACGAGAAGGATTTGATGGGTCAGATACGACCATTACATTAGCTACATAGCTAAGACGGCGTTTCTGCTTACGAGCAATCTCTTTGTCTTCGTCATGACCAGAGTTCCACAACTGAGAGTTATACTCAGATACTGGATCGTCTTGACTTAGAGTTGTTAGAGACTTCTCGATGTACCAACCACCTGGTCCTTGAAAGCCATGATCCCAATAGCGAACAAAAGGCATATCTTCACCTTCTGAAGCTGGTAAGAATCGTAGTACAGCATAGCCATTGCCAGCTTTATCGACTTCTGGTTTCCAGTAGTTGTCGTCACCTTTGGACATTTTTTGATTTGACATTGATTGTAGTTGAGAGTTCAACTTATCAAAAGAGTTCGTACGGTTTTTCTTTAATGATGCAAAAGACATATTATGTTCTCCATATATTGCGTTGTATTTACGATTTTGTATTTCTCGTATGCGTTGTATTATACTAGGTGTTGCCGTATTTGTCAAGAACTATTTTCTTCATTTTCACTTTATCATATTCTATAAAAGGTTTATAGTTGTTAACAGTCTTATTTATATCAGGGAAAACTATAGTGTCACGAATAGTCTTCTCCCAATACTTAAAGCATCCAGTGAGTTCATCAATGATAATCAATGTCTCAATGCATACCCTTCTTCTGTTGAAGAGAGATAAGAGTTTTGGATATTCTCCATCTTCGACAACAATGTTGGCATTGAAGTCATCGTCTAACTCATCTAGATCATTCTTAAATGTGTAAGTCAATGACTGTTGCCTTTTTGACCACTCAGTATAGACTTCTTCTGCTTCGTGACTGTCTATCAAGTTGCCAATCCAGAGATCGGGCTTCTTCAATATATTCGCTAGAATAAAATCTTTAGCCTCTTTTCTCTTAGATAACTTATAGAAAAAGAACTTATCTTTTCTATTTTCAAATCCATCGACAGTAAGCCTCATCTTACCGCCATACTTCACAAAGTCATAGTTCGAAGTGAAGT
>Ga0206682_10004477_pt1 | contig 11356 bp, 20 predicted proteins | sample M240m12015metaG_FD_155444 | JGI IMG/M metagenome (GOLD analysis project Ga0206682, IMG submission 155444) | Ammonia-oxidizing marine archaeal communities from Monterey Bay, California, United States - M2 40m 12015 | ecosystem: Environmental > Aquatic > Marine > Intertidal zone | place: USA... | reverse complement strand
CTAAATTGTAATTGGGTGGATCGACTGTGAATGTTGAACTCATATCTACTGTTGGTTGTTCTCCAACATCTATGTTTACTCCTTCCGGTAATTCAATACCATGCATTGGATCGTTTAAGATCATTTCAATCTCAGACAGCCGATCCATGATCTGGTTAATACCAGCCATAAGATCGTCCATAGTAGTTACTTTAGTCCCAGTCATTATCAAACCTCGTTGTATGATAGGCCACCTCACCGTAGTACTCATTAGCGTACTTCGTTGAGTCGGTCCAATAGATTTCAGAAGCATACTTATCAGCTTCTTTCTTACGTTTAGGAGCTTCGCGCTCCTGGCGAGTAAAGCGAGCAGCCTTAGTTTGTTTCTTCTGAAACTTTTGCGCTGCTTCACGAATCATTGCCATTCTATCTGCGGATGTCTGCATACCAACCTGTCTCCTTCAATTTCAATTCAAACATTATCTTCTCTTCTGTCGATAATGTCAACTCTGTTTTTCGACATCTATTCATAAATTCTCTAACAACCCATGTTCCCATGCCATTGTTGACAAGCGAGTAATGTTTCTTCTCGCCCCATTTCTCATGCCTATAAATCAACCCCAATCCTTTCGATCATCTTCATTCTCATAAGCATAGCGATATTCTGCGATTTCGTCAACAGTCATTTCATCTTTTTCTACGCGAATGCCTTTATATGTGCCCTCAGGCCACATATGCGGGTCGTAGGGACGCCCATAGTAGGCATCAGCGGAACCTCTATCGGCTGCTCCACCATGAACGGGAACTGGGGCGGGTATAGCATCCATAGTCATTATGACACCACCAATACTACAACACAAGCTAGAGCTGCTAAGTTCATAAAAGAACTTGTTAATGTGATTATAAAATTTTTCATAATTAAGACCCCAAGCAAACTTCGTAAGAACCATCTGTGCGAAGCTCAAGGTCTTCGATGAAAACATGATGCTCGTCACCAGACTGAGTAATCAGAGAATCAACAGCTCTCTGAACACCTTCTTGATCAGCTGATCCAATGAACGAAGAAACCTCAGCCCATGTGTAGTCTGTGCCATCGTGGCCATTAATAAACGTATATACTATACGCTTGCCAGCTTGTAAACCTGTGAGAAGTTTATCGTCGCACCATACTGATTTAAAATTTGTCATTGTTTAACTCCTTTGTTACATTCTTTATAGCATAAAGTGAAACAGAAGTCAACAGTTATTTTCATTATTTTGGATTTTTTTTCTTCCACAGTTCATAATCTTCTGGTGTGTTGATTTCAATACCATTGTCCTCTACACGAACTGTTTTTAAGATATCACCATTCTGGATCCATCGAAGAGCTTCAATAGTTTCTGCTTTCTCTTCTGGATACTGTGTAAATGAATTCCATCGTGGCTTAGCTTCGGGTGTGTATCCATGATAACCCAATGCAAAGTCACCGTATGTTAATGCGCTTCTTACAAACCAGTGAACCACATCATTTGTTTGAACCATTTTATTTACTGCAGGATTAGCTTGCCCATCAGCAGTCATTGGTTTATGAGCCTGAATAACATAGTGGTCATCTAACGCTTTTTCAATTGCTTTAACAACTTTGATATCTGGATCTGCTGTATCTCCTTGCACATTGATATACTTGTCATAGTGCAATTCATCTCCAATAACTTCCATACATCTATCTGTACCATCTGTACAATCAGGGCTTGTCATTATTACATTAAACTTAGTAATAACATCTGCTATTTCTTTACTATCTGTTAAAACGTAAGTATCGTAACCAAAAGTTTGACAGATATCGAAAACTCTTCTGATAAGAGGTTTACCATTCATATCAATTAAGGCTTTATTTGGGAACCTACTAGACTTCAATCTAGCGGGAATAACTATTGCTGTACTCATGTGTGCTTATCTCCAATCAACATATGAGGTTCTACATTATATTTTACATCATTTATTGTTACTCTCTTCAAACTCTTATATGGATACATTTGAAATAAATTCATACAAGGAATTTGTAGACGAGTGCAAAGCACAGACCAAGATGTTTCTGATCCAATGTGCATTTTGCAATTCAACAATCTTTTGAATTTAGAATCCAATTCTTCAACAGATTCAAAATTTCTACTATCCCCTATGTTATCAAAGTTAGATAGAATTGTTTGCATTTCTTCTAACATATTCTCATCCATACCCTTACGGGTTTTTGTGGCATTGGCCAATGAGTATGTTATGTGACCTGATGGTTTTTTACTTACCTTAAGCCTGTCCAAAAATATGGTTTTGTGTTTGTAAATAAATTCGTCAATAGCAGCTCGATTATACTCACAATATCCCTTTTTGACTTTGGCATGTTTGATAAAACCATTACTACGAAAGTTTTTCAAATACACTTCCATCATAATGGCTGTTTGACAAACATCTGCGCACCATATGACTGGGTCGTAATCTGCTTGCAGATCTATCAATAGGAGGTTGGCCCATGTATCTAACAACCCTGTGCCCGATCTATAATCAGCCACTACCACTTACTCCTATGAGGATATATTTGTTGCAGAACAGTATGAGGTACTTTGAAAACAGTTGCCATACCCACCCATGAACATTTAGAAAAGTATCCTGCTTTTGCAGTTCTTAAATATTCAATTTTGTCAATCAGATCATCAGCAGAATAAAAAGAACGGGTATCGCCTAAATTTTTCCTATAGTAATTCTGAAATAAACTTTGTGTAGATGCTAGCATGTCATCATCCATTCCTTTCACAGTTTGAGAGTTGCTAGCAAAACTATACACTATATGATCCGCAGGGTCAAATGTTAATTTTAATAATTCTATTGTGTCTTGGTAATTATAATCATCCCACACTTGTTGATATTCAATATCCTGATACTCTACACAGTCGATTGTTACTGTAGTGTGACTATAATGATTGAATGCTTTTAAACAGATCGTAGAAAAAGAAAGATCCGAATAATGCAATTGTATCTTTGGATTTTTTGCTTTATGGGTAAAGGCTCGCCAGTTATCAAATAAGCTATTGCTTACGTACATAACCATTAGGGACTCCTGTTTTCTTATCCACATGAAAAGTCTGTGTCCAAATTGAACCACTGTGGTGAGGATAATGTTGAGTTAGTATTACTGTTGGTGTGTGAAACATAGGAGCAATGGAACTCCAAGTGCAGTTCAGACCAACATATAGGCTAGAAGTAGCTAAGTATGTGAGTTTATTTATCAGTTGCCCAGCATCCAGAAAGTCTCTGCTGCCTCCCAAATTTATAGAATCTTTGGACATCATAAAATTTATCATAGGTTTAAATGCTTCATCATCTAAACCCTTTTCCGTGTTACGTATATGAGCTATAGAATAACTAATTAATGAAGACTTGATTGAGTAATCTTTTTTCAGATTTTTATGGAAAAGATCTAACCTATGTTCTGTGTGAGGCACATATCTTGCTTCGGAGGTGTAAGGCACAAACTGAGGAATCATATCAACACTGAGATTAAAAAAGTATCGATATGCTTCCCAAAACACTTTAGCTTGTTTGATATCATCACAAGAAAATACTGGCTCACTTATTTTCATATAGTCTGCATGCATAAATTGACGCCAGGAAGCACTGAGAGCGGGAGTACAATGAAGAGTAGTCATTTAGACAAAGCCCTTAGCTTTTCAGTTGTCCGATCATTTGCCCAGTGAACAAAAGCGTAACGCAATGTATCTGTTAATCTAATGTTTGCTGACATCATTATTTTGAATATTGTCCACGGGTGCCACCACCCTATTTGATCTAAGTCGATTAAATAAGGATGCCCTTCTTTGGTTATCAATATATTTTTGGAATGGATATCCTCTGCTGCAAGCCTCCAATAGTTTTTATGAGAATATTCCCACTTGTGTGTAAATTGTATTTTACTCATTTGCAACATTAGGTCTTGAACTAACTCCACAACTTTGAGAGCTAGATCATAATCGCCTGTTCTTCTGATATATGTTTCTAAATCTTCACCTTGAATATACTCACACTCATATTCCATATCATCATAGTAATAGAGTTTAGGAATCAATGGATGATTAAGTTCTTCCAGTTTCTCTAACGCACACGCATGCATGTCTGGAAACTGCGAAGCGTTAGGACGCATTGTTTTTTTAAACTTCTTTTTCTGCATAATTATTATCACAAAATGTTTGGCACACAGGCGCAATAGTATCACGACTTTCCCATGACTCGGGCAGGTCTTTATTGAACCAATCAGATGTCAAAATTTCCGTTATCGTTTTATTGTTTAGATTATAGTCATCCATATTTTTAATATATTTTTGCAACACAGGATAATTAGACCAATTCCGACCTTTGTTTTTTGTTAAGGCGTGCCTGAACAAACTGTTTGCCAGATAACAACACGGAACCACTTGCCCGTCAGGGTTAACTACAATCTTCTGTGATTGCATCCAACGGCACGTCACACAAGGTTTATCATCTTTCTTCTGCATGTTTGTTCTCTGTATATTCATGCTTATCCTTCTTACCCACACTCTGCATTAAGTTTTTTGAAGCGGTATCAATCCAAGGATTCTTGATGAGATGGTTTATATCTCCTTCCACTTCATGCAAAACATCCAAGACCCCATTCTCGTCAAAAAACTCATACCGATTATTAATGATGAACCTATCTGACTTAATAACAAAACACTCTCTAGCTCCATACATCCTTGCCATTTTTTGCATATCAAAGACATATTTTTGATTGTGTTTGAATAGTATAATGAACGCTTTGGGTATTGCTTTGGTAGTCGACAATGCTTCCATGTTGTCTAAAACAGTCTGCAGGTCGACACCACGTCTATATTTCTGATGCATTTCATTGGTCACCCCATCAATGTCAAAATATACAGTAAGTCTATTCCCACAGTAGTTACCAAGATCTTCCCACCAGTCTGGAGTTCTCATTCCTCCATTAGTATTGATATGGACAGTGGCAGTTGAGTTGTCCATAATATATTTGGTGATTTTACCAATGTCTTTACTCATAATGGGATCACCCCAAGTCCCACAAATTTCAAAAGAAGTAACAGCATCTATAGATCCAGGAGGAAACTTTTTAACAAAGTCATCTAGCGACCACTTGATAAGAGGTAACCAATCCACCTTACCCAAACCATTTGGATCAGTTCTGTGACATTGAGGACAAGCAGCGTTACAATATGTAGAAAGATCTAACCATATTTTTAATTTTTTAGAATCTTTGGAAACCAAATCAGCAAAACTCAAAGCAACAAGTCCATCTCTACAAAGTCTTTTTTTAACCTGCTTGGAACACCACTATCAAAAAATATAAATGTTGGAACGCCACATGCGATAGCCCATTGGCTCCAAGAGCATGTGCTGCCAATATAGGCTTTAGAATCTAACACAGTCTGCATTTTATAAATTAATTCCTCTGGATTCTTCCACCATCGTGATTGTCCCAAGTCAGTATATCGATGATCTTGATAAAAACAATCCACAAGAGTTTTGAGTTCAGGATCAAGTGCTCTATAGTGTAGTCGTTGTAACCTTTCATTCTTATCAGTATTGTCCAGTTTCCCCTTGACCATCCATGAGCTAGTTATCCACTTTTGTTTAGACTCCTGTTTAATATTTAATTTTTTGGGGTCGGGGGTATAATCATATGTTACAGCTTCTGAAGTTTTATAATCAATAGACTTGATTTTTACATCATGGGTAGTGGAAACAAAATACTTAAAGGCAGTGTAACAATCATTAATATATTCAGGATTTGTTGCTTCTATAACTTCTACTTCCGGATCGTTAAATACCCTAAAGAGTTGAAACCAACCACACCTACCATCATAATCAGTAGTGAACGTCTCTCTGTCAAACCTAATCGTCTTCATAGATAAAAACATCCTGTTTAGCTAAACTTTTCTTTTTCCTGAAGAAAAGTCTCACTCTATACCAAATTTTCCACATAGTATTTCCACATTCTCTCTGCTATATCTTTTTGACCGTCAGCGTTGGGGTGGCTATCGACTTTACCAAATGACTCGTTTTTTGGATCAATTTCTTTGTGATGGGGACGGATCCTCAATTTACAAACTTCGTGATAGGTGGGAGAGCCATTACCAATGTCTCTCGCAATTTCATCTGGCCAACTACCTAGAGCATTTAAATGAAGAAATGGATTGTGAGCAAAATGTTTTTTATGTTTTTGTAAATAATTAGCATAAGGAAAAGATAGCCACTCCATATTTCTCCAATCATCATTCCAACTTACGCGGTGGTCTATATCATCTAATTCAGGCCAGACACGTTTTAATGTCCTCTTAACCCAACTGCATGGAGGTACAACTCTTAGTAAAGTATATTCCATAAACTGAGCGCCATGGGTAGTGGCTAACCAATGCGCAAGGTACATGTGTTCAGCTCCATGCTGTAGTATCTTTCTTTGCCCATGAGGCCTACAGTATTTTTCTTTAAAGTACCAACCCTGCGTCTTAATCATTTCTATATTTTTTAAATTAGGATATCTTTTAGACAATGCTTTGCCAGCATCAGAGTCCTCAGTTTGCCAGTTAAGGTCTTGCAGCTTCTCATACCAGTTGATATCGGCTCCAATGTTTAAAAACGAACCAGTCCAAAAGTCTTCGTGTCGCTGCCACTCTGTACTACCCCAGAACACATATTTTATCTGATCACCATGGGTAGCAAAGGCCTTAGACATTTCTCGAAACATAAATGTCGTTCCAGCTCCACCTTTCCCAGTATTGATTAAAAAATGTTCCTCACCTGTGAGGTCGTCGAGCTTATCTTTTAGATGAGCTGGCCACATCTTCCAGCCACCTCGTTTCTCATCAGGAAGGTCATCGAGATGGGATTGAAAGTTGGGATCGGTAAATGAATCACCGACAGCTAAGATGATTGGTTTTCTATTCTTGATATATGTCGGTAAGGAAATCTTCAAACTCTTCTACCTTTTTCAATCTGTTTGGCCATAATATGTAATCCTTTTCAGGATTAGCTTTCAGGTTATTTAGAAGAGGTATAATAGCGTTGTATAGCTTGTCTACTTTATCTTGTGTAGACGAGGCGACACTCGAGACCTTTTGATAGCTCTCGAGTTCTTCTTCGTCTACGGCTGTGAAGCCAAAGTCAAAATCAGTCAATGGATAACCCCATATTTACGTTGATACGTTGTCCTACTGAATATTTATGATTGGTAATAGCAGAACCTTCCATACCATTATAAGCAAACCAAATTCTATATCCTGAGATAGTCTGACTACTTACTTGGTCATAAACCGTCCGGCATTGTTTTTGATTCTGATAACCAGAGATGATCTTCTGAGAGCCAGCTGCTCTATCTGCACCAATCAAACCACCAATAACAACACCAGCGTTCTTTCCACCTTTGTCACCAGTGATCTCTTTACCCAAGATACCTCCAAGGATCATACCAAGCAAAGCACCACCAGCAGCATCACCTTGCCGCTGTACTGTTTGATAGATTGGGACTTGGATGTTCTCACATATCTGCCGAGGGACATGTTGAGTTGTATTATCGTAAATTGGATCTACTCTTGAGATCTGTGCTGCCACGCTTTTAGCATGTGCTGGAGTGCAAGCCATTAATGTCAATGTAACTAGCGCTGCTATGGATGTTCTTTTTTTCATGTAAACCTCCTTCAGGTTCGGATTGTGTTTTAAGCCAACCGCTTAGAGTTAGCCCAGAAACGTCATCACATGGGTCGTCAGGCATCGCTTCGCCCGATGTGGATTCGTACTGATTTTTCATGGAGCAACTTGTGAGCGTGTAGTACCGTGTTCTCAACTAGAGCTTTCGCTAAGGAGGTAAGGACTACCACTTCCCTTTCTTGAATATCGTCGATACTATTTATCATTTTTAACAAGTCCTCACACACATCTTTATAAGCATCCCGTTCTTTTATTGGGAGTTCGCCCCAATCAATGGGATCATCATACTCAAATTCCATACAAAGGTCAACAAAGTCATCCAGTGACATGACCATATAATTCTGTCTCTCTCGCAAAGGCCTCGATCTCCCATGGTAATTCTCTATAAGGCAAGTTAGGATGAGGCTGGCCCATCCACTCTGTTTGTGTTAACCGACCTTCTGCATACTGCTGAACATGGATCATCTCATGGATAACAGTCTTGATAATAGATTTAGTTACTAGTCTTTTATTTATTTCAATAGTAAACTCACCATCTTCCATATCAATGCAACCACCACCAGGAGTGTTTACAAACTCTACATCAATAGAAATTTCAGGATTGTTTTTTAGAATTCCAGCTTCCATCACAACGAGCATGGCTGCATCAACAGCTTGCTTTTGTTCGACAGTGCTATCAAAGACAAAATACTCAAACATTACACAGCCTCCAGAAATTCAGCATCCAGAGCCAGTTCTTCACGCTCAACGTTCTTATCAAGCTCATCAACAAGCAGCATTAACTCAACAAGGATCTCTTTCTTGTCTTTATTGAAGTGGACAGATCTACGAACCAACGATGACAATTTCTTTTTCATTGTCATTGCATCTTGAATATCACGAACTATAATCATCTGTTTCTCCTTTTGATATACCCTTATCGCATATCCTCAAAAGGAAGTCAACAGTTAATTTAATAAATTAGGAATATCTTTCAATGTTACCATAACTGTTGTAAGGTTTTGCCACAAATTCCATACTATTGTGTATATCAATAATTCCAGTTTGGAAGCCTGTGTCGAGATTCAGAAGGGTTTTTTCTTTAACACTTTTTACAATCTTCTCACCTAACACCATATGGTTATCATAACTAATGTGGTTTCTTCTACGATCAACACCAGCCCATCCATCAAGATTATTCATAACTTTATTATAGTTGATATGGGGTTTTGTAATTTCAAAATAGCTTATTGTGCCCAACGCGCCCCTAACAGGATAATCGTTAAGATATGTAGTCGGTGCTGCTATTTTAGGATGTTCTTCACCATACATTCCTGTAACGGTTTTGCCATCTATGTCAGTAAACACACTTGTAGGTAAAATAATAACTTCTACCCCCAAACGCCTACTGATATTTTTAACCATCTCAATGTGAGAGAAGTAATTGATAAAATGCTTATCAATTGGTCTAAACCCATCTTTTTCTACATATGGCTCAAGGATAGATTCTTGATACGCTCTTAAAATCTCTAACTGATATGTTCGTAAGTCACCATCTGGAGAATTATCTATTAAGTTTTGACTATAATTCTTTGAATAGAGATTTTGCATACTACCTAACCAAGGGACATCCACGAGATGCCATTGTCTTTCAGGTTCTGCTAGTGCAAACAAAACAACATCACCCTTTGTGATTACATTCCGCGCTGCTAAGTTGTTTAGACGAAGAACATTAAATTCATTAGCCGTTCCCATCATACTAACTTCTTTAGAGTCAACTACTACATCTAAACCCAGGCCCTTGGCAATACACTCTTTGTAATCTTGAGGATTGTCAAAGTCAATCTCTCTATTGCGTCCCATCATAGATTGCTCGAGAGTGCTATCATCTTTCATTAGGTTGGCAGTGGCAGTAAAACTATCACCAAACGCCCACAATATATTATGGCTCATAAATAAACGGATCCTTCTTACTAATATTAGCTAGGTATTTCTTTCGCATCTTCCTTCTAAAGAAATACATTTTTATTTTATAATACCAACTCAAGACATTTTTCCCACTACAACATCTACATTTGGCGGCAAGCTAACTTTTGCCTTCCCATGTGTGTGATACAATACGAATTGAGTATTTGGGAATTCTCGAAACAGGCCTTCCCATATAGGCCTCCAGTTGACAGCCAATCTATGAGTGCTTGGAGCATCCCTATTAGACTCTAATATAAAATCTGTGGTACTAATAAGATTGAAGTCAAAGATAGAATCAAATCCATACATGTGGATCTCATTACATTTTAACTTATTAGCTGTGTAGTGGACGGCCATATGTCCACAATTGAAGTCAGTGTAATTGTTAGCATATGGAGGTAAGTTGAGATAAAACTCTTTTATATTCCGAGCATATTTCATATAGAACTGACTATTTTGTTCTGTGTATCTCTTGGGCCTTGCACCAAGAACCCAGTCATACATTCTAAGATCAATACTACCTTCATCCATAGCTCTACACATTTTAAAGTCGACAATGACAGTAGCATATGTGTTTGAAATAGAAATTGGAGGGACGTTCATAGTTAACTTTAACCCAGGAGCAGGTTTATAAAATCTGTAACTATCTCCATTCCCAATAAGGTGCGCTACTTTATTCGACATTCATTAAACTCCGGATATGCTCTTTACCTTTTTGTCCTGTCCAATGCTTAACCAAAGCACCAGGCACATTTTGATTATCAACCATTTGCACACGCATAAAGTTGTATTTATTTGGAAGGTCCACTATATAGACAGCCTGTCTAAGAGGATCCATTATCTTATGGAGAACTTCTTGATCCCCTCTTACTGGCATGCTATTGATAGCTGTCATCCATTCAGCTAGTATAGCTGGCCTACCTGCGAAGGCTACAATACCAGAGTTATGCCATTTCTCTCCTGATCGTTTAGACCACGGAAGATCTTCTACCATTGCTAACTTTTCAGGCATAATATATTTAAAGATGCTAGATATGTCTCCAAGCACTTCACAATCTGTATCAATCCAACAAGTTTCTTGGAAAGGTGAGTTCCACATTGAAACTGGCTTAAGAAACCAATTCTTAATATTGCCAGGCACATTTGACATTTTGCCAATAGAGTGTACTTCACCTTCTAACCACTTGAGGCACTCTGGCGTCATGCCAAAATCCATAACAGTAAGAGGAAGGTCATTATGCTTCTTATAGTTTGTTATAAACCATGGTAGCATCCATTCAGTGTTGCTGTCACACCCAGTCATAAAACCTCTACGCATCGATAATCTCCACTTTGTTGTGTTTGGCTGCGATCCCGTTTTTATTTTGAATGGTTGTGAATGAGTCTTTTGCTTCTACCAGCCAGGGAAAATGTTCCTGTAAAAATGGAAACGATTGATTATTCAAGAATACATCTGTCGGTCTTGCTTCCATCCTCGCTTGCTGTATAAAGATATCCGCAGCTGCTGGCTTCAGTCTATATGCGTGAGCACCAGGAAAGTAAGGCTTGGAAGTGAGAGCATTTACCCCCAATTTGCTTGGAGTCCTGTACTTACCATACGATGGCTTACCTAATGAGATACATCCATCATACATGATTGTTGAATTGATAACATTGACACAAACTGCATCATGCTCAAAGATAGTGATCTCTTCATTATTTTGA
>Ga0206682_10004475_pt1 | contig 11358 bp, 8 predicted proteins | sample M240m12015metaG_FD_155444 | JGI IMG/M metagenome (GOLD analysis project Ga0206682, IMG submission 155444) | Ammonia-oxidizing marine archaeal communities from Monterey Bay, California, United States - M2 40m 12015 | ecosystem: Environmental > Aquatic > Marine > Intertidal zone | place: USA... | reverse complement strand
CTCATTTTAGGCTTAAGTGCATCCTGTTTAACATTTCTCATTGAAAGTTTTTTTGAATTTCCCACCCGTTCCCCTTGTGCGATGATTGTGGGTTGGACAAGTTTTGGATTACTTCTTTTCATTGCCTATGAAAAATCGTCTGAAAGTTCACCCACTAAAGTAAAATCTATAGGTCCAAAACTTAATCTTTTTATTGGTGCATCCGCAATTGTTATCATTCCATTCGGTTGTATACTTGCGAATAATCTGTTTTGGACAAACATCTATCATTTTCAGGGAAGGATAGCCGGAGATTATGGCGAAAAAGAGAAAAGTCTTCAGTTTCATCGAAAGGCAATCGAATACGCTCCTTGGGAACACCACTCCCGAAAGTTTGAGTGTTATTATTTGCTTACCCATAAAAAACAATTCCCTGAGGCATTGGAAGCGATCAACCAGACGCTTGAAGTACACCCCGGTTGCTTAGTGGCTCATCAAAACAAAATAGCAATTTCCATCAATGAATTTAAGGATCATACTATGGCACGCAAAGCATACCAAGAAATGAAAAAAGCAGCACCCTTTCATCCATTCACTATGCTGGAAAGTCAAAAAATTAGTTTTATTAATCCGTGAAAATTTACGGTATTCAGTTTGATTCTGAATGGAATAACAAAGAAGCAAATTTTAATCTGGTTTCAGCGCTTATTAAAAAACAGGTAGTTCATCAAAATTCACTTATTATTTTGCCAGAAATGTTTGCCACTGGCTTTTGCTTGGATCCAGAATCGACTACAAAAAATGAGCCAGAAGGAACAGAGATATTTCTATCCGAGTTAGCAAGAGAAATGAAATCATGGGTTATTGGGGGAATGACTTATCCGGCAAAAGAAATGGGAAAGGCTTACAATACCGCCGTTACATTTGATCCAAATGGACAATGTATTTCTGTTTATAAAAAGATTTACCCCATACCTATTCTTGGAGAAGACAAAGTTCACCTGAAAGGAAAAACGATAGAAAATCTTTCAATAGGATCTTTTAATGTTACACCTGCGATCTGTTATGACTTACGCTTCCCCGAACTTTTTCGTTCTGCACTTCAGTCAGGAACAAATCTTTTTGTTGTGTTAGGTTGTTGGCCAAAGAGTAGAATCAACCATTGGGTAACCTTGCTCAAAGCACGTGCAATCGAAAATCAATCTTATATAGTTGGTGTAAACCGGATTGGTAAGGATGAGGATTTAGAATACGGAGGAAGGACAATGATATTGACTCCACAGGGTGAAATACTTGCTGATGGTAAAGAAAGGCAAGAAATAGTAGAGGCAACGATTGAAGACTCTCTTGTGAATGATTGGCGCGCCCAATTCCCCGCTGTTAGAGAATTTATTCGATAAATCCGTTATCCCAGAAAGCAAAAAGCTTCTAAGAGCATACCCAATGGGATTTGTGCAAGTTAGAGTTCGCTAAAATACGATCTAATTTCCCCAATTCATCCGCTGAAAATTGAGTATGTGAATCAAGTTAAAATTTTTAAGAATTTGAGTATTGAAACTTGCACAAATTAGAGTACTGGTAACCCGATTATCCCTTAAACCGGCTGCCTAGCGTGGTCATTTAATCCTCGAGTGACATTAATATTTTGCTCATTAACCTCATTTATAAGAATAGGAAAATTTTCAATAGTAAAACGCGGATTTATTGAAATACCATTCATGCATTTATCAATCGAAAGACACTGGAAAGTCCTCAAAAGCAATGATAACTATCCCAAGTTCCGTACAGGTATTCAATAAGTCCTGATCCACTCAAAGAACGAACATTTAATAATTTGATTCATGAAATAAGCAAGGGGATAAGATTATTCTTCTTACAGATATTAGCAGCTTGTTTCGTATAATCAGCAGAATAACAGATTATACCAACTATACAGAGAATTCCCCTGTTCCACGACTTAATCTAATACACCAAGATTTTCGTCCAATGGGGTTGCCGGACAAACCGGCAAGAATAAAAAAGGTCAAAATAATCAACCTGCATTCTATTTAATTACTGGCCTAAATTGGTCCTCATATTGTTCCGGATCAGGAGAACTTTTTTCAAAGACCTTTTAAACGATTAAAATAAAATCAGGATTCATTCTCAACTGTCTCGTCTGCTAATTCCTGTGAACCCTCTTCATCATCTTCCAACTGTTCGCCCAGATACTCACGAACGCTAAGATCGCCCACAAAAGAAAGCCCATCACGACGCTCCACAACATGATAGCGTTCAACATATTTTTGAACCACATGTATTTTTGCATCCAAGGGCTGAACAATCAACAATTGGAGATGAAATTCTTTGAATAAATCCAAAAGGTATTGAGAAAACTCATCGTCTGTCTTACTGAACATCTCATCAACAGCGACTAAACGAAATGTTTCTGTCTGCTTTCCGCCCACATCGATACCATACTGATAGGCAATCGCAGTAGCGAGGATAGTAGAAGCCAAACGATTCTTCTCTCCTCCAGATTTACCTGCAGCACCACTGTAACTTTGTCGTAGGGTATCCTCGTCCTTGTAAAACTCATCAGCCCGAAATTTGAACCAGTTCCTGACATCAATTACTCGTTCAGTCCAATTCATATCCTGCTCTAATTCTGCAAGAAAATGCTCGACCCGATGATAACGCTCCCGACGACGTTCATCCTCATCATCTGCCTCCAAGTCACCTTCCAGTGCATGGCGACGAAGTTTTTTAAATTTCCGAACACCGTCATCGCCCGCATCCTCAAATTTAAGCTGAATATAGGTTTCCTCTTTCCGATCAAAAGTAACTCGGGATAGATGTTCATTGAGCTCGTTAATACGCTTCCGAATTCGATCACGATGAGATTCCAAAGCTTCACTGAACCCAGATACTTCTTCGGGAACCTGCACTCGAAGAAGTTCCTCAAATCGTAAACGATTTTTGGCTAAATCTTCTTCTTCGATTTGACGACGAATTTCTTCGAAAGAAGAATAGGTTGAATCGTTATATCCCTCTTCTAAGTCAAGATTGAGCTCATCTCTAAAAGCCTGATTCTTGGCATCAGCAATGAATCGTTGCATAGCTGCCACATTCTTATCTCGAAATTTGTCCAAACCAGATTCTAATTTATGAATCTTAGCTTCCAATTTATGTGTAGCAGAACGAGCCGCTTCTTCAATGTCATCAGGTTTTTCAGAAGGTTCGCCAAATTCTTCAGCAATTTCTTTAAATAAAGTATCTCTTCTAACTTCAGCCGCTTCTCTGTCTTCTTCATTAGCATCCTTATCTCCGATCGTATCCTCTATAAATTCGTCCATACTCTTAACTAAAAGAGAACGCAGTGAAGTCATTCTTGAATCGTTTCTTTCCGCTCTTGCTTCGACTCCTCCAATACGTTGAAGAACTTCATCGCGAAGGTTCTGACTATCTTCTAAATGAATAGAAGCCGTATCTCTCTCTTCTTTAAGTTTTTTAAGAACATCAGAACCACCGACAATAACACGTTCCTCTTCCTCCAAGTCAGCTATACGCGTGCCTAACCCTATTTGATCAATATCAGAAAATTCATTAGCACATGCTTGTAATTGAGCACCCGAACGAAGCTTAATCCTAAGAGTTAGTCGCTCAGATTCTGCCTCTCTCATTGCACGACCGGAGTTGTCCAATTCCTCTCTCCATTTTATAAGGGAATCATCTAAAGTTCTTTGCTTTGGATTAACATCCCAACCCATAACCCAACTCGTGGCATCATCCATCAACCTTGAATCGTCTTTTTCCCTAAAAACCCCATCACTCTTAACTAAACCCTCCACTGTTAAAGCAAATGGATTTTTAGAAAACTCCTTATCTCGATCTTCCCTGCAAATGTGGGGAAACCTTTCAGATAATTCTGAGCGCAGCCAAGTTTGTCTCGTTTTCTCTAGCTCCGGTCTAAGTGAAAGCTTCGCAACAACTGAATCGTCGTGTAATTTTGGATTCTTACGATCTGTCTGGGGACAAATAAAGGAAAGTTTTTCGCCTAAATGATTTAATTCAAGAAAAGCTTCTGCCTCTTCAGCTAATTTTTGAGGAACAACTACAGTAAGAGAAAAGTCTCTTAGTAAACGTTCAATTGGTCCAGTCCACTTGTCTTCGTCAGGGACAACTTGAATTAATTCTCCAATAAAAGGTAGTTCTTTTGCATCACGATCTAGTGCAGTTGCTAACCCTGTTCTTAGGCGAGCTATCTCTGCAGGAACATTTGAATTAGTTTCTAAAAGGTACCTGCGTTCATCCTCTAATGTTTGAACTTTCTCGTTTGCTTTCTTAAGAAGGTATGAAATTTCAGGTATTTTTTCATCTAGCTCTCCAACCTTAGCCTCAATTCTAGGTAATTGCGTGTCCAATTCTCTACGCAGACTAAGAAAGTCTTCCTCTTCCCGCATAGTTATACCTTTATCCCATGATCCAAGATGCCTGTCAAAAGTAGCCGCTCTTTTAGTAACAACTTCACGCTTGTCACGCAAACGGTCCATTTCGGCCCCCACTTGCTCTAATCTGCGATTTTCATCACTGTCTGCGAGTGCACGTTCTAAATGATTCAATTTGTCTCTCAGCCGATCCACCTCCAATCGAGCAGTTTTTAATCGAGCCCTCTCTGCCTCCTCCTGGTGCTTTAACTCTGTAACCCATTCAATTCTACGATCAAGTTCCGCTTGTGCGTAATAAGGTTCTATCGATTGGCGGATTTCATCGGCATAGGAACGTTCCTTATTCGCTTTTAGGAAGGAATTATGCGTCTCCTTAATCTCATCCAATTGTTCGAGTTGATAAGCTGCCGTTTCAATCCTCCTATGTGTACTTCTTAAATCATCAAATCTTTCCTGCAATGCCGAAAGTTTCTCTTTTGAACCACCATCATCGAGCATATGTTCACGAATGAACTGTGTTAAGTCCTTAACATCCTTAATACAAACTGCTTGATTAAAAATAGACATAGGTGAACGATTTCCCAAATCTGTATCCATAAAAAGCATAGATTCAAACTTCTTATGATATGCAGTAAATGAGTCAAAAATAGTAAGATTTCTTTCTTTAACAATGCGACGAATATTATCAACATCGCCAAGATCATTAAAATCCTCTTCGATTGATAGTTTTCTTTTTTCCACGATGTATAACTTATCGACTTTCCCACCTGGGAGACACCAAAGTACTTGGGCAACCGATACATCAGTTTTGTAAGCTTCGTTGAAGAAATGAGCAAGTAATACGGTGTAGGATTCCCCGGGTTTACGGAGCGTTTCTTTGCGTCCCTGTCCTGTTGTCGCGTCGTGTATTTCAGAATACGCACCTAGAACATAATCCCTTTCGTTTCTTTCTCTACTGCCTGCCTGACTGGATGCGACATTGTAATTACGCACCCGATTTGGAACAAGAAGGGTGAGAAGTGCATCCACAATTGTGGACTTCCCCGAACCATTTCTACCAGTAACCATAGAAGTTCGCCCATCTGGACGCATGGTGTAGACTTCATTATGAAATGTACCCCAATTTAGAAGGGAAAGTTCATGCAGTCGATAACCGGCAGTTGACTTATCCGGTGAAAATTCAAGTTCAAGTTGTGATTCAAACATCTTCGTCCTCCATTTCTTCATCTAAATCAGGAGTTCGTCTCTTGATTTGTTCTTTAACCTCCGCAAGTTTTTCTGGTGGCAATTTTGCCTTAATAATTCTTTCTACCCGGTATAGTCCACCATCTCGATCGCGAACTCTTTTAAGAATCCCCCACTCTTCAAACTTCGTAACTAAAGCGGAAATTTGACGATGAATCTTTTTCTCGTCGTGTAATTCAGGGTAATAAGGGGACATGGTTTCACGCAAATCTAATGCCGATCGATACAGATGATCCCCTTCCTCTTGGTTTTGTTCAAACCTCATCAGTTCTTCCCTAAGTAAAACCATAAAAATGGTTTGGTGATAGGATAATCGTGTTCTCCTTAAAACTCTGGGCAAGGGGGCTTCTGCTCCATCATCCCAAGCATCAGCGCCCTCTTCCTCCAATTCATCTTTTTGGCGAACAAATGCGTAACCAGCCGAATCGTCCCGAGCGACCTCCATTCCAATTTCAAAAAAATGGTTACGGATTTTTTCCCACTCCGCTCCTAGGCGCCCCCAAAGGTCTAAATCTTCTTGGTAAATAGGACCGTTCAATAAACGAACAATCACATGACGATGAGTAATGGCAGGATTCATAATAAATTACGTTGAAAAACAAGTTGTTGAACTTCTACAAAACGAGGTTGAGCTGGACGATTAAGATCAATACTGATGATTTCGTCTGAAAGGATTTCATGTCTATTATCTTCCCCCGCAATCACACGATAACAGACTACATCAACGATACCACGCTCAAGAGGAAATTTTTCAACCATATCAGTGAGGCTGATTTTTTCATTTTCCTCAAGAACCTCATCCACTCGTTCCCTGAATTTTCCAAGATCAAGTGGTTCACCTACAGAGTGAAGAATCTCATTCATCCATTCTGAATCATCTGGAGTTGCCTTTTTAATAGTAGAAAATGGTTCAACAGCTTTGGGTTCCCAAAATTCAGCTTCCATCAAAGAAAAGAACTGAGGTCTAGTATCAATTTCAAACTCCCAATCTTCCGGAGGCATATCCCGCAATTGAAAAGCCTGTTGACGAATGGAAATCAATGTATCCCGAATCTGCCGTCCAGATCCTCCCGCATGATCACCAACAACTTGTCGTAGTTTTCTGCTAATTCGACCATAAGCACCATGAGCCGCACCCGCTTCTCCAAATAATCGTTCCCCAAGGTTGGAAAAAACTTTATTAGGATCAAGCCCTCGCTTACGTGCTATATCAGAAGTCTGTTCTGCTAAACCACGTAATTTACGAGCTAATGCGGGATTTGTCATCATAGAGCGAAAACCAAAGTAACTTTTCCCCTGGTCGCATCCACGTAATTCTTCATCAGAATCAAGTACATGCTCCACAATATCCCCTTTGGATGCTAGTCCCTGAGCATAAAGTTTAGAAATCTGCCTGGCATGATCCTTAAAAAATTCCTCAATTGCACGAAAATCAGAAAGGAAATGCTCAACTAAATCAGAAAGGTCATATACTTGGTCTCGAATCACATCTTCTCCAAAAATGGGTGCTTCTCCAGTTTCCTGAATTTTACGGATCTCTTCATCAATGTCCTCTCTCTTACGAACCAATTCTCGTATGCGAGCCTCTGGATCTGCATTGACGCCCTGAGAGAGGTTTTGCATTTCCAGCATAATTCGATTGAACCGGGATTCAGTGGTGGCATAACCACGATGCTGCATAGCCAGCAAATCTTGCAACCAACTCAAAACTTTCTCAGAATGACGGGTTAAACGAAATACATATTCTTCCCTATCTTCGTTAAATGTTTTAGTCAAATAACGGTGTTCTTCATCACACCATTCGTCTAAATATTCTTGAGGTAATCTTTTGGGAGCATCAAAATCCTCGAGCTCTCGCATCTGTTCAATATGTTCCGATAAGGTTCCTGTCAGTTCCTCCTCCGAGGCCTCTACCACGCCCCAATGCTTAAATGTTTTAAAAAAGAAACCGGCAACGAAGGAACCCAAACGGCCTCTCATCAGTCGCAAAGCGGGTGACTCATCAAAAAGGTGCAAAAAGTCTTCGTCCATACTATTTATATATCACAGTTCAATTCTCTAGAGTGAGAACCTTGTAACTCAAGTCAAAGAGAAGTTATTACCAATCTAAAATCCTTGTGAAAAACCTCATATGTTTTTGGGGTGCAGAAATCTATTTTAAATTCCCCAAAGGTAACTTTGGAAATAATATTTAATCTCTTAGCCTCAATCTCCTTATTCCCCCTCCACCTCCAATAAAAAGTGATCCATTCCAGTAAGATATACTCTCAGCCTCGCCTCCGGCACTATACCTTGCAATCTCGACACCTAGATCCAAATCAAACGCCCGCACTTCATTCAAATTGCCCAAAGCTAAAAAAAGACGGCCTTTCTCATCAAAGACAATTCCCCTTGGCTCGACACCTGATGGAGAAAAATCGACTAAAGTCCAAGAATCTACCAAAATTAAATCCTCAGGAATATCATAGACAACAACCCGGGAAGCATCAGGTTCTGCGGCAACGAGTTGTTTTCCATTCGGACTAACGGCCAACCCTTCAACCCGGACTAAATCGTCATTTAGAATCCCCACATATCCAATATCTGGTCTGATTCTATATATCGTACCTGTGTGGGGTGAGCTTACAAATAAATCTCCATTGGGCGCTATGGCTAAATCCTTAACTGAACCGAACCGATAGCCATCATACGAATCAGCAAGAACTTCAAGTTTATGCGCACTAGGAGAAATTCGAAGTAATTTCCCAGTTCCTGCATCGGCAACTAAAAGTCTGCTTTGATTATCGACTCTAAGCCCTTCAGCCCGTACCGAAAAGTCTCCTATTGGAGAAACCCATTCTGTTAAATCAATAAAGACTTCGGGTAACTCCTTAGATCCAATCTTAAATTTACCCACTCGTCCTTCTTTTTCAAAATTAGCAAAAAAAAGATCTCCATTTGCTGAAAAAGCTAGTCCACCACTTTGTTCAATAGGAGAAATAACACTCTCAGGAATAACTTTTACAGCAGGTGGTAAAATTCCGCCATCTCCTAAAGTAAATTCCTCACTAGGTTTCTTAAGAACATGCACACAGCCTACTCCTCCCCATATGACGAGAAAGATAATCGTGACAAACCAATCTAATCTGTATTTCAAGTTAGTTTCAAAAGCGAGTGATAACTAAAACAAGGATAGACATATCTCTTCAAAGAAAAAAAACACTAAAAGAACAATTTTTTATTAGAACATGAATCCCAAAACCTTACTTCTGGCAAAAAAAGCCTGGAAAGATGCCGATGCCATTCTCGTTGGTGCCGGAGCCGGAATGGGAGTAGATTCAGGTTTGCCCGATTTTCGTGGAAAATCAGGATTTTGGAAAGCCTATCCACCCTTGGCCAAGATGGGGATCGAATTTGAAGAGATGGCCAACCCATATTGGTTTACAAAAAATCCTTCGCTCGCTTGGGGTTTTTACGGTCATAGGCTCAATCTTTATCAAAAGACTAAACCCCATAGTGGTTTCAATATTCTACTCAACAAGTTTAAAGAAGAAAATATTCCGATGTTTGTATTCACTTCAAATGTAGACAGTCACTTTCAAAAATCGGGTTTCCACGAAAATCAAATTATGGAATGCCATGGTTCTCTCATGCATTTACAATGCATTGAAGAGTGCGGTCAGCCCATTTGGCGCGTTGACCCTGATCTACTGATACAAATTAATCCCGACAATTTACTCGCCAAAGAACCATTACCAAGTTGCCCGCAGTGTGATTCACTTGCACGACCAAACATTCTTATGTTTTCAGACTTTACTTGGGATAGTTCTAGAACTTATGGGCAAAGACAAAGGTTTGAGAAATGGATCGAGAAATTCAAAAACAAAAACTTACTTATTATTGAGTTGGGTGCGGGCACAAATATCCCAACTGTTCGATTAACATGCGAAGAAGTCTATCAATCTACGGGAAATAAATTTATCAGGGTTAATCCAAGAGAGTCTGAGTGCGAATTAAAAAACACACTATCCCTACCGTTGGGAGCCATGGATGCAATAAATACAATCTCTCAGGTTAACCTACAGCAGTAAGGAGTTGAGCAAATTGATGCTATTAGGTTAATCCGTGGGTTATACCTTTTTTGATTGTCAACCCGCTGCATGATACCAGTAAAGTCTTTCTGATAGTTTTGTATAAGAAGGATCTGTAGCTTTGAAATAAGTTTTTTCATTATCTTTTTTGGGGATAAAAATCCCGTCTTCCTGAACAAAAAAACCATCAAGTTTTATATAAACACCATAATTGTTAATTTTAATTGATTTTGGAGATAATGAATTAATTACATTTGTAGCTTTTTTAGTTTCTAAATATTGATCTGCAGCTTTAATAATTTTTGCATATCCGATTCTCTCAATTTTAGCCTTCATCATAAAATTGTAAGGATAACAATAAATTAAAGTTACTAAAGTAAGGAATACTAGAAAATATTTCACACTCACTTTCATTTGGCTTACTTATCAAAATTTCCCTTAGAATTGAAGAATTGAGAGATATACCAGGCAATTAGAAACCAATCGATTTATTTCTCAATCTTAGCTAAAAATAAATCCTTCATCTTTTTTGCAGTACCCATCAACTCCAGATCATACTGAATATTTCCGGTCTCAATCGCATCTCCTCCCCCATGTCCAGTAAGGTCAAAAAGATAATAAGGTTCTATACGATCAACTTCAACTAAACAGGTATAAAGAAGAGATGGCTGTCCGAGCAAAGAGTCAGAGAATTCATTATTTGTATCCCCTGGGGCATTAATTTCCACGCAAAGCACAAATTCATTCCCCTCGCCTAGTTGAAGATATGGATCTAAGGCAAAACGGTGTGTTTCCGTTGCCCCACTTACTGCATCAACTTCACCGGAAGGCTTAATGCCTGATAGTAATGTATAGCGATGACGCCAAAGGGGAAGAATATGACTGCGTTGAGTTTTATAATCTACCCAAAGCGGAACTTCTGAGTAAGCAAGTGACTGCTCCAGATAAAGAGTCTCAATCATTGATCCAGTCGTACTTTCTGCCCATACAGCAATGGAAGGCATCGGATTTAAATCTTCGCGAAAACTCAGGTTAATCGATACCCCATTTCCATTCCCGTCCTGACTCTTTCGAACGATCCATTTTCGATGAGGTGCAGGTTGATCAAAACCTACGAGGTTTGAAGATCTAACAATTTGTGCACTGTTTTTATGCTCGTAACTATTTTCGATTAACCAAGATGCAGGAGGCAGGTTATAAATCGCTGTGTAGACTAAAAAACCACAGGCAATACCGATTAAAAGTACCTGTAGACGGGAAGATAACCTGTGCTTACCCTTTGTAATTCGATTCCTGAAATACGGCACTCGTGCCACAATATGCAGTATCACTAAAACTAAAGTGATGAATCCTGCAATAATATGAATATTCGTGACAGAAAGTGAAAATGGCTGAAAATAAGCCAATGTGCCCGTAGCCGCTAAAGCTGAAAAGCTGAACAAAAGGCCGAAATTGACCAGGTGTCTCATCTAACTGCTAATGTCCACTCTTACTCGGGTTATTAACTAATTTTGTCCCATTGAAACCGATCAATTTTCTTAATTCCTTGATATGTGACTTACCAACCTCTTTTGGAGAGGCTTTATGTTTTTTACATAGAACTGCAGCATAGCCAGTCGCAATTCCCATCTGTCCGC
>Ga0206682_10004474_pt1 | contig 11360 bp, 5 predicted proteins | sample M240m12015metaG_FD_155444 | JGI IMG/M metagenome (GOLD analysis project Ga0206682, IMG submission 155444) | Ammonia-oxidizing marine archaeal communities from Monterey Bay, California, United States - M2 40m 12015 | ecosystem: Environmental > Aquatic > Marine > Intertidal zone | place: USA... | reverse complement strand
AGGCCGGCCGTGGACCCGAAGCACGCCGAGCGCGTGTCGCTTGGCGATCTGCGCGAGACCCTGCGCCCACCGTTCCTGCTGGCTCTTGTACGCCGCGAACGTCGACGGGAGCTCGGTCATCACCACCGTGTGCGGCAGAAACTTCGACTGGTACCCCGCGCAGTACGCCCGCAGCGCTAAGTCCGTGCTTTCGAGGAGCGCCGTCGCGTCCCAACCGCCCGCGGCGGTCACCGCCCGCGCGCTCCAGGTGGCGCCCGCGCCCGCCGCGACCACGCACCCCGCCGACCTGGAGATCACCGCGCCGGCGGCGGCTCTGTGCGCTTCCAGGCGCATCGACTGCGCCATCGTCAAAACGCCGTCGTCGTAGTTCAGGAAGCCCCAGCGTGCCTGGACCATCGCCATGTCCTCCACGGGCGCGCCGTCGTTTCCGAAAAAGTGCGGCACGACGCGTTCGAGGTAATCCGCGGGGGGGACGCAGTCGGCGTCGAAGACGGCGATGAGGTCCGCGGCCGTTTTCTTCCTGCCAGCTTCCAACGCGCCCGCCTTGAACCCGCGCCGATGCGTGCGTCGCACGACGTTACACATCAGGCCGCGCTTGCGCCACGCCGCCGCGGTCGTGTCCACGATGGACCTGCATGCTTCGTCGTCGCTGTCGTCCAAGACTTGAATCTCCAGGAGGTCTCGCGGCCAGCGCAGCAAACACGCGGCGTCGATGATTCGGCGCGCCACCGCCGGCTCGTTGTACATCGGGAGCTGCACGCACACATACGGCAACTCGTCCGGTAACGGCCGCGCCAAACGTCTGTGCGGGTGGTCGGGATGCTGGTACTCGCCGGCGACCAGCCGGCGCGTCTCGTCGTCTTCGTCTTCGAAAGCCTCCTCGGACGATTGCGCGAACCCGAGCATCTTCGACACCCACCTCGCGGCGATGGACGCGCGCTCGAACACGCCGAGCAGGGCGTACGACCACAACATGATGAGCGGGATGTGTGTGAAGACGAGAATCATCCACTGTTCACGCGAGATGCCGACAGTCGCCGAGCCGGACTCGTCCTGCACGTCGTCGAGATACCCGTCGTACGCATCGACGAAATTCGGAGGGGGCGCGCCCGACGCGACCACCTCGGAAAAGGGCTGGATATCCTCCGGCGCCGGCGGTGCGTCAGCCAGCGCCTCAGCGACGGCTTCGCCCCAGCCCGAGGCGAGGCCATCCTCAGCCATCCTCGACACCCTCGGCCCCGCGGACTGAGCCGCGGCCCGCAAAGTGGTTTTACGGAAGGGAATCGTCGGATATCGGGTGCCTTCCGAGAAGTCGACGAATTTCGAGTGAGAAGATTTCGGAGAGGGTATGGACAAACAGTCTGTAATAATACGGTTACAAGTTTTACACATGACATCCTTCCGTCCATTGCGCCCGTCGCGCGGCTGACTTCACGTCGAACCCGCCGCGGTGATGGCGCGCTCGAGACGAACTGTGCTCCTAGCACTCATCGCCTTGTCAGGTGCGGCTCTCGTTCCCACGCGACGAGCTCCCCGCGCGATCCGGCACCCGCCCCCTCGCTTTTCTGTATTCCATCAACCGAGGTGCGGTGTCCTGACCACCTCGCTCCTCCCCACGCAGGCGCATCGACCGCGCTCGGTGACGACATCATGGGCGGTTTCGGCAACCGCCACCGCGCGTCAGAGGTTGACATCCCGGACGCGCCCGAGACGTGGGCGCAGTGCCCCGACTACGAGTGCACGCCGTGCAAGTCCAAGTCCTCGAGAAACGAGGCGTGTCCGCACGGCAACTTCACCGGCATCGGAGACATCATCTGCGGGTACAAGGACGAGCTGTGCGAGCAACTTCGCCTGCAGCACCGCGCGTGCCGCAAGGCTCGCGGGCGCATGTGCAAGCCCGTGGGTGTGCGCACGCGGACGGTGTGCACGAGGGAGGTGGACCGCGAGTGGGGCGAGAAGTGCGCGGAGGATGCGTCCAAGATCGACTCCGGCTTGAACGACCTACGCGATCAGCTCGCGGCGCTCAAGAAGCTCAAGCGCAGCCTGGACAACGGCGGCGGCGACGACTGCGGGTGCGCGGCGCCCGCGGCGGACGAGGTCACGGCGGAGTCGTTCGAGTGCGGCGCGGACGGCGAGGTGCTTCTGAAGTCGGATGACGCGGGCGGGTGGTTCGGCGGCAAGTCGCGCAAACAGAAACGCGAGGAGCGCCGCCGCGCGCGCGCGGGCAAGAAGAGCAAGCTCTCGGAGGTGCAGTCCTCGGTTTCCAAGATCCGGGACACTGCCAGCGAGCTCCTCGGGGACGGCACCGGGGTGAGCACCGCTGAGCTCGCCGTGGACCTCGGCGGCTTGACCGCCGCGATGGACGAGCTCGAGGATTCCATCTTCGCGCTCGAGGAGCTCATCGCGAAGCTGGAGGCGAAGAAGCGCACGCAGGCGAAGCTGTGCGACCCGAACCGTTCGGACGAAGGCATGAAGAAGAACGTGCTGAATCACTGCGTGGAGGTGGAGGAGCCCGACCGCACGTTCGAGAGGCACGAGGAGAAGTGCGCGAAGCGCACCGCGGAGGCGCTGGCGCAGAGCGCCAAGCTCCAGGCGCTCATCGAGGAGTCGCGGCGGCGCCTCGCGCTGCTTGACGGCCTCGCCGAGGCGAACGACGGCGTGACCGCGGCGTACGTGGACATAAACCTCACCGCGCCCGCTTTCTCCATCCTCGGGTCGAGTTTCGTGGACCCCGCGTTCTCCAGCAAGACGCGCGACTTGATGGAAGGGATGTACGTGAACGAGACGTCGCTGTGCGCGGAGGTACTGCCGACGCTGCAGTACTCCATCCTCGGCCTGGGGATCTCGAAGGAAGAGGTGTGGTGCCCCACCCCGACCGGGACGTTCATCGGCGGGCGGGACCTGCCCGACTGGGCGCCGCACTTCCTGTTGGGCGTGGGTTTGGTGATCGGCCTCCTGATCACCGCCTTCGCCAACACGACACCGCTCATCTACGAGTTCATCTGCGAGCACCCTCTCGGGTTCGTGGTGGGCGCGATGGTCGTTCTCGCGGGCAGGTTCACGTGAGGCGAGGGACGTATCGATATCGGTCGGGACACGAAAACGTCCGAAGACGAGGTGCGCGTGGGCGAACGAACGCGATCGCCGCGGTGACTATGCGCTCACGCGCGAGAACTCGGAAGCGTCGCCACGTCGAGAAAGCCGTTTGTATTTTCAAGATCGCGAATCAACTCTCGCGCCCCTCACGCCAATGGCGCGCGAAGCTTGGCATCTTCCTCCGCGGTCGTGCTCTGCACAACCAGGGGCGGAAAGCTCCACATCATCGCGGGCATACCCGCGACGGGCTGACCGGGTTTCATCACCACGCCGTTCGCCGCGCCGGCGGGCGCCGCGCCCGCCGGCACCTGGTAGGACCCCGCCATGACCGGCGACGCAAACGGCATGGAGGACATGAAACACGCGAGCTGGTGCTCGAGCTTAAGCTTGTCCTGCAGCATGCTCTCGCGTTCCTTGCCCAGGGTTGCGTTCGCCGCGCTCAGCTCCTTGAGCGACTCCGCGGTCCGCGTCAGCTCCGCGCGGAGCGACGCGATCACCTTGGACGCCTCGGTGACGATGGTCGCCTTATCTGTCTTGAGCGCCTCCTTCGACTTCGGGTCGAGCAAACCGCTGAGCGTCATGAAGTGGTCGTTCAGCACGTCCCGCCGTCTCTTCTCCCGCTGGCTCTTCTTCATCTTCCCGTCCGGACCGATAGCGCTCGCCTGCGCGTTCGTCTCGCGCGAACGTTTCTTCGTCCCGTCGCTCGAGGGTCCAGTCGACCCGACCGTGTTTTGCGTCTCAGCCTCTCCCTGCGCCTCGAGCGCGGCGAAGACGTCGTCGTTCAAGCTCAGCTCGTCCGCCATCGCGACGCCCTCGATCGGCTCGCCGTCCATCACCTCGAAGATGTCCGCGAGCCAGTCCTCCGTCTTGGGCAACGCCGGTTTAGGGTTCATCGCGCCGCCCCGAGATTTGACGTCACGCGTGTCTCCTTGAAACACCGGATCGATCACGTCGTCCCGCCCGACGCGCGCCTCGACGGCGAGCCTGCGCCGGCGACTGCTGCCTCGACCTCTTCCGCGCCGAGCGTTCGGCGGGCGCACGAGCGCAGGCAAGCAGTGCCGCGCGCGCGAGGATAAGTGGGGGACGCGGAAACCCTAATTTCTTAATTGGCGTGTGCCTCCGCTTTTATGGGAAGTGTATGACTGACCGCCCATAGCAGACATACCCATAAGACGCTGATACGCAAATCTTCGTCTATCGCCAAACGTCGAAAAATCACCACGTACTCGAATTTCCGGCCAGACTATTTGCCCACTGCTGGTGGGCGATGCCAGAGCGAGCTCGCCGGACGCCGACAAGACGAAGACGCAGGAGGCGACCAGCTCAGTTGCGGCAACGAGTTGCTGATCGATTTGTTCGTGCCTGGAAGATCTTGGCGCGCGCGTTCGAACCTCACCGCCGAGCGCCATGGCGGAAGAGCGCGCGCAGAAGGCGCTTCAGAAGCGCCTGACTCTGTGCCTGAAGCGTCCGGAGAATCTGGTGTGCGCGGACTGCCCGATGCGCCTGCCTCGGTGGGCTAGCGTCAACCTCGGCATCTTCATCTGCACCAACTGCTCGGGCGCCCACCGCGGCCTCGGCGTGCACATCTCGTTCGTGCGGTCCACCGCGCTGGACCGGTGGACGGACGACCAGGTCGTGAAACTCGAGCGCATGGGCAACCGCCGGGCGAACGCGTACTGGGAGGCGAACCTCCCCAAGGGCGCGAAACCGATGAGCTCGGACGGGCCCGTCGTGGAGCGGTTCATACGAAAAAAATACGAGGCGAAGGAGTTTGTGGACAGGAGGCAGGGCGTCAACGGACCGACGCCGGGCGATGGGAACGGCGACGGCGCCGTCGCGCAAGATGCGGTGCCGGCGGCGACGCCGACGCAGTTCGCGGTGCCCGCCTCGGCGCCCGCGCCCGCGCCCGCCAACGGAGGTCTGTTCGATATGCTCGACGTTTCCGCGCCCGCGGCGCCCGCGGCGTCGGCGGCGCCCGAGAACGACGGCTTCGGCGCGTTCGCGTCCGCCGCGACGACCACCGCGGCGCCGGCGAACGGGAATTTCGCGGACTTCGGCGCGGCGCCCGCGCAGGCGGCGGCGGCGTCCGCGAACGGAACCTTCGCCGCATTCGAACAAGCCGCGCCGGCAATTCCGGCGGCGGCGGCGGCGGCGGCGCCCGCCGTCGACGAAGGCTGGGGCGCCTTCTCCGATGCGCCTGCGGCTCAATCCGCGAAGCCCGAGGTCTCGAAGAACGACATCATGAACATGTTCGACGCCGCGCCCGCGATGCACGCGGGGATGGGGATGAACACGGGCATGACGAGCGGCGCGGGCGCGATGCCTCAACAGCAGCAGAGCTTCGGGGTTCACCAGCCGAACATGATGCAGCCGCAGGGTTTCGGGATACAGCAGGGGATGACGCCGCAGATGCAGCAGCAGAACTTGATGCAGCAACAGGGCTTCGGGATGCAACAGGGGATGATGGGCGGCCAGCAAATGCCGCAGATGAGCGGGTTCGCGCAGCAGCCCGGGATGATGCCTCAAAACCTGCAGCAGCAGCAAATGATGATGATGCAGCAACAACAGCTGCAACAGCAGCAGATGATGATGATGCAGCAAGGGATGCCCGGAATGCCCGGAATGCAGGGAGGTATGCCGATGGGAAACACCATGGGAATGATGCCGCCTCAGACGGGCGGAGGTGCGATCGACGACGGGCTCTTTTCTGGCGGGGGCGCGTCGACGCTCAAAGAACAGGAAAAGCCCAAGACGCACCACCATCCCGCGTTCGATCAGTTCGGGCTGTGACGTGCCGGTCACACGAAGCCGCAAAACGTACGTTGTATTGAAGACGTTCGACAAAAAAATGGTCTGTACGTACTGCTGAGCCTTCTTTCTTCGTCGGCACCGTCTATTCCGTTTTCGCCGCCACCGCTCACACTTTTGTCGCCTGCTGCGCGCGCGCGCGCGCCGCCCGCGCGCGTTCCTTCGCCTCCTCCTCCGCGAGGCGCCTGGCTTCTTCCTCAGCCTCCGCGATCGCCGCGCGCTCCTCCTCCTCTGCCTCCCATTCCTCGATCTGGTCCTTCAGCTTGAGCAGGCCGAAGATCCCGAGCAGGAGACCCGCGACAAGCCCGATAAGCTTCCCGGGACCGGATTTCTTGTCCTTGACGTGGTGCGTCTTGAGCATGGCGACGAGCTTCGCGGGCATAGCGCCGGACATCTCCTCGAGCTTCTCTCCGTTGCGATACAGCTGGTACGTGGGGAGCGCCTTGACGTTGGCCTTCTCCGCCACCGACCTGAGCGCTTCCATGTCCACGCGCACGAAATGCACCTTCTTGTACTCGGGCGACCTGGCCAGCGTGTTGAGGTACGGCGCCATGTTCTTCGAGGACGTGGACCAGCCCGCGACGAACTCCACGAGCACGAGATCCTTCTCCCCCGCCTTTCTGAACACTTTGGCGTATTCCTCTTCCGTGTGGCACGTTACGATTCGGCTGAAAGCCATCATCTTGCGCGCGCTGCCCGCACGCCTTCGAACCGCCATCTTCGCGTCGATGAGCTACCTATATCCGATCGTTGCTTTTCGCTTTTCAATTCTGTTATCTGAGCAGATAAGTCCGAGAACGACACCCTCGCGTCGCGCGCGTGCGTCGTGGACGTGGCCCGGTGTGCGATTTACACGACGACTGCGTGCGACCGATCGTCCGCGTGGAACGCGTCCGAGGTTCTGCGCCGCCTCGCGAAGGGGAAGGGAAGGATAAAGAAAAAGAACCAACCGCTTCCCAGCCGCAGCCGCGAGCCAAATCGCCTGAATCAGCCCTAAACCCTGAGGTTCTGGCAGGCCGCCCAGCCACGCCACGGCGCTTTTCCTGCAGACGCTTTATAACCGGAGGTCAACCGTCTTCCACCGCCCTTTTACGCCGGCGTGGGCACGCCGAGCTCCACTTGCGGAAGACTCACCGATCTCCGCGTTCGTTTCGGACGACCTCGCGCGTTCCTCGAGACAGCGAAGCCCGTGCGCGTGACGACCCGCGTTCCGCCCCACCAGAAGGACACCCCTTCTCTTCCCGGCCGCCCTCTCTCCAAACATGAGCGATGAAGGGTACTCGACAGACGAAGATGCTCACATCGGAGGCGATGCGGATCCCGTCATGGACCCCACCCTGAACGTGGACGTCGGATCCGGTCTGACGGTACGTCTTGCGCGAATTTCCGCGGTCGTCTCCTTCGCGATCGACTCCAAGCGAGACGGAGACGGGCGAAATATTCCCCCGCTCTCCGCCGACCGCCCTTCGTCCACCGGACGATCGCGCGCGTGCTGACCGCCAATCTTCCGCCTCTTCCCGCGTCCCCCGCCGCGCCTCGACAGAGCCATGATTGGGCGGATATTGACAACTCCGACCTCGTCGCGAAGGTTCGCGGAAGCGCCGGCTTCCGCATCATGCGCGAGATCCAACCTTGGGACGGCGCCCTAGACGCCCCTCCCGCTCTGCACGCCAACAAAGTGTTTGAGTTTTTTTACGTCCAGCGCAAAGAGGGGGACATGTGGAAGACCCTGGCGAAGGAGTGCTTCCCCGAGAAATACGAGGAGGCTTCGAACGATAAGGCGGAGAAGAAGCGCCTGCAGTCGTTGTGGGCGCAAGCCGTGCTGGACGAGGTCAAAGCCATGCGCGATTACGGGAAACACACGCTTCGCTGGATCACCGCCGTCGTGGAGGCGCAGGCGCCCGATCATCTTTTCCTCCGGCGCGAAGCGCTCAAGCACGGCCCCGGGTCCGTGGAGGAGAAGGCGGCGAAGATCGTGTGGGACCAGACGTCCAACCGCATCAAGGACCAGGTGTTCGAGGCGATGCACCACTGGACGAACAAGGGCGGCGCGCAGTCCGGCGGGACGGCGCGCATGTACAAGCACCAGCACGAGCTCCTGGAGGAGCTCGATAAGCATTACGAAGCCAACGCGCGCGCGGCGGAGACCGAGACCAAGCCTCCGCTGCCTCTGCACGTCATTCTTTCTACGCCCACGGGTTCCGGTAAAACCTTCACCGCGCTCATGGTGCACTTGCGTCTGCTCAAGGTGAAGCACCCGAACGTCATCCTGTTGTACTCCGTGCCGACCAAGCAGGTGCTGAAGCGCGTCGGCCAGGAGTGCGAGGCGCACGCGGCGCCGTACTGGACCGCGGCGCGCGACCACTCTGGCGACGGCACGCTGCACCAGGTGCGTCGTCCGTACTCCATTCGCGACAAGGCGCGCAACCGCAAGGCGATGCGCGCGAAGGCTGCGATCGGTGAGAAGCTCAGCGCGGGTTCCGGAACGGTTGAGCAGCAGCTCGAGTACGCGGCGGACGTGGGGTACAAGCTGAAGGATCGCGGCGCGGGGAAGCCCGATATCATCATCGCGGATCTCAACACCACCGCGTCGCTTCTTAAGGCGGCGACCAACGCGCCCGAGGGGAGCTTCTACCACAAGAATAACCTGCTGCTGTACTTCGATGAGCCCAACATGGGTATCCACCTCGATCCCAACGTGCTCGGCGTGGTGTCCACGATCCAATCGCACATGCCCGTCGCCGCGGTGCTCGCGTCAGCGACGCTCGGACCCTGGGAGGGACTCGAGCAGTGGTGGCGCGGCCCCCTGCCCGCGCGGCAGATCACCATCAGCCTCGAGCCGTACGATCTGCCAATGTCGACGCTGAACGTGTGGTCCGAGGAGAAGAGCTCCCTGGCGCCGATCAGCCCGCTCGGCATCTTTGACAATTACGTCGAGTTCCAGCGCATCATGCAGGACGTTCGCATGCCCACGCTCCTGCTCCGCCATCTCACGAGCCGCCAGGGCAACGATCTGATGGGTATCAAGGGGCCAGGTGGCGACTGGAACAAAATTCAGGGCGACGTCAAGTCCCTTCGTCTCGCGGTGGAACCCATCTTCAAGAGTCTTTCCTACGAGGACTTCACGCGCCTGAAGAAGGAGTGGGCGACGGGCGAGGGCGCCCCGAAGAAACAGGACGGCATCCGCAGCGCGCTGTCCAAGGAGGGTGTCACCATGGTGGGCTGCATCGACCCGCGCAAGGTGGCGATGATCCTCGCCGGGTACCTCGACCGCGAGGAGTGGACCAAGGACGTGCACAAGCTGAACAACAAGCTCAAGGAGGCGGAGCGCATGATGAAGGAGTCGGCGAAGGCAGAGAAGAAGGCGAAGAAGAAGGACGAGGAGGAAGAGGCGCAGATGGGCGACGACACCGAGGGCCAGATCGGCCTCATCACGCTCCGCCCCATGCTGAAAGTCTCCGTCGCCGAGGCGCTCGACTCCGACATCGATACGCTCGTCATGCTCTCCAAGGGCATCGCGTACGCGTGCGGCAGCGGTACCGACCCGATGGTCAAGCGCCTGTACAACCAGGCGCTGCTCACCGTCCCGGACTCCTTGAAGGGACGCGCGCCGCCGCTCAACGTGCTGGTGGTGGACTACTCCTCCATCTACGGTACCGATTGTCCTGCGGTGGACACGCTGCTTCTGCAGGAAGACCTCGGGCGCCTGCTGGCGTGGGAGGATCTGCAGCAGTTCCTCGGGCGTTTGCGTCGCGACGGCACCGCCATCTTCTACTCCATGCGCACCCTGCGCCGCGCGGCGCTCGGCCCGGGCGCGGAGGCGGAAGCGGACAAGGAGCAGACCGAGTACCAGCGCGAAGTGGAGGTCGCGATGCTCGGCTTCCAGGACAAGGAGCGCGACGAAGCGGTGGAGGCTGAATCTCTGCTCAAACTCGCGGAGTCCAAGGGACGTTCGGCGAGCGAAACCGGGGCGTTCGCGACGACGGCGGTGTTGTCGTTCTGCATTCCCGCGCCCTCGGGTCTGCCCGCGGGGCTCGCGTCGCCGCACCCGGCGGAGGTCACCGGCACCGACAAGGAGCTCCTCGCCGCGCTCGGTAAGCACCTGAAGACGAACGCCGAGCTTCTCGAGGCGCTGCTGAAAAAGCGCTCGGACCAGATCAAGGCCATCGACAAGATCGAGGCTTTGGCGTTGTCCGCCAGCCCGTTTGTGAACCGAACGGGCGGCGTTCGCTTTTTGAGCGCTGCGGCGCAGACGCTCAAGCTGCTGTACGACGCGGACGTCTTCTCCGAAGAGGCGGTGATCGCCTGGGGCCAGGCGAAGGAGGCGGCCGTCAAGCTGGACCCTGACATCGACGTGCGCTTCCTCGAAAAGGCGAAACCGTTCATCAACTGGCTCGAGGAAGAGTCGGAGTCGGAGGAGGAGAGCGACGAGGAGTAATTTGACGAGCGCGCCGACGGGATATTCTTTGAACGAAGACAATATTTTTTTGTGCGATAAGCCTCGACTCCGCTGTTCGCGTGCGCGCTTATTTTGAACCCGCCTCGGGACAACGATGCTTCCGAGAAAACAGCCTCGTTCTCTTTGGTTCACATCCTGGTTCGCTTCCATCGTGGTAGGTGACCACACACACCGCCGTTGTCTAGGACGACTCGAAAGCCACGACCTCGCCCTGCCCCAGGAGGTTCTCCCCGAGGTCCCGCACAACGACTATCGCTGTCCTCCCCGCGACACGCACGTGCAGGGAGGTCATAGGTGGAGTATCCGCGCCGCGTCTCGGTCGACGACGCTCTGCCATGCACGGCGAGCCGCAGAACTACGCCCCTCCTCCTGGCGCGGGCGGTGGCGGCGCTGACCACGCGACGCAGGAGTTTCTTCCCGGGCGTATGATAACGGGTTGGGATATGAACTCAGGCTTCCTCACGGACGCGGAACTGCTCGGTACGTCTCCATCGAGGCATGCCTAAGGACCTCACAGCGCCCTATCGCATGCCCTTACTTCCCGCGCGATCGTCAGGTCCTCCGGTGGCCGCACTCGCCGCGCACGACGCAACCCTCGTGCTCTCCTTTTTTCCCGCCTTTTATTATTTGTCTTTCAGCGGAACGAAAGGTCGTGCGCTTACCCTAAGCGCCTTTCGCTCACGCGAATCCACAGATCTCGGCCTGGACGACATGTCGCAGCCGCCGGCTCACGGGAACGGCGCGGTTCAGAACGCGATACCGGTGAAGGTGGATGACACGCCGCCCCCCCAGGACCATATCTTGCAGGGAAACCTTCAGACCCGCCACCAACCCGCCACGCCGGCGGCGCTCGGCTTCAACGCCAACAGGCGCGAGGCCGAAGATAACATTCGTATCGCGTGCGCCACCGCCGCCGCCGTCAACGGCGCCATCGCCGACGGAAGCGGCTTCGTGCCCGTGGATGACAAAGCGGGTACCTCGACGGTGCTCAAATCCA
>Ga0206682_10004471_pt1 | contig 11366 bp, 10 predicted proteins | sample M240m12015metaG_FD_155444 | JGI IMG/M metagenome (GOLD analysis project Ga0206682, IMG submission 155444) | Ammonia-oxidizing marine archaeal communities from Monterey Bay, California, United States - M2 40m 12015 | ecosystem: Environmental > Aquatic > Marine > Intertidal zone | place: USA... | reverse complement strand
CCCCCGGCAAAGGACTGGTTAACGAGAGCCTTCGACGAAAATGAAGTTGAGAATGAATTGAAACAAGAGGTACCAAATGGCGATCATTGCCAATGTGACCGCTCCGCCTGGATCGCTTCCAGTGACAGTCCCGTAACCAACAATAATAGCTGCAAGGCCCAACAAAAAGAACACGCGATACATGATCTGAGTGGCAATTCGAGTCTGGGCAGACATCGCGTTCCAGCCGCTAAATCCAAACCATGTTGAAAAGAAACTCCGCTTGTCTTCCATGGTTGAAACACCATGCATGCCCGGATAAATCCTTTGCGAGGGTTGGAACCATGGGGCTACTTTGGCCCCTTATCGGATGGTGTGGTGGCTCGTTCAATCGCAGCAACTTGGCTCGTCATCGGTCTGAGCGCAGAAGCAGGTCACGCTTGGCACCATGTCGGCACGAGAGGAACGCTCTTCGAACAATGCTGTGACTTCAGCAAGTTCTTCCGGCGCATCGCCGCGAGCTTCAAGGCATAGTTTGAGCCCCAAGAGACCCCACATGTTGTCCTTCCAGAGTTTGATGTCTTCACGGTAAACGGCTTCCGCTTCTTCGACGTGCCCTTGCTCGAAGAGCAGTGCACCGAGGATGTGGCGGACTGGTTGCATCTGGCCCCAAGGCTCATTGTAGGCAAGGTTGAGCGAAAGGTCAACACCACGGCGGATATGATCGAAGGCTTCTGTAAAGTCAGATGCTTCGCCTCGTTCCTTGGCGAGGTATTGCCGTCGGTATTCGATTTCGCCTGAAAGTACAGCTTCGTTGACCAACAGAATGCACGGCCCATCGCTTGGATCTTGGTACATCAGGTTGTTGTGGAGCACACGGCCAGCAAGCGCTGGATTCTTGAGCGCCTCGTTGAACAAGACTTGTTCTGCTTCTGCTTCAGGGACCATGCCCTTGGAGGCATAAGCGACACCACGGGCGTAATGCTGAGTTGCGATGGTTGCTGGGAAGACATCTTTGTCGTCGTACATTGGCTCTGCCAAAATCTCGTCCCACTTTCCGAATCGAATCATAACGTGCCATGGCATGGTGACATAGGATTCGAGGAAGATTGCACCCATTGGGATAACGCCTGCAAGCATGAATTGAACACCGGAGTTTGCATCGCCTGCTGGAAGCGTATCAACGGCTTTACGAGCGTACTTGAGAGCCGTCTCGTATTGCCCTTCAAACATAGCACACCAGACAATGAAGTGGTGGTTGTGCATTCGGTAGAATTTGTAGAACTGGGATTCGTTGCCGGTGAGTTCGACGTAGCGATCGTCTGCTTCGACGGCTGCAATGTTGCATTCGACAGCTTCCTTCCATTGACCGACCCATGCATCGATGTGCGATGGCATGTGGACAAGGTGGCCAAGACCTGGCATGAGGTTTCGAAGCACATCGGCTGCTGGAAGTGCCTTTTCTGGGAAAGGTGACAGTTCCAAAGCGTGGCAATAGAGGTGGCAAAGGGCAGGGTTGATCTTGGCTTCCTCGCTGCTTTCGAACGCATCTTCCAGAATTTTAACGAGCAAGAGGGTGTTGTCATCAGCAGGTGTAATTTCACCTGTAGCGGTGTTCTTGTCCCACAGTTGCCATGCTTTCAGGTTCATGAGAGCCTCAACGTAAATGGCCGTGACATCCAAGTTGCCGCTGTACTTTTCGTACAGAGGCGCCATTGCTTCAGCAAAAGCCACATTGAGTTCAGGGGAGTTGCCCATGTTGAGAACGGTTGGATCTGCTGCATCACGTGCTTCTGCTGAGTGGCGTGTTGCCAGAGCGTCAATCAAATCCTGTTCAAGTTCGGTGCAGCCGTCTTTCAGTGAAACTGCTTGCTGAATTGAATCGTGTCCAGAGCCAAGTCCTGGTGCCCAATTGTAATTTGAGGAGACACAGTAGGCGATGCCCCACCATGCCATGGCGCAGGTGTCGTCGAGTTCAGTTACCTTGCTGAAGCAGGCGATGGCTTGTTCGTGATTGTAATTCAGCATGTGGCCATATGCTTCGATGAACATGGCTCGCGCATCGTCGTTCGCGCATGTTATTTCCATAGCGAAGGAATAGTTCGCCGCGTCGCCAAAGTCATAATCCGTAGGTGCAAGGGTCATATGTGGCCTTAATCCGGCGTTTCATATAAGGAATCGGGTGGTTTTTGATGAGATTCAACCTCTTTAAGGGAAGGTTTTTCTTGATTCCGCACCTTCCAATCGACCGCAAAGATCGGGGGATGCACGAAGTGTTCGCAACGAAGCATAAAGAGAGGAGAATCAAGGGAGAAACATGGCTGAACATGACGCCCCGTCGGAAAAAGCGGATTTGCGCTTCAAGATTCATGAAGTGATTTTTGAAGCCGACACACGAACTGGCAAGTATTTTGACATCGCTTTGCTCGCTGCAATTCTCGCTTCTGTCGCCGCCGTCTCCCTCGAAAGTGTTGACTCAATCGACAAAGTCTACAACACACAACTGGTGTTCATTGAATGGACCTTCACCATCTTGTTCACCATCGAGTACTTCCTTCGATTGTACTCGACTCGGAATTCGATTGAGTACGCTCGATCGTTTTACGGCGTGGTCGATTTGTTGGCCATTTTGCCCAGCTACCTCAGCCTGTTCATTCCGGGCGCTCAAAGCCTGTTGGTGATTCGAGCGTTGCGGTTGCTGAGAATTTTCAGGGTGTTCAAATTGAGCCGTTACCTCGGCGAGGCAAGCGTTCTCAGCGAGGCAATGATTCAATCGAAATCGAGAATTGTTGTGTTTCTTTCAACCATCACCGTTCTTAGTTTCATAACCGGGGCAGGCATGTACCTTGTTGAAGGTCCTGAAAACGGGTTTACTTCCATCCCACAAAGCGTCTATTGGGCCATCACCACCCTCACAAGCACTGGATACGGCGACACTGTCCCCTTGACACCGCTTGGAAAGGCACTTGCAATCTTCATCATGATCATGGGGTACAGCCTCATCATTGTTCCAACTGGAATTATTTCCAATGAACTCATCAAAATGGGCGATATCAGCACCCAAGCATGCCTCTCTTGCTCAAAGGAAGGTCACGATTACAATGCGAAGTATTGCAAACACTGTGGTGCAAAACTTGACCTCAATCGATAATGTGTTCAAACATTCAAGGAGTGCCACACGCACCGTTTGCACATGGCCCTCCCCAGTCGCAGCCCCCTAGCAGACCATTGGACACTCGATGAGCAGTGTGTCTTTCTCAACCATGGCTCGTTTGGAGCAACCCCCCTCGCCATCCAAGAAGAACAGCGGCGGTGGCAAGCGTTGCTCGAAGATGAACCCGTGCGGTTCTACGAAGACCTTGCAATGGAGTTCATGGCGAAAGCACGAGATTCGCTTGCTTCAATGCTTTCTTGCCAAGCTGATGACCTCGCACTTGTCGAAAACGCAACCACGGGCGTCAACACGGTGCTTCGATCGCTGGAGTTCAACGCTGGTGATGAAATCCTTGTTCCAGACCATGCCTACCAAGCGTGCCGGAATGCGATTGATTTTGTCGCAAATCGTTGGGGCGTTCACGTTGTAACCGTGAACATTCCATTCCCAATTGATGGACCACAAGCGGCCATTGACGCGATCATGTCCGGTGTGAGTGAACGAACGGTGTTGGCGATGATTGACACTGTTACAAGCCCAACAGGACTGAGAATGCCCTTCGAAGAACTTGTGCCAGCACTCGAAGGCATGGGCGTCTCCGTATTGTTGGATGCGGCACATGGAATCGGCATGGTGCCCCTCAACCTCGATGCCTTGGGCGCCTCCTACACAACGAGCAATTGCCACAAGTGGTTGTGCGCTCCTAAGGGTTCAGCGTTCCTGCATGTTCGAAACGATCGCCAACTGGACATCCACCCTCTGACCATCAGTCACGGCATGTCCTTTCCCCTCGGCGACACAACCCGATTCCGACATGAATTCGACTGGACTGGAACGCGGGACATTTCAGCATGGTGTTCACTTCCAGCCACCATTGAGTGGATGGGAAACCTCGTTGAAGGCGGCTGGCCGGCCATCATGAAACACAACCACGACCTTGCCATAGAGGGACGACGAATCCTGTGCGAACGGCTTGGGTTAGCCACCCTTTGCCCGGATGAAATGATTGCTTGTATTGCCACGATGAGAATCCCAGCAGATGCGGGGACTGTTCTACCGGTGCACGAACCAGATCCGCTGCACAAAGTGCTTCAAGAAAAGTACGGCATCCAAGTTCCGGTTTGGTCTTGGGAATCACCAAAAGGTCGTTACTTCCGAATCTCCGCTCAAGTCTACAACCACGTCGATGAGTACCACTATCTGGCCGATGCTTTGGCCGCTGAATTTGGAATCAAGTGAAATGGATCACTGTGCTACCGGGTTTTGATGAATCAAGGCGCATGATGACGTTCAAGCCATCTTTTGCCAAGTCTTTGGCGAGGGCCGACGAACGGATATAGTCCCGAATCGCTGTGCCACCATTGTGGCCATGGATGAACACGATGCCATTTTCATCCATATTGTAAGCATTGCCAATGTGTTCTACCACAGCCGTTTTTGCAGCAAACAATGTGTGGCCGTGCAGATCCATTTCCCTCAATGGTATCACCTCTTTGATCTCAGAATGTGAGCACTTTTTCAGAGGAAGCAACCCATGCCGCGCACTCACCCATTGTGGAAAATTGAGCGCCTTCATAGTAGGGTTGGCCTTTCAACACACCACATCTGTTTTGGCATGTGCCACAGACTTTAACGGGCACATCAACAGCGATTAGCCCCTTGAGCATCGCAACCATGTCCTCTGTGCCTTCCGGAGGGACAATCCCATCCCTTGCTAAGTCGACGCTATCGTTCATCAAAAAGATCCGAACTTCTTCGCCATCTTCATACAGTCGTTTTGCCAAACGAAGGGCGTTCCAAGTCACATCGGTGCCGTCATAGGGTTGCTGATTGAAAATGAGCAAAATTGCCATACAACTCCCACCGGTTGACGGTGTTTGAAGCCACCGCCCACCTTCAGACGCGGGATTTTCTAAACATCACTTGAAAAGGCAAAAGCCAGAGCCCGGAATATGAAAGGGTCGTTTGCAGCGTTTTCCAGGTGGCTCATTCCACACAGGAAAAAGGTGCACGTCGCCATTTTCTTCCTCTCACTGTTGATGATTCCGGGTGCTATGACGGCGCTCCAACCCATCGACATGGAATCCTATGAAATGGAGTCGCCCGAACTCACGGCCCAAGCCATCATCGATGACGAGTTTGCGAATTCAGAAATTATCCTCGGTTTCCTCGTATCAGCACGTGACCCAACTTATGTCCCATCGCTCGAAGATTGGGAACCTGTCCCCCTGATGGCTGACGGCGCACCTGATTATGCCAATCTTCCCAGCGTCACTGAAATGGTGGCGTCGGGCGAACCATGGCAGGGCATCTACGCCCCAACTGGTGGCATTTTGAACCTCACCATTCTCCAAGAAATCGACGGCAAAATCAACATGATTCAAGACCATCCGTTGGCACCTGCAATGAAGCCTCTCGTCAACGACGTCACGGGTTCACAAGCACCCGGTGCAATCTCACTCTCCGATCACTTTCGAGGCTTCATGAACAACACCTCCGTGCTCACTCAACCCGGCCTCACGGCTCAAGGGATTGTCACAGAACCACCCACGAATTGGTACGATTGTGGTGTCTTGGATTGCTTGGAATTTGACGATGCCAACGTCACACAGGCGCACATCGATTTGGCCGCATCTCGAATGGCGGAAGCGTCTGATAACAATTTCTTGCGCTGGTTATCGCTCGACCGAGGGTTTGTCGCTGACATGAATGCGCTCCAAGATGGCCCTGTTGGCGGTTCGCTCAACACAGACGGCTCATGGGAAGGCGGGTTCACTGGGAAGGGGCGCTGGTCGGCTTCTTCCACCTGGCTCCTTGTGCAATTCGATCGAGCCACGCTTGAATCGATGGGTTGGGAAGTCATTTGGAAGGACGCTCACCCCGAAAAGAGCGTTGTCTTTTCAGACGAAGGCACGCGCATCGGCGGCTATCGAATCGCCGATAACTCACTTGTTCTCCATCCGCCGCAGTACAACGAGTCTGTGTGTCTTGAACTGCTCAAAGAAACGGGTGGTTGTTCAACAGAATGGTCGTACATGGACCTCGAAGGCCAGTTGCGAACGCATGACCGGACCACCATCACCCTCCTTGTCGGCCAAGGCGTGAACGTCGAAGTCAACCGGGAATTGCAAGCCAGTGCAGGACTGATTTTGTTGATGGGCATCGCTATTGTTGTGTTGCTGTACGTGAGCCTACGCCGCCTTTCTGATGTTCTCATTGTGATGTTTGCTCTCGGTACTGCCCTTCTTTGGATGCAAGGCATGATTGGTCACTTTTCCAGCATCACCTCGATGTTCGGGTTCAGTTTGATTGCAAGATCTCAATTTTCGAACCTGCTCCCAATCTTGGTTCTAGCCTTAGGAATAGACGATTCGCTGCACGCCCTTCACAGGTACAAGGAAGAGCGAACGCTAAAGAAGACGCCAACGGAGTCTGCCGAAATCACCCTCTCCCGTGTTGGTAGAGCCATCATGCTCACTTCGGTCACCACGATGTCTGCATTCGCTGCAAACCTCTTCAGCGACATAGCTGCACTCCGATCCTTTGGTATCGAGGCAGCACTCGGCATCCTCGCTGCATTCATCCTCACAGGACTCTGGGTACCGCTCATCCGTCTCTCAGTCGACGATTGGTTGGCCGCTCGAAACCGCTCCACGGAACCAAAGTCTGGAGCGACACACCTCGTTTCTGAAGATTTCCTAAAGCGAATTTCAACCGCCTCCGGCACATGGCGTAACTCTGTGATCATCACCGTTGTCGCCGTGCTCATCACCCTCCCCGCTGCCTACGGAATGGCTCAACTGGAAGGGGACTTTGCCGTGGAAGACTTCCTCGACGAGTCATCAGATTTCGCCATCGGCGTGGATGAAATATCCAAGCGATTTGCTGATGAGGGCGAACCTGCCAATTTACTCATCGTTGGCGACGTGCTCGACCCCGATGTTTTTGCCGCCATCGATATCTTCAGACAGGACATGGATGTGCTCCCTGAAGGCGTACCTGACAAAATCACAAGGCAACCCGATGGTACGATTGACATTCTAGCGCTCGATGAAATGGTCTTCGCCGCTCAAGGCTCATTGTTGCTCAACCCGGACCCATTTGTTGAGGCTGGATGGATTGTCAACGAAACTGGTCATGGCATGAACTGTACGGAAGACAGCGGGGGCCTGCTCATGGATCTGACAAACCGCAATTGCCTTGCCTTCTTCTACGGATTCCTTTCCCTCAACGGAGTACCTGGTGTCGGCCCAATACCTGACATCCCACCAAGCATTGTCAGTTTGTACATTGCACCCAATGTGGCTCTCGATCCAACACAACCGTGGCTCGATGTCAACGGCGATGAAGCAGCCTACGACCACATGTTGATTCGATTCGGCATGACCTCGCCTGAAGACTTCCCTGGTATGTCTGGTGGAATGGAAGAAGTTTGGCGAGACCTTTCATCCTTCACAAATTTGTCAACTGGTAACCAACTTGAGGCTGGTCCTGAAAGCGAAGATAAACCACTGACGTGGGTGATGCCGACTGGACGGCCAGTCACCCGATTTGTGGCATCCACAACCATGCAAGAGGAAATGCAATCTTCACTTATTCTCGGCTCGCTGTTCGTCTTTGGTACGCTTTCAGTTGGATTCCGATCGTTCAAGCAAGCAAGCGTCACATTGGTGCCAATTTTGCTTGTCGTTGTGTGGTTGTATGGCCTCATGTACGTAGCGGGATCATCGCTCAACATCGTCACAGTGACGATTGCAACCATTTCACTTGGCGTTGGCATCGACTATTGTATTCACGTCACAGAACGGTATAGGGAAGGGAGGGAAAACGGGGAAACCCACCGCCAAGCACTGATTGGGGTTGGCGGAGCATGTGGTCTTGCTCTCGTCGGCAGCGCCGCTTCGGACATTGCTGGTTTCTCCATGATTGCACTCTCGCCAATGGGATTGTTCAGTAACTTCGGTCTTTTCTCCGCAGCAATGATTGCCTTGTCCCTCATCGCTAGCCTTGTGCTGACCACTGCTGCCCTCGGCTTGATTGCCTCGCTTGACCCAGACCCAGTCCCTCCATTGGAGGAGGCTTGATGGGCGCATGCCGTGCATTAACACTCGATGACATTCCGCGAATGGTCGAGATCAATGAGCAAGGGCTTCCGGGGACTGGCAAGGTCTCCGAAGAAGAAATGGCTGACCTCTTACAATTGAGCGAATTGGCCCTCGGCCTTGAGGATGAAAGCGGTCTTGTGGGCTTTGTCCTTTGCCTCTTGCCTGGCACCCGTTACGGGAGCCTCAATTATGCATGGTTCAATCAACGCTTCGACCAGTTCCTGTATGTTGACAGGATTGCAGTGGCCGACGAGGCAAGAAATGGGGGCATCGGTTCATTGCTTTACCAGAAGGTTGTGGCTTACGCACATCGCCTTGGTTGCCCGGTGACCGCAGAGGTAAGCCTTCGACCTCCAAACCCTGGATCTGTGCGCTTTCACGCTCGACATGGATTCGACGAAATTGGTGTCTTTGAGACAGATGATAAGGCCGTTACAATGTACATTCGAACGTCGAACTAATCCCTAGAGACCCCTGCCGGGGAAGGGTTGAAACCGATGAAACACGAGGACAAAGCATGGAAGAATGGCAACCGCCAAAGGGAATTCAACTCCAAGGAGCCATTCAACCTGAACAGCAGCAACCAGTGAACATGTTCAGTGGCCAAGTGCAGAGCGCACAACAAGTCGCCCCAATGACAGCTCAAGCCCCAGCGCAAGCCGGCCAACCAATGATGCTCCCCTTAGATGGAAAACCGCCCGCTGCAATTCCGATTTTGGCCGGCCTCGGGATGATGTTCTCGATGCTTGCCCCCTTTCTTGGGATTTTTGATGTTGTCGGAGTTGGCGTAGATGCGGCGTGCTGTGTTCTTTGCAACGGCAATGCTTTGTCACTGACTGTTCTTGGTTTGTATTCGTTCCAATACGGTCGGTGGGAACAACGATCTGGAAAAAGTGGGAGTTCGATCCTCTCCTACATTGCCGGCGTTGGGGCATTGGTATTCGCTGCTCTCTTGGTATGGTTGTTCTTCACAGCGTCAAGCAATCTCTGGTGAACCAGAATGTATGCCGGCGATGGGCTCATTACGACCGGTGCGTTCATGAATGGTTGAGCATCCGCAAGAAACGCTGTCTTAGGGGTTGGCCCCGAGAACGCGGTGATTTTGATGACGGACAACACGCCAGAGAAAAAGGACGAAGACGAAGAAGATTGGATGAATTACGCCAATGCTGGCTTTGGGGAAACCGACTATTCGCTCTGGGACGACCAGCCTGCTGAAACCGTGGAAGAAGACGATGAAGAGCCAAACTTTGACCTCAACTCAAGCCCAGATCAGTTGGGAACTCACATGGAAGAAATTCCACGGGCCCCTTCTCCAGCTGGCCACAAGCACCTCGTTCGAACTGGAACTTGTGACCCATGCTTGGGCCGCCTTGGCGGAAAGAAACGCTATGAACAAACCATTGCCGAGTCCGGCGCTGAAATCCGAGCAAGCGTGGTTCGAAGGGATTCCCATCTTGAGAACGCTCGAACTGAAATCCCCCTGTGTCCTTTCTGTGAAAACCTCTACGAAGAAGCAAACCTCCTTGCCGATATTATCCATGATGCAATCCAACCCTACGAAGCCACCAGACTTCAACTCGGAGCGCGCATTCCTAAGGATCAAATTACGGCTGAAGAAGAGTTGCGCAAGCGACTTGGAGCCGGCGGTTCGGATGCGTTGAAATCGGGTCTTGTGACCGAAATCGCACGCAACCTCAACGGTCGAATGGAGGGAAAGAAACTTGTCAACGACAAACCGCAAATTTTGGCATTAATCGATGTCTTAACGTTGACAGTGGAACTTGACATTCGCGCTCACTACCTCTATGGGAGGTACCAGAAACTTGAGCGTGGAATCCCACAAACTCGCTGGCCTTGCCGTGCCTGCAAAGGACGGGGTTGTGAGAAGTGTGAGAGCACGGGGTTGCAGTACAAGAAGAGCGTCCAGGACCTCATTGGCAATCCATTGCTCGGCTTGTTTGAGGCAAAAGAACACGCCTTCCACGGCATGGGCCGAGAGGACATTGACGTGCGTTGCATGGGCCAAGGCCGACCCTTTGTCATTGAAATGAAAGAACCAAAAGTGCGCACGGTCGATATTGCGGCAGCCATGCAAATGATCAACGAGGCTGCAGAAGGCAGCATCAACATCACGGGACTTCGTGACTCGAACAGAAGCGAAGTGGTTCGTGTCAAAGACACACCTGCTGAAAAATCGTACACCATCCGTTTCCGAGTGATGCCGCTCAGCGAGGCTGAACACGCAGTGCTCACTGCCCCAGTGGACTTGACCCATGTCGACGTTCAAGAACGAGGTGGCAAAGGCAAGAAGAATCCAAAGCGACGCAATCGAAGAGGCGACCGTAAAAACGACCACAAGAAGCCATTACCCGCAGTGATTGAAGTGGTTGAAGGCCCGTCTGAGGACGAACTGAAGGCCCTCAAAAAGGCTGATTTGGTCGAGAAGGCCGAAGCTCTTGGTTTGGCAAAATCAGGGACCAAGGCAGACCTCATCGAGCGAATCATGAACGCCGGACCACCGGCTCCTGTAATGTTCGATTTGCCCAAGGGCGAATTCATCAAAGAAACCATTGAGAAACTCGCTGGTGTCAAACTGTTCCAACGCACACCAGAACGTGTGGCGCACCGACGAGCCGATTTAATCCGCAAGCGAACCGTCTTCGAAACGTCGAAGCCAATCATCGAAACGATGGAAGACGGCGTCATGGAAGTCGAATTCACCTTGCGATGTGAGTCGGGGACCTATGTCAAAGAAACAGTTCATGGCGACGGCGGGCGGACCCAACCAAGCCTGTCCTCGCTCATCAAGGCAAAGTGCGATGTGTTGTGGCTCGATGTGGGCGACATTCACGCTGATTGAGGCGAACTGATAAGAAAAAAAGGTGGGTTTTAGGTGATTTTCGTGACCAACTCTCCTCTTGCATCCGTCGCGGTGCTTATATGGGGAAGGCAGGTCGCAAAACTGCTCGGAAGTTGTCCATCATCACATCTGAGCGAATAGGAGGCGAAAAACATGAAGCGATCCAAGGGCCTGCGAGTCGGAACACGAAGCGTTCTACGACGCCGCAAGAACGAACGCAGCCGAGTGAACATCAGCCGCGTAATGCATGAGTATCAAGAAGGCG
>Ga0206682_10004470_pt1 | contig 11367 bp, 10 predicted proteins | sample M240m12015metaG_FD_155444 | JGI IMG/M metagenome (GOLD analysis project Ga0206682, IMG submission 155444) | Ammonia-oxidizing marine archaeal communities from Monterey Bay, California, United States - M2 40m 12015 | ecosystem: Environmental > Aquatic > Marine > Intertidal zone | place: USA... | reverse complement strand
TATGGTTCTTTAAGCGCACTAACGAAACGCTAACAACCAAAACAGAAAAGTTTAAAAAGAATATAATTAGCGGTGCAAGTTACAGCATAAGTAACCACCAAGATAAGACACTAACTAAAAACGGTAAAGAGAAACTAACACTAAATACTGGCTACTACCCAGAAGCTTACAACGAGGTATTTAAAGAAATGCAACTAAGCGAAGATTGTTGGATTGAAATAAACTCCAAGACCTTACCGATACAAGTTACAAGTAGTTCATTTGCTTATAAGACACAACTAAACGACAAGATAATAAACTACACAATAGAAATAGAGTTTGCTTTTGACACCATAAACAACATACGCTAAATGCAGATACTTGAGTTATATATAAGGGATGGTATAAAGTACCCAGAGTTTGGCACAAGCGCAGCTACAAGCACTTCTACAAGTAATTTAGTAGATGCTACTGCTGATTTTACAAGTGGTGTAAAAGTTGGCTATATTGTGTTTAACAAAACAGATGGAACAAGCGCAAAGGTAACAGCGGTTACAAACGCAACTACTTTAGCTTTATCTGCTGATATATTTGCAAGTGGCGAACTATACCAAATTAAAAGCGACTTTGTTAGGCTTGATATGTTTAACGATGAAAGTGTTACCATTACAGACAGTATAAAGAACACTAAGGACATTTCTAAAGTGTTTACTCCATTCTCTCAGCAGTTTAATGTACCAGCCTCAAAGCATAACACAAAACTATTTAGACATTACGAAGATAACGACGTTGTAAATAGCTTCGATGCAAGGTTTAGGGTTGATGCCTTAATAAAGCTAAATGGTGCAGACTACAAAAAAGGTAAGCTAAGGCTTAATAGCGTTTCAATGAAAGACAATAAAGCGCACTCGTATAAGTTGGTTTTCTTTGGCGAAACAATAGAACTAAAAGACATCTTAGGCGATGACGATTTAAGTAGGCTTGAGTTCCCAAGTAGTTTAAATTTCGATTACGATTACACCACAATAAAAAGCAAGTTTACTTCTTCGGCTGGGGATGTTTGCTTTCCGCTTATAACGCATAGTAAAAATATGCGCTTTTCTAATAGTGGATATGAAAGCACAAATAACGAAAAGTTAAACCAGTTTGATATTAAACCAGCTTTAAAAGTTAAAAAGATAATAGAGGCAATAGAAACCACTTACGACATTGACTTGTCAAATGACTTCTTTAACTCTACTGAGTTCAACAATATTTATATGTGGCTTCACAGAGAAAGCGGTTTTATGAGTAACGCTGACGAGGGTGGGGGGTTACAAACTTTAGAGGCGAGATTTCATTTGCCAACTGACGCTGGTTTGGACTTTGATAGCGGAACGGATGTTAGACCAGTTAGTATATATGGACACACTGTTGGGCGTAGGTTAAAATTAAATTTTGATATTGATGCTGGTGTTTCTGATGAATTTAACTTAACAATTTTAAGAAGTTCAGATAACGCTGTTTTGTTTGAAGAAGATTATACTGGCGCACAAGACTTTGACCTTTTATTTACTACTTTTGACGTTTTTGGTATTGCTTATGGAGAGGGTGTTTTTGATGTAAAAATACTTTTAACAACAGCCAGTACATTATTATTTTCAGAAATAGAGATAACAGCGGGGGTACAAGACCTTGCTGGTTTTTTTAGTACAACAGATGTTGCGAGTGGAGTATATACTTTATCTTCTTTAACTACTTCAAACCAAGTCATAATATCAAGGCAAATACCTAAGATGAAAGTCATTGACTTTTTAACAAACATATTTAAAATGTTTAATCTTGTGGCTTACAAAGAAGATGGTCAAATACAAGCGTTGCCCTTTAACGATTTTAACGCACAAGGTACAAGCTATGATATTACGCAATATGTAGACACTTCTAAAAGCACAATAGAAAAAGTTTTAAAATACAAAAATGTTAAGTTTGGGTTTAAAAGCAAACAGAGTTTTTTAATACAAAACCAACAAGATATTTTAGGCAATGATTTTGCTGGGGAAAGCTACCCAGCTTCTAATGACAATGAATGGGATGGCGGAGAATTTAAAGTGGAGTTAGATTTTGAGAAAATGCTTTACGAAAGATTGTCAAACTCAAATACTGGTGCTTTAAGCGATATTTGTCAAGGTGCTATGTTAGACAAAGATTTTAATGCTACTATTGGTGCGCCTTTACTTTTGTATATAAAAAACCAAACAACTTCAGGATTTCATTTTCAGAACGGTGCTGGCGGTGGACACGAAACCATTACAACTTACAATAGACCAAGCCAGATATTTGTGCCTACAAGTGGAACTGTAGCGGCTACTTCAAGTTCTTTAAACTTTGGTGTTGAGATAGACGAATTTTTTAGAGAGGTAAAAGGAATTAACTTATTTTCTAAATATTATGCTGACTACTTGCTTAGCATATACAACAGACAAGGTAGAATAAAAAAGGTAGAAGCTTATTTGCCTTTGCATATACTATTGAAATACAACCTCAACGATAAGTTTATTATAGGTAATAAGTCTTACAGAATAAACTCAATAAAAACTAACCTACTAACAAACAAAAGTTCTTTAGAATTATACACTTTAAGCGAAAGTGCAACTGGTGTTTCAAATTCACAATTATCATTTTTACCAAGATTAGCACAGCCTACTTTAGTAAATAAAAATACTACCTCTATACAAATAACTTGGACGGTTTTAGCAGACCCAGTAGCAAACAACATAACTGGCTATGATGTACTGCAAGACGATGAACTTATAGCAACGCTGTCAACCTCAAGTAAAAATTACACTTTCACTGGTTTAACATCTGGTATAACATACAAGTTAGCGGTAAGGGTTAGATACACAATAAGTAGCACCGTAGTATTTTCAGAGGATGCAATAATATTTGAAACAACAGACTAACAATGATAAAACAAATACTTGAACTTTTAAAACACGCAAACGGAGAAACAGAAACAATCCGTATAGCACAAGGTAAGCACAAACTACCTACAACACTAAAAGAGGGATATAAAGCACTTAAACAAGAAATACAATGGCAGAAGAAAGAACAATTAACCTAAATGTAAATACTAAGGGCGCACAAAAAGAAGTTAAGAACTTAGAAAAAGCAGTTGAGGGTGTAAACGAAGAAGTAAAAGAAACAAGTGCATCTACTGAGCAAATGGGTGGTGCGCTTGACAGTGCAACTGGTGGTGCTATTACTAAGTTTAAAGGTTTAAAAAGCGGTTTAAAAGGCGTTATAACAAGTTTTAAAAGTTTAAGAGTTGCAATTATAGCGACTGGTATAGGTGCTTTACTTATAGCTGTTGTTGCTTTAGGTCAAGCATTTACAAGAAGCGAAGAAGGACAAAATAAGTTTGCTAAAATACTTGCTGTTATTGGTAGTGTTGTAGACAACCTATTAGACGTACTTGCTAATTTAGGGGAAAGTATAATATCTGTATTTGAAAACCCTAAACAAGCCTTAAAGGACTTTACAAAATTAATTAAAGAAAACCTAATAAATAGGTTTGAGGGTTTACTTGAACTAATACCAAACTTAGGTAAAGCAGTAAGCCTTTTATTTAAAGGAGAGTTTAGTGCTGCTGGTAAGGTGGCAGCTGATGCAGTCGGTAAAGTTACACTTGGTGTAGATAGCATTACAGACAGCGTTGGCGAGGCAGTAGAAAAAGTAAAAGAGTTTGGTAAAGAGGTCGCTAAAGATGCGACAGCAGCTGGAAAGATAGCCGATGCAAGAGCTAAGGCTGAGAAAATGACAAGAAACTTAATTGTAGAAAGAGCCGAAGCAGAAAGAAAGATAGCAGAGATAAGGGAAAAAGCAGCAGACAAAGAAAACTTTACAGCAGCACAAAGGATAGAACTTTTAAAAGAAGCTGGTGCAATAAGTGAGGACTTAGCAAACAAAGAAACAGAAGTAGCAAAACTAAGACTTGATGCAAAGGTTTTAGAAAACTCATTAGCAAAAAGTAACAAACAAGCCTTAGATGAAGAAGCGCAACTTAAAGCAGATTTAATTAATAAAGAAACTCAGAGGCTTAAACTACAAAAAGCCTTAACAGCAGAAGTAACAACAGCAGTACGAGAAAACAACGCAGAACAAAAAGCAATATCAGATAAAAAAGCTGCTGATGATAAAGAACGAAAAGACAAACAAGCTAAGGAAGATAAAGAAAGAAAAGACAAAGAAGCCAAAGAAGATAAAGAGAGGAAAGAAAGACAAATAGAAGTAGATAAAATTGTAGGCGAAGCACAAGAACAGATACAACTTGCACAATTAGACAACGCACAAAGGGGTTTTCAGTTATTAGCTGGTTTAGCTGGTAAAAATAAAGGACTTCAAGCTGCTGCAATTATAGGCGAGAACGCTGTTGGTATTGCCAAACAAGTTATATCTACACAAGCGGCAAATAGGGCGGTAGATTTAAAATATGCTTTAATACCTGGTGGGGTTGCTTTAGCTGCTGCTGAAAAATCTATAAATAGAATTTCTTTAGGTATTGGCGTAGCTTCTTCAGTTGCTGCAACTGCTAAGGCTTTATCTGCTTTAAAAAGTGGTGGTTCTGCTGCTGGTGCTTCAGCCGCTGGTGGTGGCGGTGGTACAGAGCCACAAGCACCATCCTTTAACATAGTAGGCGCAAGTGATACAAATCAATTAGCTGATGCGATAGGCGGACAGACACAACAACCAGTACAAGCGTTTGTAGTAGCCAATGACGTAACAACAGCACAGAGCCTTGAAAATAACATAGTCGAGGGCGCAACATTATAAATACAAAATAAATTTAAATCTATTATATATTAATATGCGAATTGTAGAACTCATTTTAGACGAAGACCAAGAAATAGGGATAGAAGCTATTAGCGTAGTAGAAAACCCAGCAATAGAAGAAGACTTTATTGCACTTAAATCACAAGAGTTTAAACTTGCAGAGGTAGACAAAGAGAAGCGCATTTTAATGGGTGCGTTACTTATACCAAACAAGCCTATATACAGACGTAATGGCGAAGATGAGTACTACATATATTTCTCAAAAGATACTGTCTTAAAAGCCTCGCAAATGTACTTAATGCAAGGAAAACAAAACAACTCAACTTTAGAACACCAATACGAATTAAATGGACTTAGTTTAGTAGAAAGTTGGCTTGTAGAAGATAAGGTACACGACAAAAGTGTAAAGTATGGTATGGATTTGCCACTTGGTACTTGGGTAGGTGCTGTAAAAGTAAACAACGACCAAATCTGGAATGAGTTTGTAAAGACTGGCAAGGTTAAAGGTTTTAGTATAGAGGGTTACTTTGCTGACAAGATGGAACGCCCTAAAGAAAGCATAAAAGACGAACTTGCTAAGATAGAAGAAGCCGAAGCAGAATATTTACTTGCACAAGTTAAGGCTATTATTAAAAGTGATAAAAGATACAAGAGCGGTAAAAAGACAACCTTAGAAAGCTTTACAGATTACCCAGACGCGGTTAAGAACAACGCTAAACGTGGCATAGACCTCAACAAAAAAGTAAACAACAAATGCGCTACTGAGGTTGGTAAGATACGAGCGCAACAATTAGCACAAGGAAAACCAATAAGTGAAGAAACAATTAAGCGTATGTATTCCTACTTGTCAAGAGCAGAAGAATACTATGACGAAAGCGACAAAGAAGCGTGTGGCACTATTTCTTATTTATTGTGGGGTGGTAAAGCTGGTAAGCGATACGCTGCTAAGAAACTAAAAGAGTTTGGGGAGTTAAGCCTTGCTTCTATGACTGTAAACGAGGACTTTGCTATTATAGACGACCGCTTGGCTTATTCAACAGAAGAAAAAGCTAAAGAGATGTCCGCTAACATAGGATGCGAAGGAATACACACTCACGACTACGAGGGTAAGACTTGGTATATGCCTTGCGAACAGCACAGCGTTGATATGTATGGTAAATGTCCTAAAGGCTTTAAGAAGAAAAACGGAAAATGCGTAAGGTAATATGCTAAGAAGAATTAAAAGATTTATAACACCAAGTAAAACAAGTCCAAAGGGAAGTCGTAGAGGCGGTTGCTTGTGTGCTGATAACACTTACAAAACCAAGTGCTGCGATGGAAGTCTAAGGGCGCAAGGTATCGGTAATATTTAAAAATGCAAAATTAATTTTTAACACTTATATATTAATATGAATAAAAATGATATGATATCAAAAATCAAAGAAGTTGTAGGCTTGTCCGAAGAGATTAAGCTTGAGCAACAAACTTTAGAGAACGGTACTATCTTGGAAGCTGAAAGTTTTGAAGCTGGTCAAGAAATATTTATCGTTTCTGAAGATGAGAAAATTGCCGTACCGGTTGGGAGATACCAAATGGAAGACGGACGTATTTTAGTAGTAGCTGAAGAGGGTCTTATTGCTGAGATTAAAGCAGAGGAAGAAGAAGAAGAAGAAGTAGAGGCTAAAGAAGAACTTGAAGAAGAAAAAGAAGAAATGGCTTACGCTACTAAAGAAGAACTTGCTGAGGTTAAAGAAATGATTGAAGAAATTAAAGCTATGCTTGAGCCAAAGGAAGAAATGAGTGCTGATGACTTAGGAAACCTTATGACTGAGGAACTTGCTAAACACGACAAATTAGAGTTAAGCGAAGTACCAGAAGAAGTGCAAGAGGAACTAAACCAACCAGCGGCTGAGCCAATTAAGGCTAACCCAGAGGTACAAACAAAACAAAATTTCAAGTTTGCTACAAAAAGAAAACTAAGCACACTTGATAGAGTAATGAACAAAATAATTAACAACTAAATTTAAATTAAATGGCTAATCCAACAATTACTGCCTCTAGCTATGCTGGAGAATTTGCTGGGAAGTACTTAGGTGCTGCCCTATTATCTGCATCAACGCTTGACGCTGGTGCTGTAACAATCTTGCCTAACATCAAGTATAAAGCTGCTATGAAAGTAGGTGCTTTTTCTAACTTGGTTCGTTCTGCGGATTGTGATTTTGATGCTACTACTTCTGGTCTTACTTTGACTGAGAAAGTATTAACACCAACTGAACTACAAGTAAACCTACAAATCTGTAAGAAAGAATTACATTCAGATTGGGAAGCTGCTCAAATGGGCTTTAGTGCTTTTGACCAACTACCACCTTTATTCTCTGACTATGTTATCTCAAGAGTAGCTGCTGAGGTTGCCAACGCAACTGAAACTTCTATTTGGCAAGGTGCTGCTGGAGAAGGAAACTTTGATGGCTTTGATGCTTTACTAACTGCTGATGGTGGTGCTGACGTTGCAGAGGGAACTGTAACAAGTGCTAACGTAATTGCTGAGTTAGGGAAGATTGTAGATGCTGCACCTTCAACTATCTTAGGAAAAGAAGATTTAACGCTTTACGTTTCAAATAACATCGCAAGAGCATACATTCGCGCTTTAGGTGGCTTCGCTGCTACTATTGGCGGTGCTGGTGTAGATAACAAAGGAACAACTTGGTACAATGGTGGCGAGTTATCTTTTGAAGGTATCAACATCTTTGTAGCTAAAGGACTTGCAAATAACAAAGCTATATTGGCTCAGAAGTCTAACTTGTTCTTTGGAACTGGTCTTTTAGATGACAGAAACGAAGTTAAGGTTATTGATATGGCTGATATCGATGGCTCTCAAAACGTCCGAGTAGTAATGAGATATACTGCTGGGGTACAATACGGAGTTAGAGGCGATATCGTACTTTATTCTTAATAAATTAATTAACTAACATAAATTAGGGTGGGCAAAACTGCCTACCCTTTTTTATTAAATCTAAAAAATATGGCTTGTGCAATAACAAAAGGTCGAGGGGTTGGATGTAAGACCGCCTTTGCTGGAATTAAAAATATTTACATCTTAGATTATAGTGCTGCAATTGCTGCTTTAGGCGATAGTAGTGGTACTATAACACTACCAACGGACAACTCTGCTGAGTTCTTCAAGTTTGAAGTAAAGGGCGGTTTAAGTTCTTTAGAAACTGCTGTAACATCAAGCAGAGAAAATGGAACTACTTTTTACGAAAGTACTTTAAATGTTACTTTTCAGAACTTAGACGTAGCGACACAAGAAGAGATTAAACTCTTAAATAGAGGTAGAGCGCACTATGTAGTAGAATTGTACCCTGATGGTGCTGGTAATACTAAGCGTTTGTTAGTAGGTAGAGATAATGGTGCTGAAATTACTGGCGGAACTATCGTTACTGGTGCTGCACCTGGGGATTTACAAGGCTTCACTTTAACAGCAGTAGCAACTGAGGTTTTTCCTCCGTTCTTCTGTACTGAGCCAGACGTAAGTGCTGTAACACCAATAAGTCCAGCATAGTAGTTTATTTATATTATGTTTATGTTTAAAATTAGCCTTTCTTTTTAGAGGGGCTTTTTTTATGCCCAACAGATAAGAAATAAAAAAAATTAAAAAAACTTGTTTATAATTTGTTTATAACAATAAATGTTTTGTATATTTGTAATGTAAAACAAAAAAAATTATGACAACCTTAGAAAAAATAAACAAATTAGTAGAAAGCGGTAAGGTCTACGAATATTCAAACAGATGTTGGTTTACTTGCTATATGACTTATTCTAAACTAACTAAAAAAGAAAAAAGCGAGGTTGTAATGGTTGAGGGCAAGGCTAACGGTTATCTACATTATTGGCTGCAAGTTAATGGTGTAACAGTAGACCCCCACTACAAGCTTATAGAGGACGACTTACAAGTAGAAGAAGAATATACTTACGAGCCTAAAAAATTAATAGACCTATCCTCTTTGAAAGTGAATAAAGACAACTACGAAGAAAAACCCGCTTATAATTGGTTAGGTCGTGAGAAGTGGTCTAAGGTTTACGACTTGTCTTTATAAAAAGATAAGTATAAAAACAAATACAAACATCCTTACAGAAATGTAGGGGTTTTTTTATACAAAATAAAATAGTTTTGTTTATATATTAGTATGAAGATTATAGGAACTAATGGCGATAAAACTTTTAAGGTTATACCACGTCAATTTGTAAGCGGTGCAATTACTATAAACCTAACAAGTGAAAGTACTGGCGCAACTATAAATAAAACACCTACTGCTTCAACAGATGGCAATTATATGTCATTTGTAGCCGCTTTCGGTACATTAACTGAGGGCGATTTTTATATGCTTGAGGTAAAGAATGGTGCTGCTGTAATTTACAAAGACAAAGTATTTTGCACAGACCAAACTATAAACCAAGCTAACAACGATTACTATTCTGTTAATGATGGCGAATACACCACAGAGAATAGCTTTGATAACGATTATATTATTTTATGAACGATTTAAGAATAGTTAATTTAAGCAGTTACACAAGTCCGGAGATTGTAGAGAAGTCTAACAAGCAATGGGTAGCCTATGGAAGCGACAACAATTACTTCCAATACCTAATAGACCGCTACAACGGAAGCCCTACAAACAACGCTATTATTAATGGTGTTAGTCAAATGATTTACGGAAAAGGCTTAGATGCTTTAGACAGCAATAAAAAGCCAGAGGCTTACGCTAAAATGATTACTTTATTTAAAAAGGATTGTGTGCGCAAGTTGTGTTACGACCTTAAACTTATGGGTCAATGCTCAATACAAGTTATTTACAGTAAGGATAGAAAAACAATAGCACAAGTAGAACACATCCCAGTAGAGAATTTAAGAGCTGAGAAGTGTAACGAGAAAGGCGAAATAACTGCCTACTATTACAGTGATGATTGGAGTAATGTAAAACCAAGAACAGAACTAAAACGCATACCAGCTTTTGGCTATTCAAAAGAAAGTATTGAGATTATTTACATTAAGCCTTACAGAGCTGGGTATAAATACTATTCAAGTCCTGACTATCAAGGTGGTTTGCAGTATGCAGAGTTAGAAGAAGAAATATCTAACTACCACTTAAACAACATCCTTAATGGTTTAGCACCATCAATGTTAATTAACTTTAACAACGGAACACCAAACGCTGAAGAACGTCAAAACTTAGAAAACCGTATCTACTCTAAATTTAGTGGCTCAAGCAACGCTGGTAAATTTATACTTGCCTTTAACGACAACGCAGAGAGCCAAGCTACAATAGAGCCAATACAATTAAGTGATGCACATAACCAATACCAATTCTTAAGTGATGAGAGTGGTAAAAAGATAATGGTAGCACATAGAGTTGTAAGTCCAATGCTTTTAGGAATTAAAGACAGTACTGGTTTGGGTAATAATGCAGATGAACTAAAAACTGCCTCTACTCTTATGGATAATTTAAATATTAGACCATTTCAGCACCTTTTAATAGATGCCTTTGATAGTATATTAGCTTTTAATAATATCTCTTTAAAACTATACTTTAAGACCTTACAACCGCTTGAATTTACAGACCTTGAAAACGTAGAGGACGAAGAAACAAGGGAAGAAGAAACTGGTGTAAAATTAGCCAAAGACTTACCAAAGGAATTAGGTAGCGATATAGCAGATGCCTTAATAGACTTAGGACAAGACGAAGCAGACCTTTTAAGCGACTTTGACGTAATGGATGAGCGCGAAGTAAACTATGACGAAGAAGATGGCTTAGACGAGGTAATTACGGACTTAAACAAACCAAAAGAAAAAAGCACACTTGCTAAAATCTGGGAGTTTGTAAGTACTGGTAGCGCAAAGCCTTTCAGAGAAAGTGAACAAGATGGCGAAAGTAAACAAGAAGCAGAAGAGGGTAACACTTTTTTAGTAAGGTATATGTATTCTCCACAAAGATACAGCGCAAATTCAAGACCATTCTGTAAAAAGATGGTAGATGCTAAAAAGGTTTACCGCAAGGAAGATATTATCTCAATGGACACAAAAGTAGTCAATGCTGGTTTTGGTAAAGGTGGAAGCGACACATATAGCATCTGGTTGTACAAAGGCGGTGCAAGGTGTCAGCATAAATGGCTTCGTAAGACGTATGTACGCAAGGATGGTGCTAAAGGTTTAGGCGATGCAATCACAACAACAGAAGCAAGGTCAAGAGGTTTCAAGCCAGAGGCAAACGCTCAGAAAGTACCAGTAGCACCAAAGGATATGAAGTATAAAGGTTATACCGCTGAATATTGGAACAAAATAGGATTTAAGAACTAATGGCAACAGCACTATTTATAAACAGAACGGACTTAGTTAAAAACTCTATCATTGATGGGAATGTAGACACAGATAAGTTTATACAATTTATCAAGGTCGCACAGCAAATCGACATCCAGAACTTGTTAGGCACAGACCTTTACAACAAGATAAGTGCTGATATTGTTGCTGGTACTTTGGCTGGTAATTATTTAACCTTAGTAAACACATACGTTCAACCTACTTTAATATGGTTTGCACAAATG
>Ga0206682_10004468_pt1 | contig 11369 bp, 9 predicted proteins | sample M240m12015metaG_FD_155444 | JGI IMG/M metagenome (GOLD analysis project Ga0206682, IMG submission 155444) | Ammonia-oxidizing marine archaeal communities from Monterey Bay, California, United States - M2 40m 12015 | ecosystem: Environmental > Aquatic > Marine > Intertidal zone | place: USA... | reverse complement strand
TACGAATTGTCCGAAAAAACTAACGTTCGTCGCTGCAATTTTCATTTTGAAGTATTAGTTCTTATACTTCTTACTGTATTTATTATAGAGTTCTTTTTGCATGTTACTTAGTTCTACGAATGCGCCATCAATCAGGGCGATTATAACGTCATTTGTGCGCATATCCAATGCATTTCCTTTGGATACAAAGAGAGTGGCAGACTTTCCTTTTTCAATACTTCCATATTTTTCATCAATCCCAAGGATTTCACAGCTAGATAAGCTAACTGCTCGTACAGCTTCCTCCTCTGTCAATCCGTAGGCCATTGCGGTTCCTGCAAGGAAAGGAATGTTTCGACTATTCATTGCCTCCATATCTCCTGCATTTTGAATGCAGAATTTCACTCCCCCTGTTTGAAGAAGTGCAGGAAGTTTATAGGGAAGATCAATATCATCTTCCTCATTTTCCGGCAAACTATGAGGTCGAACAACCATTACTGGAATTTTGGCATCTGACAATTTTCGTGTAATTAAATGGGCATCATATCCTCCTACAATAACAGGGTGTTTGATCTTATAGGTTTCAGAAAAAGAGATGACATCTTGAAGTTCTTGCAATTCATTTGCATGAAAATAAACGCGCTTGTTTCCTTTGAAGCAGGATCGCAATGCTTCAAGACGACCATCTTGTTGCTCTATTTTTTTCCCTGCTGCATATGCTGAGGCCATGGTAAAAAAGTGCTCCAATTCCTTCACTTGATCTCCATATTTTTTATTCGCCGATTTGGGTGCTGGTTCAGCCCACCAACCATTACTGTTCATCGAAGAAGGCCAATTTATGTGGATTCCATCATCTTTTGAAATGGTAGCATCTTCCCAATTCCATCCATCGAGCTTCATTACGGACGATGACCCCGAAATACTTCCTCCGCGCGGCGTAGGTTGTGCAATTAATACGCCATTTGTTCGCACTGTACTTATTATTTTTGATTCAACATTAAATGCAATTTGAGTTCGAATGTGCGGGTTATAAATACCGACCTCCCGGAAATCATGCGATGCACGAACTTGATCTATCTCGGTAATACCCAAAGTTGTATTTGGAGCAACAAATCCAGGATAAATATGTGCACCTTTGAGTGGAATAATTGTATCCCAATCTTTTTCATTAAAGGAGTGAGCCAATGCATTTTTAATTAGGCGAATTTCTCCATTTTCAATCCCAATTAGAGCTCTCTCTATTGTCTCACCATTTCCGATGTGTAGAAATCCATCTACCAGTAGAATTTTTGATGGTGCTTGTCCATACCCATTGGAGCACAAAAAGACAAGTAATAGTGATAGTAAACTCTTTTTCATATTAATGATGATTTTCTTCAGTTGATTTTTCTTCCCCAATCGTGTTGCAGTGGTAATGTCCTTTTTTCTTTTTGTAAAATGGACGTTTCTTTCCACCGGCATTATTGTCTTGTAGCATTTTTGAAACGATTCGTGCTTTCTCCTGTTGATTTATTTTTCGCAATGCTGCATCTCGTTTTTTATCGAAAAGTACCATTCCATCGACGACAGTACATTCTACTTTTGCTGTAATTGAAAGTGGATGATCCGACCATACGACAATATCTGCATCTTTTCCAACTTTTAAACTCCCCATTTGATCGTCGAGGTGCAAAAGTTTTGCAGGGTTTAGAGTGACCATCTTCCATGCCTCTTGCTCATCCATGCCTCCGTATTTTACTCCTTTTGCCGCCTCTTGATTCAGTCTTCGACCCATTTCAGCATCATCAGAATTGATTGCAACAACGACTCCTTGTGCGTTCATCATGGCAGCGTTATAGGGTATGGCATCATTTACTTCATATTTATATGCCCACCAATCCGAGAATGTTGATCCACCAACGCCGTGTTTGACCATTTTATCAGCAAGTTTATATCCTTCAAGAATGTGTGTGAATGTATTGATATTGAAGCCCATTGAGTCGGCTACATGCATGAGCATATTGATTTCAGATTGAATGTAGGAATGACAAGTTACGAAGCGCTTGCGGTGCAATATTTCAAGTAGAACATTAAGTTCTAGATCAACTCTTGGTTTTTCATCAGCAGTACCTTCATTCCATTGTTGCCATTCTTTTTCGTATGCTAAAGCTCGAGCAAATGCGTCGTAGTATACTTGTTCGACGCCCATGCGTGTTCGAGGAAACCGTCTGGAGTAATTTGAGCTGGACTGTTTTACATTTTCGCCAAGGGCAAATTTAATAAAGCCAGGTGCTTGATCAATGAGCATTTCTTCAGCAGAAAACCCCCATTTTAGTTTAATTAATGCCGATTGACCTCCTATGGGGTTTGCTGAACCATGAAGTAATTGAGCCGTTGTTACTCCGCCCGAAAGTTGACGGTAAATATTGATGTCCTTTGGATTTACCACATCAGATATACTCACTTCAGAGGAGATTGCTTGTCCACCCTCATTTACTCCTTTTGAGATCGCAATGTGCGAATGTTCATCAATAATTCCAGATGTGACATGTTTGCCATTGGCATCAATAATTTTTGCTCCCAATGGTTTAGGATAATTTCCAGTACCCACAAAGATAATTATACCATCTTCAGCAACGACAGTGGCATTTTCAATTATGCCATCCGCTTCATTTGTCCAGACAGTAGCATTCTTTATGATCAAAGGTTCTTTTTCAGGCAATTCTGAGAATCCATATGCCAAGTTTGGGTACCATGTTTCGACCGCAGTATCTGCTGGAACGATGAACCCTGTTTTCTTTTCCTTTGATTTTGGAGAGTTGCTTCGAATCGCAGTCCATTTTACCCAATCGCCGTTGGGCAATAAGCCTTCTCCTTCAAAAACTCCCATTCGCGAAGAAACCTTTCCGCGAAGTGCAACACTTCCGTTGAGCTCAGAGTTGTTAATGTTGAATTGTAGAGTAATGTCATTCTTGTTATGAAAAACATATAAATTAACAGTTGTATCTGCGGTAATTCCGCTTTTTAATTTGTATCGAAGTGTGCCTTTCAGAGTCTTTTTTCCATTCCCGCTTTTAATTTCAATTGGGTAGGTTGTTCCATTGAGTGAAATATTGTATTTGCCAAGAATTTTGTTTTCTGTTGAAAGTTCGTCGTGTATAGTTCTATTTCCTAGGAGCCATGATTCCAAAATCACAGCGTTTTCTTCAAGTGGATTTAAATCATAAATCATGAAGCTGGCATATTTGCCCTCTTCGAGTGAGCCGAGCAGATTTTGTGCATGTATCGTTTTCGCAGGTTCAAGGGTCAATGCATTCAGTGCATCTTCCATTGATAATCCATGGGCAATACTTTTTCTCAAGTTTGACCAAAAGTCTTTTGAGGAAACATCTTTTCCCGTTAGGCAAATATTAATGCCATTTTTGTGCAAGATGGAGGGATTCATTGGAGCCAATTCCCAATGTTTGAGTTCGCTTAAAGGTATTTGTCTTGAGATATATGGGTTTTTAACGTCGTATGCTTTTGGAAAATTCAATGGGAGAATAACAGTTGAATTTAATTCAGAAAGCGTCTCCAAAATTTCATACTCGTTTCCAGACCCCAAGTAGTTGAAACGAAGTTCAAATTCATCTGCAATTTTTTGGGCCCGCAGAATTTCAAGTTTATCTCGTGTTTTGAAGAACATTGTTGAATTTCTCTGACGGTTTAACGCATCGAGCGAAAGGTTCAAATAATTATTAGTTTCATCGTACCATTGAGCATCATAGAATGCTTGCCTCAAAAGTGCAATGGCTCCCATTTGAGATGACGGATATCTTTGTTTTGAGCTTCCTTTTTCAAAAGAAAAATAGCTTGTATTGATCAAAGAAGAAATGTTTGATTGAGCCTCAGGATTGAGTGAGATCAGTGCCCCTTTCCCTCGCGAGATACCGTCTTCTTTGTGGGTTAGTGCAAATCCAAATCCTTTCTTAATCATTTCTTTGGCTGCATTTTCACTGAAGCTGTATAGTTTGGATGCATCTACTTCAGGATGTATGGCCTGATTCCAGTAGTAAACACCATCGCTTTTACTCGTTTTTTCCTCTTTTTTGGATATTCCATTACTTGAATGTAAGTCAATAAAAGCCGGTAAAATTATTTTATCCTTGCAGTCGATAATAACAGCTCCACTTGGAATTTTTGTCAATCCTGTTTTCCCAACGCGTTCAATTTTATTTCCTTTAATGATAAGCACTGCATTTGAAAGCTTGACCGTTGGTGAAACATAGACCGTCGCATCTTTTAATGCATAATATGTTGGTTTTGAATCTTTCATTCCGTTGCTAGGCGCTGATTGCGCAATTACGAAGTTCCATAGACACAAAAACCCGATAAATAAAAGTGATCTCATTACAATTAACTTTTGTTAAAACGTGAAATTAAAAAAATGTAAGGACATTGCGTCGACTGTGGAATGATGCATTTTCGTATTTTTGCAAATAAAAATTATGTACAACGGATTAGTTCATGCACATTCAGGTCTAAGATGGGTTGTTTTAGTTCTTCTGCTTGCTGCAATTCTTAATGCTGCAAAATCCCAGTCATCTGGTCGTTATGTAAAGAAAGACAAGATGTTGAATCTTTTTGCCATGATTTCATTGCATATGCAATTACTAATTGGAATTGCTTTATATTTTATTAATGCCAAAGGGCGTATTGACTACTCAGAGGGCTGGATGTCGAATTACAGTTCTCGGTTTTATGGGATGGAGCATATCATAGGAATGGTATTGGCAATTGTAATAATTACAATTGGACGAAGCCGTGCCGAGAAGAAGCTAAGAGGAACACGCGATAAACACAGAAAAATCTTGGTCAACTACACGGTTGGTTTATTGATTATTTTAGCTTCAATTCCGTGGCCATTTTCTTATTGGCAAGTATTGGGAGGACAATGGGCTTAAGGTATTTTTGCACTGGTTTACTTTTGGTATTCCTAATTGTTTCGTGTGAATCTGGAAATGAAGAAGTTTCTGATAGTTATGTTTCTCGTTCAGGCAAAGAACTTTATATGAAGCATTGTGTGGTTTGCCACGGGATAGATGGTAGATTGGGTGCTTCTGGTTCCAAAGATTTAAGTCGTTCAAAATTAGATTCATCAGCCATGATTCATATCATCAAAAATGGAATAAATGGTATGCCAAGACAAGGGAGGTATTTTAAGACTGAACAAGAATTGGCCAATACCATAGAATTCGTAAAATCTTTGAGAAATTAATATGGGACAAGGGCATGTTTTAGTTGATGCTGTTGATGAACGGTGTATTTTAGTTGGTGTCATAAGTGGCTCAACAACTGAAGCCCAAGCAGAGGAGTATTTGGATGAATTGCAATTTCTTGCCTTAACAGCAGGAGCAATTTCAGAAAAGCGGTTTGTCCAAAAATTACAGTTTCCAAATCCAAAAACATATGTTGGATCTGGTAAATTAGAGGAGATTCGAAAATACGTGGAATCAAATGCGATTGATCTTGTCATTATCGATGATGAATTAAGTCCCTCTCAGGCGCGCAACATTGAAAAGGTACTCGGTGTTTTAATTTTAGATCGGAACAATTTAATTCTTGATATTTTTGCGAGTCGTGCTCGAACAGCGAGTGCAAAAACACAAGTTGAACTTGCTCAAATGCAATACTTACTGCCTCGTTTGACCAATCTGTGGACACACTTAGACCGTCAAAAAGGAGGTATTGGAATGCGGGGACCTGGAGAAACAGAAATTGAAACGGATAGACGTATTATTCAGCAAAAAATAGCCTTACTCAAAGCAAAGCTTAAAGCAATTGATAAACAGAAGAAAGTGCAACGAGGCAATCGTGGTCAATTGGTTCGTGTTGCTTTGGTGGGTTATACGAATGTCGGGAAGAGTACCATTATGAATATGTTGAGCAAATCGGATGTATTTGCTGAAAATAAATTGTTTGCTACGCTTGATACTACGGTTCGAAAAGTTGTAATTGAAAATTTACCATTTTTACTTGCGGATACTGTTGGGTTTATTCGAAAACTACCGCATCAGTTGGTAGACTCTTTTAAGTCTACGTTGGATGAGGTAAGAGAATCAGATTTATTGGTTCATGTTCTTGATATTTCTCATGCAAATTTTGAGGATCAGTATGAGGTTGTCAAAAAAACACTTGCTGAAATTGACACTGAGGACAAACCAACAGTTGTTGTTTTTAACAAAATTGATGCATACGATTACGTTGAAAAAGAAGAAGATGATATGACTCCAATGGAATCCAATAATTATTCATTGGAGGACTTAAGGAAAACATGGATGAATAAATTGCAGGACGCAAATTGCGTGTTCATTTCAGCTCAGAACAAGGAGAATATAGATGAGTTGAAAAAGGTAATTTATGGCGAAGTGAAATCAATTTTCCAAGAACGTTATCCCTACCATCACTTTTTGTATTGATAGATCGGATATGTCCAATAATAGAGTAAAAAAGCCCTGTTTGCAAATCGCAAACAGGGCTTTTTGATATTCGTGCAATAGGAAGGTTTAATTCAAGACGAGTTGAACGAACCCATGACCATCTGTTTTGTCGCCACCGGGACCTGTAGCTGTATATTTATAGAAGTAGGTTCCTTCGGTTGCTTTGACCCCGTTTATAGAAGTCCCATCCCATGCTGGGTTAATGCTACTGCTTTCATACAAAACATTTCCCCAACGGTTTAAAATGATCAGTTCAATATTTACTGTATTGGTTGATTCGAGATAGAATACATCATTTATGCCGTCACCATTAGGGGTGAAAATATTTGGAGCGCTAACAGTTGGCAATGGGTATACACATGATCCGTCATCAATTGTTGCTAGCGGATTGTAATTGGATGCATTTGGATCTGTACATCCACAAGGCTCTACGATTAAGTTGACGTATGCAGTATCCGAGCAATTTGATGCGTCAAACGCGACAAGCATTACAACAGCACTGTTTGTGTACGTTTGATTTTGAGATGCCATACCATTCACTGACTGAACAGCTCCATTTCCAAACGTCCATTCAAAAGATACTGCATTTTGACTCGTATTAGTGAAATCTACTTCCAACGGAGAACAACCACTCGTTATATTTGGAGTTAAACTTGCTTGAGGCGCGTTGGCTACATCCACAAAGATGCTATCCTCAGCGTAGCACACATCATCTTGAACAGAGAATGTATACCATCCGGTTGGAATATCAGTCATAACGGTTCCATCTACTGAAAACTGTCCTGTTTGTCCAGGCCCTGTCCAGTTGTAAAATGGTTGACCATTGATTTGTGTTATGCCAACAGCGGTTCCTGAAACCCAACCGTCAGGCAAACAGGCGCTTGCTGGATTGGATATCATGGTATCAATTTGTAATGTCTGATTTAACGTTATTGTAACTGTATCGGTATCGGTATAGCCACAGTAATCTGTAACTGTTACAATATAATCGATACTACCTGTTGTTTGTCCAACAGTGGCTAAATAGACAGTATCTCCAACTTGGTTGTTAGGATCATCCCATGAATAGGAGTAAGGAGGGGTTCCTCCTTGAGCCGACACAACGACCATTATTGAGTCATTGGCACAAGGCACAATAGGATCTGGCTCATCAATAGGAATTGGGACAGAGTCTAAAAAGTACAGCGTACCCGTTGAAACGATTGTGTCTCCACAAATAGAAATTGTGGTTGCTGTGATTGTTACGAATTCCATATTATCAGGAACACCATCTGCTATTGGGTCAATTGTCAAGGTAATGGTATCTTCTCCAGGAAGAAATGTAATTGGATTTTGAAGATTTAAATAATCTGTTCCCATTGTTGCAGTTCCTCCAATTTGATAGTTAATAGTAAGTGTATCTCCCAATTGCGATTGAGGGCGAATGAACAACAAATCAGCAGTGGAACACCCTTCGACAACAGTTGTATCTCCTGAAACTGTTGCAACAGCTATTTGAACAGCTTCCGAGCTGAATGAATTTGCTTGAATGAATACTCCAGAATCGTAAGATTGATCACCTACGTTCGAGATGCATAACTTTATGTGATAGGTCTGTCCACATTGAACCGAAGCGTTTGCCGATAACAGAGTGGTGGTCCCATCATATTCAATAGCAGTTCCATAAGCAGCACCGTTCAGATTGTTCTGATAGAATTGTGGATATTGTCCAGCACCAGGCCCCAAGTTATTAATCGTCACAGGGGTTGTCGTTCCTGGAATAATTGCAAGATTTTCTCCTCCTGCAGGATAACCCGCTAAAGCGTATGGGCCCGTAATACCAGGCCCCCAAAGGAAAAATCCGAAGGCATCATTAAATGTTGAAGGGGAGAATTCAGGATATTCGTCAGATCCGAAGATATAATTGAATGAGATGGTATCACCGGAAGGGATGAAATCAAATTCTAAAACGGTTCCATTTGTAACGCCACTGTTTGCAATTGCATTTAAATGAGGGTCGGATGAAACATCAGGTGTTGCTGGATTGTTGTTTGTTGTTCCTCCACCAGAATTGGGACCAACAGCTGCAATACCATTACCTGTTGTCATTAAGACACCGGAGTTAATTGGAAATGTTGTTCCCGCAGCATTGAAACTTGTTATGTTTCCTTGAATCAGATTCGAGTTGGCTGCTGCTCCATTAACGGTTACGTTGGTCGCAGTAACACCAAATCCGAGAATTATATTTTGTAACAACCAGTTTGGATTTTGGCTATTGTCTACAGTAATTTGGGCTTGTGCTCCGCTGTAAAAACATACAATGGCAAAGATCGTGGCGAGAAATGATGGTTTCATTTGTTCAATATTTTGGTTATTCACACTTGTTAGACTCGTATTCAGAAAAAATCGTTGCATAAAAATGGAATAAAGTGAAAAGAAAACCTAATCTTTTTAATGAATTTCCGACTTTTGTATATCAAAAGAAAATTATTGATGAATAAGACACAAGCATACATAGCAAAAAATAAAGAACGGTTTTTAGAGGAATTATTGGATTTATTGAGAATTCCTTCAGTAAGTGCTGATATTTCATTTAGTGCAGATGTTAACAGGACGGCGGAAGAGGTGGCAAAACGATTGACAGAGGCAGGCGCTGAAAATATTGAAATATGCCAAACTGCGGGATACCCAATTGTTTATGCAGATAAAATTATTGATCGCAGTTTACCAACTGTTTTGGTTTATGGGCATTATGATGTGCAGCCTGCTGATCCAATTGGATTGTGGGACAGCCCGGCATTTGAACCTGTTGTAAAAGAAACCAAAATCCACCCTCAAGGTGCAATTTTTGCACGAGGAGCTTGCGATGATAAAGGTCAAATGTATATGCACATTAAAGCATTCGAGGCAATGATGCGGACCGATGAATTGCCGTGTAATGTTAAATTCATGATTGAAGGAGAGGAGGAAGTTGGTAGTTCAAACCTTGGGGTTTTTGTAAAGAACAATCATGAAAAACTGAAAGCTGATGTTATTCTTGTATCGGATACAGGAATGTTAGCCAATGATGTTCCTTCGATAACAACTGGATTAAGAGGTTTAAGCTATGTTGAAGTTGAGGTTACTGGACCAAATAGAGACCTACACTCTGGCTTATACGGAGGATGTGTGGCGAATCCTCTCAATCTAATGGCACAGATGATTGCCTCATTACATGACGAGAACAATCGCATTACCATACCGGGATTTTATGATAAAGTGATAGAGTTGTCAGAAGAGGAGCGCGCTGAAATGGCAAAAGCACCTTTTAGTAAAGAAGATTATTGCGATGCCTTGGACATTGATGAAGTTATGGGGGAGGCAGGATATAGTACTCCAGAGCGTGGCTCGATTCGTCCTACACTAGACGTCAATGGCATGTGGGGAGGCTATATAGGAGAAGGAGCGAAAACGGTAATAGCATCAAAGGCTTATGCCAAAATTTCAATGCGTTTGGTTCCAGATCAAGACCCAGAAGAAATAACTCAGTTGTTTTTAACTCACTTTGAACGCATTGCTCCTTCAGGAGTAAAAGTTAAAGTTACACCACATCATGGTGGAGAGCCTGCAGTGACTCCAATAGACTCTATTGGCTATCATGCTGCAAGTATGGCTTATGAAAAAACCTTTGGAAAAAAACCCATTCCAGTAAGAAGTGGAGGATCAATTCCAATTGTGGCGATGTTTGAAAAAGAACTCGGGTTAAAAACGATTTTGATGGGGTTTGGTTTGGATAGTGATGCAATTCACTCCCCAAATGAACATTATGGATTGTTTAATTACTACCGAGGTATTGAGACGATTCCATATTTTTTCAAATATTACAGCGAATTGGTTGACTAATTTTTATGCGTTTACTTCCAATAATCTTTTTTTTGTTGGTGCTTTTGAATTCTTGTGGATTCTTCACATTTCTTGAACCTCAAATTCGGCAAGGTGAGGAAATTCACATTACTAAGATCAATGGGAAACAAATTGACTTCTCTTTTGAGGCAACCGTGTATAATCCGAATGGTTACGGACTTAAAGTAAAACCCTCTTTGTTGGATGTCTATGTCGAGGGTGAGTATATTGGGAAAGTTAGACTCAATGAAAAAGTAAAAGTAAAACGCAAAAAAGAATCAACTGTTGAAACTTTTTTAACGGCTGAGTTAGTCGATGGTGTATTGCTTAAAGCGTTGAGATACGCCGCAAAGAAGGAAATAAAAATCCAGCTGAAAGGAAGCATTAAAGGCGGAACATTTATCTTTTTTAAGAAGTTTGAATTGGATGAAACATTCAACGTTCCTGGAGCAAGCTTTAAATTCAGCCGTTAATTTCTATAGGATTCGTTTTAATCCCAATAAAATCGATTGTTCGGCAGTATCCATGTGGCCATGAGCATTAAATACTTCTTTCATATCATCAATTAATAAGTTGATTTCATCCGCCGAGTAATTAAGATCATGAACAGCAGTTTTTATTTTTTCTATTCTTTGATAGTCATTGTCTTTCTCAAACTCTCTATGTAACGCTTGGTATCAATTTGTGAAAGTATTAGTTCAACCTCTTCTTCAAACTCGATAAAATCGGCATTTGCGCACCAAATCAATAGGTAGGCATGTAAATCATCTTTGGTCCAGTTCATAATATCAATTGTATTTGAGATAATAAATTTATTCTTTCAAAGATAGGTGACTTAATTGAGAATTTTAGACCGAAATCTTGTTGATTCTATGATTCTTAAAAAGAAAAAATGAAGAGAGTTTTTTGATGCGATTACTCGTCAATATAAACTCGATGCACCCTTCTTGATATTCCAGTAAGGACTTCATATGGTATTGTCTCCATCACTCGTGCGAGTTGGTCAAGTGATTGAAATTCTCCAAGTATTTCAACGGGATGACCGCGTTGAATGTCAAGGTTCCCTAGGTC
>Ga0206682_10004462_pt1 | contig 11377 bp, 16 predicted proteins | sample M240m12015metaG_FD_155444 | JGI IMG/M metagenome (GOLD analysis project Ga0206682, IMG submission 155444) | Ammonia-oxidizing marine archaeal communities from Monterey Bay, California, United States - M2 40m 12015 | ecosystem: Environmental > Aquatic > Marine > Intertidal zone | place: USA... | reverse complement strand
ATTCAGAATCATACGCAGAGTCAGTCTCGGAGTCAGATTCAGAAAATGGCTTGTATTCATCGGGTTCATACTCAGAATCAGAATCAGATTCATAAGGTTCGCCGCCAGTTATTTGCGCCATTGTACTGCTGTCTGAGTCAGATACGACAGATTCATCGTCGCTCACTTGAGCGTAGTGGAGCATGCTTTCGTACTCAAGAATAGCCTTTTCTTCTTCACATTGTTGAAGAAGCTTTTTGAGAGCGGCGTTGTCCTTTTCAAGGTTGGAAATGTAGGTAGCGATGGATTCAGCGTTCATCTTTGATTGAGTCAATTGATTATTCAGGGTGGTCGATATGACTTAGGTATTTTTTTGTGTGTGTATTTTAAGATGCCTTCGCTTCGTAGATCCACGCGGACTAGGGTACAACCCAAGACTAATAAAAATACGCAAGTTGTGGTAAATAACAACAAGCCCAAGGCTACTAAAAAGACGCAAGTTGCAACAAAAGCGAGAAAACAGGATCAAACTAAAAAAACTAAACCTATCAAAAAAATTGATATTATGAAAAATATTGAAAATAAAAAATTTATGAAATTGGCTTCTTTATATCAAATAATGGAAGACACACAAATTCAAAGAAATATTAAAGGTGGTCGTTACGGGGGTGAACTATTATCTCTTATAAATCAACAACAGGAAGCCATAGAAAAACGTACAATAAAAATAGAACAAAAAAAATTTACTTTTAAAAATGATGATATTAAATTAGATTTTTTAGTATTATTGTGGTTGGATATGTCTCATGATGCAACCGTGGTAAAGGGACTCACGGAACATAAACCACCAAAACCAATATATTATACATTTAGAGAGTTTTTAGACTTAAAAATATCAAATATATTGGTACCAAATACACCTAAAATTAAAATTACAGAATTTATTTCTAAACTAAACGAGACGGGTGCAATCGATTATAATACTAATAATTCTAATATAGTAGATATTACTGCTAAACCAGGATTCGAAGTTAAACTAAAAACGAATTTTGAAAATTTATTCGACTTAAATGATATATTGAAAGCAACTTCTAGTGAATCTATAGGAAAATACTTAAAAAACAAAAATAATCCAATTTATATATCCGTAGACCAAGAATCGGATAAACAATCACCCATATCAACTTTAATAATAAAAAGTAAATATGATATTAAAAGAAGTAATGGTACTAAAAAGAGTTTGTATGGAATTAAGTCTCTCGTAACTTTAGCAAATATAATAGACCCGGGTGCAATAAAGGGTAAAAAGGGAAGCTTGTTAAAAGACGTGAGTCAGCTTTTTGAAAGACCTCCTAGAGTATTTAGTACCTTTGTAGATATAACAAAATTTGATTTAGATGGAAAAATAATAGAAATAATACCAAGTTCAGCTACCTATGGCAAGTATGACCTAAAAATAGGTACTAAAATTGTAGAAGGGGGGAAAACTAAAGCAAAGGCTCAAGAAAAAAACGATAAGCTTCTTAAAATATCTAAATTCTGTGGTGATTTCCTACAAATATTAAGTGTAGCGGCGGCACAAAAAACTATAAATTGTACCGTGGGAACAGGTGATGCTATGATGGCGACTATGTATCTGTTTATACAAAAACATGTATTGGAGGAACCAAACCCACGAATAGTATTTGATACGTCTTACCACTCGGGTAGATCTAATATTATAATATGTGGATTTTCTAAACAGTTTATACCAAATTACGTTAAAAATAAAGCTATATCTCCATCTAACAAGACGGGTGTTACTAGACCGATGCGCGAAACCAACTATAATAAAAACGCTAATAAGTCAGTACCAAAACCATTGAATGCCCAAAACCAGAAGCCGACTGGCTCCGTTAAACAACGCACACCTCAAAATAAGCCACAGGGAGCCAAAAGACAGAGGACGCCAAATGTAAATGTAAATGTACCAGTGGCCAAGAAAATGAAAAAAACCACCCCCGCCCTTAGGGCTGCGCCATCTCGAAACAATACAGCTGAAATGAAGCGCCCCAATTCGAATGTATCTCAGCGTAAGAGACTGAGACCTACTACAGGTAGTGCCGGGTCTTCTTCCGAAAGACGAGTCAGACAAAGAGTATCCCCGGGTAATCGGTCGTCCGCAGCTAAAACGAATAGAAGCCCCAATTCCGTTACCCAGAGTCGTTCAGGTACTGGAAAAGTGGAAAGTATCATTCGGACCAAGAGTCCCGAAAGTGTCACGCGAACCAAGAGTGCTAAATTTGAAAGTGTTACTCGAACTACGAGTGCGAGGCCAGCCACATCAAATAGCGCCAGGTCTAACCAAACGAGAGACTAAATCCTTATCCGCCGTGTAATACGTCTTTCCTTTCATCACAAAACTATGCACTCTCGCATACGCCCACGCCTGTGGAGAAGCGCCCGGTCGGTGCCCGGTTCTCCACGCGGCGAGTCCTCGATCGTACACGGTTCTCAATGTCTTCAATGGTATCTTCGTCGCTTTCGCAATTTCGGGGAGGGATTTCGCGTTCGGGTACTTTTCGCGGAATCGTTTCGTGTACGAAGAGGTGCGGGTTTTCACACCTTTATCAGTTGAAAATTTCGTGTATGTTTTCGTTTTCATTTTTACATATCTCTTTTCTACGTCTCCGAGCGTCTTCAACCCTCTGAAATATTTAAGGGGTGCGTATACTGGACCCTTTGTTTTTCGCAACTCGCGAATCTTCTTAGATATTTCCTGATCAGTGAGGGCCATCTTAATTATTACATATAATTTTAATCTAACCAATCATAATCATCGATACTATCCATCTTAATACGACAACCGTCACATCTCCGACATTTCACATATGTATCTTCCACTGGTGAATATATTTCACATTTATCCCTGCACACATAGCAGTTGTATCTAACTTTAGCGACTTGTTTGCTTTTAAACTTTCGTGGATGTTTCGTCCTAGAATCTGTATGCAAGTCCAGACCTTTCCAAATAAGGAAATTCCCGGTGATGATTTTCGTCATACTTTATCTTCCGAAAAATTTAATGACGTCTTCGATGCTATCAAAAATTCTATTTTCAAAACACACCTTTCCTGACTTTTGAAAATAGACACCTTCCCTCCCCTTGTAAGAAGCCTTGTGAATCATGTCTGATTTACGATGCTCTGCATTTTGACTTAGTTAAACAAAAGAGGCTAAAATCGTATAAGATGAGTCTCGAAATAATCATAGGTAACATGTTCTCGGGTAAGACGTCGGAACTCATACGACGTCTGAAGAGATACAAAGTCCTTGGTAAACGCATATCCGTGATAACCTCATCGAAAGACACGCGTTCGGAAAAGGAAGTCATACACAGCCATGATGGTGTCGATTTCGAATGCCTGAAAGTGAGCGAAATCGCGGATACGTTACTGGATGAGAATTTCTGTGAGTCGGATGTCGTCGCCGTGGATGAAGCGCAGTTTTTTGATAACCTGAAAGGTTTCGTACAAATGTGTTTGTTTCTAAAAAAGACAGTCATACTCGCAGGTCTCGATGCCGATTTCAAACAGGAAAAATTCGGTGAAATTTTAGACTGTATACCCGTCGCGGATAGTGTGACCAAGTTATCAGCGTTGTGTATGAGGTGTAATGATGGAACACCCGGGCCGTTTACGAAACGTATCGTAAACACCAAGGAATTAGAGCTCGTGGGTGGGAGTGAATCATATAAAGCCGTATGTAGACAACATCTCATATTTTAGAATCTTTTAACATCAAGTATCAGTACAATTCTTCTATCATCCGTGGTCTTCTTAACCATGTGATATCTCGAATGATCGAATAACAAATCTTCGCCCGGTTTGTGTTCATGCGTCTCGTATTCCGTGTCTAGAGTACTCGTACCCTCGAGTGTGAGGTGGTATCTGAGATATAAGTTGTGTTCCGCTCGGTGAGGTGGTATGGTCATGGGTCCTTCCATCACGGATATCACTCCACCAACGACGCGCGGTATCTTGTCTATGCACCTCTTTATGAGTGGGAAATCCTCGATTTTGTAATAGTAATAGTTCTCATTCTTTTCAAACCATGAATCGTCGTCATGAAAGTAGTACTTTTTAGCGTCCTTCATGCCCGACAATAAAGCGTCTCTTAGTTCTCTGTAGTACAATCGAATGATCCACAAGTCATTGTAATCTTTTGGGTAATAAAATGGTTTATGACACAACATGTCTATGAGTGTATTTCTCATGCCCACGAGTGGTCTGAGAGGTCTACTGAAATACAGGCGGTCTATTGGATTTTTAAAATAATCGAACGCCACCAAGACAACCGAGCCTAAGAGATATTTCATTATTTTCTCCATATATAATAAATGCCAGGTTATAAAGGAAAGGAATACTACGCACCAGAACCAACCGATGAAGTCGACACTCTCGATAAGCGTTTCTTCATGGGTCTCACTAGAACGCAGACCGGTTTGATCGCACCACCAGTGCTTTACTTCACCATGGTTCTCTTCGCCCTCGCCATGGCGCTTCCAGCCGTGTACAAAAAGCGCCCAGCCTTGTTGATACCACTCGCCATTGGTTTGTACATCAATGGTATTCACTTGTACCACCACTACATCCTCTTGAAAAAGTAAATTATTTTAGACGTGTATATTAATAGAATGTTCCTATCAAAGGTGTTCGCAAACTTGATATTTCAGTCACTCGTGACATACGGCTTTGCGAAGGCTACCATAGAAGATCCAAAAATGAGTAAGGCTGTCGCCGAAAATGCGCTCACGTACATGGTCGCGTGGTTCGTCGCGCTTCTCATGTTTGCGTTTACGAAGAACATCATCACGCGATTCATGCTTTTCACAGCTTTGTCCGCCGTCGCGGGTATGTTATTGGGTACGCGAGGTGAGAGAGACGTAAAGGAGGCTTTGCTCGATGCGGTCACCATTTTCATCACCATGTTTGTATTGGGTGCCGTCACGCGCATGCTCGGGTATGATCTCAGGATGCTCGGTTCTATTTTGTTCGTATGTCTCATAGGTTTGATTTTGGTAAGGCTATTCACGGGTAAGAGGTATTCTCAGATCATCGTACCACTGTTTGCTCTCTTCGTCATATACGATACCAACAACATACTGAGACGAAACTACGAAGGTAATTTTGTGGGTGCGTCGTTCGACTACTTCGCCGATATTCTTAATTTGTTCAGTGGTCTCCTCGAAAATGAATGAACACCATACTTTTTTGAAAATGAAAATCGAAAAAAAAATAATTTTTTTTTCACTTTCTTTTAAAAGAAAAAAGTTTCAAAAATAAAAAAAATATTTTTTTAAAAATTTTCAAATGTTAATAATAATGAAAGTTACTCTCAAGAAAAGTCCGATCCGGGACAAGAAGTACAGAGTGACATTTCCAGATGGCGACCATGTAGACTTTGGGGGCAAAGGATACACGGACTATACCATACACAAGAACCCAATGCGCATGCGTCTCTATGTGTTACGACACGGTGGTGGAGACACTCGTAAATTCAGTGATCCACAAAGGGTACACGAAAGAATGTCTAAAGTGACTAAGAGCAAACTCGAGGATTGGGAAATCTCGGGTTTGAAGACGGCGGGTTTTTGGTCGAGATGGCTTCTGTGGAGTGAACCAAGTCTACGGGAGGCGATGAAACACATGAAAATGAGATTCGGATTAGACATCACTTAGAGAATTCATCGTAATGATAAAAAATGGTGATAACACCCCTTCGTGTGAGAATAATCACGAGACCACGGTTACCAAAACGTAAACGAATCGTAACGTGTTCCTCTAGACCGGAAATCACACCGGCTAAAGTCATCGAAGCAGTCGCCGGTAAGACTGCGGCATACGGCGTGATACTAGGAACCGCTAACTGGATTGTATCCGGTGCGAACCCGATCGAACAATATCATCGCCCCGAATTTGCGTGTTTGGGTGTGTTGTGTTCCGCCATATCTGCGTATTCGGTAGACAGGTGCGTCGCACAGTCAAAGAGTATCGAGGAATTTGATAAAGTTTCTCATGTTGAAACCGGACGATTGGCCATGATCATATTCACGTCCATGCTGATTGGCTGTAGCATTTAATACACTTAAACGTGAGCTACGTCTATTATGAAAATGGAAAGAGATAGGTTAATTTTCTTCATGAAAGCGCACGCGCGGGGTATGATCGCCAAACACCGCGCCATCGTAGAAATATACCTAACAAAGCCTTCGGGTATCGGTGAACACTCCGATGTAATGGAAGCCATGGAAGCGGAACTCGATTTGATCGCTAAATACAGTGACCGACTCGAAGCTCTCGAAAAGTACATCGTTAACCCGGACACAGAATAAAATATATGTAAATATTAAATTATGGTACTACCATTTTTGATTCTTCCATTGTTGAATGTTTTGGGTATAAATGTGTTTCCGGGTCAGGATGCGTGGAGTCCAACCGTCCCATTCGACAAGAACAAGCATTACTCCATGTCAGCCCTAAGCATCCTTTGCTGTTGCATAATGATATCAAATGCTTTACGAAAGAAATTCATAGGGTGGTGGGTTCCAGTACCAATGAAGCCGGTGGGTTACGGTTCATTGGCCGTGTGTTTAGGTCTGAGTTTACTCGTTTTAATAGATACAATACACAGAGTCCAATCACTCGGCAAGACGGACGAGTCACAAGAGGGATAGGTGTGAATGTTCCAGGTGAAGAGTAAACCTAAGTCAAGCATAGTCTTGTAATTAATAACTTAAACCAGTTTAAATGAAGCGATTATTAATATTTGACCTCAATGGGATCTTTCTAATTCGCCGACGAGATAAGACCTCCCAAAAACCAGATTTTATAGTCGGAAATTTCAAATGTTTTGTGCGTCCAGGCATTCGAAAGTTTCTTAAATGGGCGCATCATAATTATGACGTGGCTGTGTGGTCTTCAACTATGCCTCACAATACGATACCTATTGTGAGGCATATTTGGGGTAAGAAAATGAAAGATCTGAAATTTATTTATTCTCAGAGACAATGTACCAATATCGGTACTATGGATAGTGGAAAGCCTGTATTTCTCAAAGAACTTAAATATGTATGGGAGATGTTTCCATGGTATGACGAAACGAATACATTATTGATAGATGATTCACCCCATAAAGTAGTCAATAATCCAGCAAATACATCTATCCACCCCGAACCCCTAACATTTGAAACGCTTAATAATCCAGTAGATTTGCAAGAATTGATAGGCCTAAGTCGGGGTAATAGACCTCTGTAATTCAAAATTTAATCATGGAAGACCTTACCTCGCTCATGGAGACCCTCGACCTGGTTGCCAAGTCGATCCCGGAGGGCGAATACTTGAAAATGTGCCATAATATGAAAAACTTGTACAAGGTCGTGCCACGAGCAACTTCTCCCGAAGCGCACTTATCGAGGGTCCATGTCAGGCTCGATGAACCACCTCAAGTTGCCCGCCTCCGGGAACTTAGCGGGGGTTACATTGCCAGAAAAAGGGAAATTCGTCGCCATAAAAGCCGTCTCAAATATATGCGTATCAAAAAGAGAGTGACCGCTGCAGTCCGGGAAAGCGCGGTTCGTGAACGATGTCACCAACTTGGAATACGAATTCGCGAGTATACTATTGACGAACTTCGTGCGAGGGGTCATCAAATTCCCGACGAACGAAGCTTTTACCGTGATTATATGGATAGAGTGAACCAACGCACACAAGCTTTAATGAATGATCTGAACGGACGCATTAGAGAAATGAACGAGGAAACCGACAGGGATATCCCTGAATGGGACGCACTCTACCTCGAGGCCTATGATGTACCGCGCCCGGCGGATTGGTTCTGGTCTTGGCAAGCTGGTTATGTGTAGCATTAATAAAGATACCTCTATGTAATTACGTCATGAACGACTCTCCACACCCACAACTAGATTTCGCGTTTGGATTCTCAAACGTGAATTCACTCTTCAAACGATCACTCACGTAATCCATCTTTGTACCAATGATACTCATCAATGCGTTCGTGTCGACGACGATCTTAGCTCCGTCTTCCGTCTCCACTAACTCGTCAAGCTTTTTGCGCTCGTTCTCATTCATGTAATTCATCGTATACATCATTCCATTACAACCCCTCGTCTTTACCCCGATCTTTAGGTATTCCTTATCATTCGCCAGTAATAATTCTTTTATTTTTCTAGACGCAATCGGTGTCACCTCCATCACCTGTTTCAATCGCATCCTTTATTTATACAGAGACTAAAAGAAATTGTCTGTTCGGTACATCTTCGCCGAAAAGTCACCCGATTGACCGAGAATGTTCACGGTCTCATTACCATAGATTTCTTGGCATCCGATATCATCCATGCAATCTCTTTCACCCATCGACACTGGAAGAGAGTACATTTGATCACCCGGGGTTACCGTGTAATAATGGTATCTGTCTCTTCGTCCACGAACTTCCTTGCCATACAAGGGGAGTGTCTCGTCGTTTTCACCGAGTAACACTCCCATTTGTTGAATACGTCGTGGTTTGTATTCCTTGATCGGCGGCGCTCTAAATTCACGGGTCACTGGAATCTGAACTGGGACGTGGACGCGCTCTCTCGTGTGGATTCGCTTCACGGGTTGGGGCTGTGTGAGCTTATACAAAATTATGAGCAATAACACGAATATAGTTATGAGCATAGAGGTATGTTTAGTCTTCGCCTTCATTATTATTACACTTAGATTTTAATAAAGGTTATCTTAAATCAATTCTCCCAAGTCTGTATTGCGTGAACAACCAAAGGCAGAACATGACCGTTTTCAAAAATTTATTTGCATCCGTGTCATCCATCTTATATATAGGACCCATGATGCGACCAAAGAATGTCTTTTCCTTACTGTTTCCGGTAACGAACATTTCCATCTGTGTGAGCGCACACGTATCGTCATTCACAGACCAATGGTAAAAGATGAATGGAACCACTATGCTGTACATTTCAAGCAACTCTGTATTTTTCAGGAAGGGTGTTACGAGTACCGCGCCAAATAATACGAGGTGAATGAAGAATATAATATTCATCTATTTATATGGAGCAAGAAAATAATAACGCCATCGAGGGGTTTCCCAGAGACATAGAGAAACCGGAGCCACCGAGGAAATGGCACCCTCAACAGGAAAAAGTACTCAAAGAGTGGGGTGAAGCCGCCGCGTGCTATAGATACTTAAATTACCAAGCATTTCTCATGTTTCAAAAATTAAGTATGCGTTTTACTCTCCCTGTTATCGTGCTCTCTACCATAACCGGTACCGCAAATTTCGCCCAAGAACAATTCCCCGTTAGTATACGTTCGTCTGTACCATCCATCATCGGAGGTTTAAACCTCATCGCCGGTATTATAGCGACTATAATGCAATTTTTGAAGATTAACGAACTCATGGAGAGTCATCGTTCTGCGTCACAATTGTATGGTAAACTGTCGCGAAAAATTAGACTTGAACTCAACCTTTCACTCGTAAACAGATCGATGGATGGAAGTGACATGGTTCATGATTGTCAACAAGAAATGGACAGGCTCATAGAACAAAGTCCACCTCTACCCAAATCAATCTTAACTGCGTTCGATCGTGAATTCCCCAGCGACGATGTCTTTACAAAGCCAGAAATATTGCACGTTCACCCGATACTCCCTTTCAAGGCCATCAAGGAATATTCCATCATGAGTCTTCTCAAAGATCCACGGGAAAGAAACATGACCGACGGAGAATTAAAAGAAGAACTGGATGAGTTACGCGGACGTGTTATGCCCGGAAATAAAATTGCAGAAGATCCATTGAAAAAGACTGGAATTCGCCGACGTGCGTCCGAGTTTGTTGAATCTTTTACAAAGAAGGAGCCAGTAAAGAAGGAAGAGGTAGACGTGGAATCGGCGTCTCAAGAAGACGAAGAAGAAGGGTGAGTAAACACGCGACTGGCTATGAAAGCGACTAACACAAACAGGATTAGATTAAAGACACCAAAACATAATAGGTAAGGGATAACCTTCCTTTTTATTGGGTCTATCAATCTATCCTGGATCGCATTATTTTCAAAAATAATATCTATAGCCTGATTAGCGAGATCATCAGTTCTTTTTTCAGCCATGGACGCCTTTGTTAAAATAAAAACACAAAAAAAGACTGTGTCCAATACGCTCCACCAAAAAGAAATAGACCTGTTACGTACATACATAAATGAAGGTAAACATGTAATGATCTGTGGTGCGTCTGGTACGGGTAAATCATTCATACTTAATGCCGTTTTAGATGAATACAATTCTATAGAAATAACACCCGATTTGAAATTTAAGGATGAACTAAGAAACTCTAAAATGACCACATATTTAGATGACTATAGACATGAAGTGATCGCACAAAGACAGATAGTAGATCGAGTATCTGAGGGCAATCCATTCACGAAAGGGTCATTTATTGTGTGTTCAACAAGTGTCTATCTCATATCAAATTTCAAACTCATAATATTACCGAAACGCACACCCGAACAAATCGCTTCATTGAGGCCGGGTGTGTCTGGTGCTATGAAAGCCGCAGAAGCGTGTAAGGGGAATATACATAACTTTTTTCATTATATAGAATTTTCCGATGAAAAGGATGAATTCATAGAACCAAAGGAAGTTGCCGTGTCGTTACTATGTGACAGAGAAATCGTAAAGTCATCAGATGCCATGTGTGAACATGGTCATGTATGGGGTATTGTACATGAAAATTACCCGGAATCGTCAAATGTAAACATACACAAAATTTCACAAGCTCTTTCAGATGCAGATTTACACGACTCGAGCATATACAGTGGGTTTTGGGATTCAATGTTATACTTTACGAACTCTATAATATCTACACCGGCTTACTATTTAGGTGAAAAGATAGATAAAACCATAATAAGACCCGGTAGCTTTTGGACAAAATACGGTAATTATAAAATGAGAAGCCAGAAACTAGGAAATATTTCAAGAAAAACGCGTGGTATGTCTCATCAAGAGCTCTCACTCATGCGACAATACGCAAAACAGGGGAATATGGAAATGTACACACAATATAAACTCACACCACAGGATTTTGACGTCATTAATCACTTATGTATAGGGAATAAGCTCAAACCACGTGAGGTATCCCAGATCAAGAAAAAAATAAAAGAATATATAAATGTCCACCAATAACACCGCCACTAGCAAACTTAATATGTCCGGTGTAGTAAACAGTGCACGACAGGAAGTCAATAGACAAATGAAAAATCTTGTGAAGGGTGTTATGTCCTATACTATACCACTAAAAAGGAAAATCACACCATCCAAGACTTCTGCATTTAAAAAATACGAGAAAAAACCAG
>Ga0206682_10004460_pt1 | contig 11378 bp, 10 predicted proteins | sample M240m12015metaG_FD_155444 | JGI IMG/M metagenome (GOLD analysis project Ga0206682, IMG submission 155444) | Ammonia-oxidizing marine archaeal communities from Monterey Bay, California, United States - M2 40m 12015 | ecosystem: Environmental > Aquatic > Marine > Intertidal zone | place: USA... | reverse complement strand
CTTGCCATGATAAGTGTTGGAATAATATCTGCTCAGATCGGTGGTAAGGCTATTAGGACTGTACCTTCCATTTTTTTAATTTTAATGACAGCTGGAGGTTTGTTTGGTTTTTCATTAATTGTTAAAGAATTTTATTTTGTAGAAATTGGAATTGTTTTTTCTGTAATTCTTTTAGGGATAGGAATTAGTATTGAAAATAAAATCCCAACTAAAATAATAATGATTTTTGTAGCAACTTTTGGCTTATTTCATGGAATTGCTCATGGATTAGAAGTACCTGCGGCTGCTAATCCTATTTTATTTGTTTTAGGTTTTATTATTGGAACAATAACACTACATTTATTAGGTGTCTTAATTGGTCACTTATCAATTAAAAATAACATGTCTTTAATTTTACTACGATTAACAGGGGTATCTTTTGCTGTTTATGGAATTTATCTACTTAATGAAATATTTTAAAAGTATTTGAAATTATCTTTAAATAACTGATATAATTTTTAAATGTCAAAAAGATATAGCGGAAAATCATTTAAAGACTCTAGTGTTAGTAAAAAACCAAAATTGAGTCTGAAGGAAAAAAGAAAGCAAAAAAAAGAAAAAACTAAAAAATCTTAAGATCAAGTTCTTTTTTTGCTATGTTTTTTAAAGCTAAAGTTTTTAGGTCTACTATTTCTACTTTTAAATTTTTTCTTTCCTTTAAAACCAAAGCTTTTATTTTCTGGTTCTGAAGATGTATTTTCTAAGGATTTTCTTTCAAGATACTTTGGATTGTTTGTAAAACCATTTGGTTTTGATTTATTTTTTTTAGTAAAACTTGATTTTCCTTTAAAACCAAAACTTTTTTTCTCTCCATCTCTAGATGGCTTATCTCTAAAACTTGATTTTCCTTTAAAACCAAAACTTTTTTTCTCTCCATCTCTAGATGGCTTATCTCTAAAACTTGATTTTCCTTTAAAACCAAAACTTTTTTTCTCTCCATCTCTAGATGGCTTATCTCTAAAACTTGATTTTCCTTTAAAACCAAAACTTTTTTTCTCTCCATCTCTAGATGGCTTATCTCTAAAACTTGATTTTCCTTTAAAACCAAAACTTTTTTTCTCTCCATCTCTAGATGGCTTATCTGATCTACTTTTACCATAAGATTTTGGCTTATCTCTAAAACTTGAAGATCTGTCCTGTTTACCTTTTCCAAAAGATCTTTTTTCATCTCGAGCTTTTCTTTTTTTATTATTCGGCCCCTTACCTCTTCTTTTATTTTTTGAGTCTCTTCTTAAGCCACTAGGTGCTGGTTTGAAATTTGGATCAATTAACTTATTTATAGAATTCCACATCGATCTATCATCAGGTGTTAAAAAAGTTAAGGCAGATCCTTCAGATCCTGCTCTAGCAGTCCTTCCGATTCTATGAACATAATCCTCTGGAACTTGAGGTAGATCATAATTAATCACGTGTTGAATTAGAGGGATATCCAACCCTCTAGCAGCCACATCTGTTGCAATTAAAATTCTCTTCAATCCTTTTCTAAAAGAATTAATAACACGATCTCTTTTGCTTTGACGAAGGTCTCCATGAATAGCATCAGCTGAATGCCCCTCTTCTTTAAGTTTTTTAACCATCTTATCCGCACCTCTTTTGGTCTTAACAAAAACTAAGATAGAGCCTTTTCTGGCTAAAAATTGATCAATTAATTCATCGTACTTATTTTCTTTAAAAACTTGAAGAGTTTCTTGTTTGATTTTTGCAATTGGAACAGAAGTTGCTCCTGTTGAAATTCTTTCAGGTTTGTTTAAATATCTATCTGAAATTCTTAAAATATTTTGAGGTAAAGTTGCTGAAAATAATAATGTTTGATGATCTTTTGGAACAAATTTTAAAATCATCTCAATTTGTGGGGTAAACCCCATATCTAACATTCTATCAGTTTCATCTAAAACTAAATACTTTGTAGCTGATAAGTTTAAGCTTTTTCTTTTTAGATGATCATTAATTCTTCCTGGAGTTCCAACTATTATTCTAGATCTATTACCTAGTTGTCTAAGCTGTTTTTGCATTGACTCACCGCCAATGAGTAAGGCTGATTTAATATTTATTTTATCACTTATAATGCTTTTAATTGCCTCCATTACTTGTGTTGCAAGCTCTCTTGTTGGACACATAACTAGGGCAAAAGCATTTTTGTCTAAAATCAATTTGTTAATTAAAGGGATACTAAAAGCTAAAGTTTTACCTGTTCCAGTTTGTGCTGTTCCTAAAATATCTTTTCCCTCTAAGGCCACAGGTATTGCCATGGCCTGAATAGGTGTCGGCTTTGTAAAATTCATTTTTTGTAACGAATTTTTTAATGAATCTTCTATTTTAAGTAATTTAAAATTTTCCATTTAATGATTTAGAAGTGTTGATCTTGATTCTGTGTTCCTTCTAATTTTATTGCGATATCTATATGTTTTTAAAACAATCACAAGAAATGAATTCTTCATTAAAGTCTATTTACTAAGTAATTAGTGTCTTTTTTTAAGTTTTCAAATCAAAGAATTAATGTATAAGAGCCACAATTTATGAGCAATAACATCAGAAACATCACCATCATTGCGCACGTTGACCATGGCAAAACTACCATGATTGATAATCTTATGAAACAAAGTGGTTCATTTAGAGATAACGAAGTTGTTGATGAAAGATTGATGGACTCTGGTGAGTTAGAAAAAGAGAGAGGAATCACTATTCTAGCCAAACCAGCATCAATTAATTGGCAAGATTCTAGAGTAAATATTATAGATACTCCTGGTCACAGAGATTTTGCTGCAGAAGTTGAACGTGTACTAAGTATGGCTGATGGCGCGTTACTTCTGATAGACTCTGCAGAAGGTGTAATGCCTCAAACAAAATTTGTATTAGCTAAAGCACTCAAACAAGGATTAAAACCTATCGTCGTAATTAATAAATTAGATAAAGCTGATCAAAGAGCTAATGAAGTATTAGATGAAACTTTTGATTTGTTTGTTAGTTTAGATGCTAATGAAGAACAATTAGATTTCCCAGTTTTATATGCAAGTGGAAGATCAGGCTGGGCAAGCAAAGAGGTTGATGGTCCCAGAGAAAATCTTCACCCACTATTAGATCTAATAATTGAACACGTTGAACCAGCTAAATTAGATAAAACAAAACCTTTTGCTATGCTATCTACTTTGCTTTATGCAGACAGTTTTTTAGGAAGAAGTTTGGTTGGAAGAATATCTCAAGGAACTGCAAAAGCTAATCAACCTATCAAAGCAATTAACCTTAAAGGTGAAAAAGTTGACGAAGGTAAACTAACAAAAATTTTTAGATACGAAGGGACTAAAAAAGTTCCCATTGAAATAGGTGAAGCAGGTGACATTGTAGTTATTGCAGGTTTAGAAAAAGCAAACGTGGCAGATACCATTTGTGATCCTGAATTAAATGACCCAATTCCTGCAACTCCAATAGATCCCCCCACTATGTCTATTACGATAAGTGTGAACAGTTCACCTTTGGCTGGAACTGAAGGAAAAAAACTTACAAGTACACAAATTAGAGATAGATTAGTTTCAGAAGCCCAGAACAATGTTGGTATTACTTTTTCTCAAAATGAAAATGTAGACTCGTTTGTAATAAGTGGTCGAGGTGAATTAATGCTTGAAATTTTACTTACACAAATGAGACGTGAAGGATTTGAGATGACTGTAAGTCCTCCAAAAGTACTGTATCAAAAAGATGAGGCTGGTAATAAGCTTGAACCTATTGAGGAAATCACTGTTGATCTTGACGAAGAATATTCTTCAAAAATAATTGACTCTATGAATAGAAGAAAAGGTAAACTTTTAGATTTAAAAGATACTGGGAAAGATAAAAAAAGATTAGTGTTTCATGCACCAACAAGAGGCTTAATGGGTTACACAAGTAGATTTTTGACTTTAACAAAAGGAACCGGTGTAATTAATAGAATTTTTCATGGATATGGAAAGTTTGAAGGTGAAATGGATGGTAGAAAGAATGGTGCTCTAATTTCAATGTCCACTGGAAAAGCTGTAGCGTTTGCAATATTTAACCTTCAGGCTAGAGGCGAAATGTTTGTAACTCATAATGACCCTGTTTATGAGGGAATGATTGTGGGATTAACTCCAAAACCTGGTGATATGATTATAAATGTTATGAAGGGTAAACAATTAACTAACATGAGAACTCAAGGTACAGATGAAAATGTTGTACTAACTCCGGTAAGACAGATGTCAATTGCTGAACAATTAAGTATGCTAAATACTGATGAAGCTCTTGAAATTACACCAAAATCCTTAAGATTAAGAAAAGCTATTCTTAATCCTCATGACAGAAAAAGAAGTGAGAAGTCTGGAACTGCTGCTTAATTAAATAGTTTATTAACTAAAAATAATCCTAAAGCAACACAAGGTCCAATTCCAAACGCAAACAATAGAGTTCCAATACCAACTGTACCACCTAAATACCAGCCAATTGACATAACTGTTATTTCAAGAGCGGCTCTAACTAAAGCTATAGGTAGGTTTGTTTTTTGTTGAAGACCAATCATCAATCCATCTCTTGGACCTGCTCCTAAGTTTGCAACTAAATAAATTCCTCCTCCAATCCCCACTGTCAACACAGCAAAAGCACCTAACAATATTTGAGAAATATAATTTTCTGGAGTTTGAAAATATCTAATACAAACATCAATCATCAGTCCAATTATTAATGCATTTAAAATAGTTCCAATTCCAGGCTTCTGATTTAATGGAAACCAAAATAACAAAACAATAAAACTAATAAAAATAGTTATGACACCAACAGAAAAACCAAAATTTAAATATAAACCCTGAGCCAATACAGACCATGGAGATGCACCCGAAGCAGAAACAATTAACAAGCCTTCACCTAAACCAAACAAAGTTAGTCCAAAACAAAGAAAAAAAGACGTAGATATCTTTGGTTTTAAATTAAGCGGTTTAACTGAGCTCCATGATACACTTGGAATATTTTTAATTTTTAAAAACATTATTTAATAAATTATTTCTTTTAACTTCAAAGTCTATTAAAATGATATTTTTATGAAAAAATTTTTACTCTTAATTTTTCTTATAATCTATTCGTTTAATAGTAATGCTCATATGGCTCATTACAATAAGTTCAATAAAATAGAAATGGAAATTTTAAGGGATGGTGAAGTTATTGGCTACAATTACTATTTTTTTAAAAAAGATTTAGATAATACAACTGTCACCAATCAATTAAAATTTACTGTTAAATTATTTGGAGCAACTATTTTTGAAATTGAAAGTTTTGGAGAGGAAAAATATACTAAAGATAAATTGATTTCTTTTAACTCAAAGACACGTCAAAATGAAAAAGATAAATATGTTCAATTAAGCTTAAATGAAAAAGAAAATAGATACGATATTAAAGGCTCCTCATATATAGGCAGCGCATCAATAGATAGTGTAATTGGAAATTGGTGGAGTCACAAAATTCTACAAACAAACTCTCAAATAAGTCCAGTTTCTGGAAGCATTAAAGAACAAATAGTTACTTTTATTGGTAAAGAAAAAATTAAATTATATGGAAATATGTATGAAGTAGAGCACTTTAAATTAACTTCAAAAGACATGTCTATTCCCAAAGATAAGAGATTAAATTTTGATATTTGGTTTGATAAAAAAAATGCTTTAATTCTTAAAGTTGCCTATTCTCGAATGGGAAATTGGGAATATAAAGTTAAAAAATTTGAATAAATTTATTTAACAATTTTTTTGTAAAGATCATTAGCACTTATCCAGCCTGCTTCGAGTCTTGGTCCCGCAAACCAATCTGCACATACCCCTAGATTTAATGAAGAATTCCAATAACTTTTTATATTTAGAGGATTTGAATTTGATGAATACTTCCATCCATGATTAAGTGAAAATAATACTTTAGTTTTTTTAATACCTGTGAGCTTAAAAAAATGATTAATAAGAATTTTAGAATTTATATTTTTGTTTTCTCTATTTTTATTGATCATCTTATTTGCCCAATTGTGAGTACTTTGTAAAGTCCATAAATCTTGATTACTTTTAAATCTCTTTTTACTATTTTCTTTTGCTGCCCAACCCAAAATCTTATCATCAAATAAATAGCTACTCACATTTTTACTCGTTTTTTTTATTACTAGCATAACTGTAATATTAGCATCCATTTTAACTTTCGTTTTGATGAATGGAGCTTTTATAAATTTTTTTGACAACTTTGATAATTGAGCAAATGGAAAAGTTAAAATTAGGTTTTCATAAATTTTTTTATTTCCATCAGAAAAAGTAAGAACCCATTTTTTTTCCTTATAGTCAATTTTTTTTAATTCTTTTTGAAAATAACATTGGATATTTTTTAAAAGATATTTGCTAATATCGTTATTTCCTTTTTTACCTATAATTTTTAAATGATTTTTATTTTCTTTTTTAACTTTATTTAAAAATAGATGATTGCCACCCCATTTTTTTAAAATTTTTTTTTTTATCAAAATGTTGATAAATTTTTTAAAAGCTGAGCTTTTAGGTGAAATATATTGTGTACCATGATCAAATCCTTTTGTTTTATTTAATCTTTTAAAAGAAGACCTACCACCTGGCCCTCTGGCTTTATCAAATAAATCAACAGAATATTTTCTACTTAAAAGGTTAGCAATAGTTGCACCCGATATTCCTGAGCCAATTACACAATATCTGTTCATTTACCAGCAACGGTCATATCATCAATCATCATGGTAGGTGAATTAACTGAGTATTTAAATTCTAAATCATTTGCCAGTGTAATTTTTTTGAACATTTCATTAAAGTTTCCTGCTATTGTTATTTCATTTACTGGATACTTAAATTCTCCATTCTCAATTAAAAAACCTGTGGCACCTACTGAGTAATCGCCTGTTACAAGATTTGTTCCGTGGCCTATAGTTTCAGTTACGTATAAAATTTTAGAATGACTTTTTAGCAAATCATCATAATTGACACTTCCGTTTTCAAAATAAAGATTGGTGCTTCCACCACTTCTTCCATTTGATTTTAAGTTCAATTTTTTTCCATTGTAGGTATCCACTAAGTAATTATTTAAAACTCCATCATTTACTAATTTTAATGTATCTGTTTTAACTCCTTCAGAATCAAAACACTTTGAACCCATACCCTTAATTAGATCAGGTTTATCAATAACATTAATTGAATTTGAAAAAATTGGTTGGTTTAATTTGTCTTTAAGGAACGATGTTCCCCTTGCTATAGAAGAAGCTGAAATAGCTCCTGCAAAAGAGCCAAGAAATCCTTTTGAAATTCTTCTATCAAAAATAATACTTAGTTTATTACTACCAATTTTTTTAGGATTAAGTTTTTTTATAGTTTGCTCAGCCGCATTTCTTCCAAGCTCAGATGGATTAGAAATATCATTTAAGTGACATTTACTTGTAAATTCATAATCTCTTTCCATGCTATTTTCATTTTTTGCGACAGTAACGCAAGAAGCAGTAAATGAAGATGATTTATATCCATTACAAAAACCATCGCTATTAGCTAAAATAAAGTTTGATTTATTTTCTGTAAAACCTGACTCTGTATTTATAATTTTTTTATCAATTGAAGCTATTTCTTCTAACTCTTTCAGATAATCTATTTTTTTATCATTTTCTATATGAGATGGATCATACAAATTTAGATCTTTAATATTTTTTGCTAATAATTCTTTATCTGGAAGAGAATTAAATTCATCATCAGGAGTAATTTTTGTAGTTTCACAACATTTTTCGATTAATGTTTTTAAGTTTTCATCTAATAAATTTGAGGAAGATATTGATGATTTTTTTTTACCTAAATAAGTCTCTATGCTTATTGCTAAACTATCAGATCTGTTAGATTCATCTAAAATTTTATTTCTAAAGCTTACTGTCTCAGAAATTGAATTTCCAACATTTACACATACATCTGTTGCTCCAAGTTTTTTGGCTAGATCTATACAGTAGGAGGCCTTTGATTTTAGGTAATCTTCATCTTTGATCATTATATTACAGTTTTGTTCCACCAACAGTCATTTTATCAATTAATATTGAAGGTTGGGCAACTCCAACGGGCACACCTTGACCCGCTTTACCGCAAGTTCCAATACCCGGATCCATCATCATATCGTTTCCAATCATTGATACTTCTTTTAAAATTGAAGGGCCATCTCCTATCAAGGTTGCACCTTTAATTGGTGAGCCAATCTTACCATTAATTATTTCATAAGCTTCGGTGCAATTAAAAACAAATTTACCCGATGTAATGTCTACTTGTCCTCCTCCAAAACTAACTGCAAATATTCCCTTATCAACTGACTTAATCATTTCATCTTGAGTTTGCTTTCCACTCAACATCATTGTGTTTCTCATTCTTGGCAACACAATGTGTTTGTAACTTTCTCTCCTTCCACTACCTGTAGATCTAGTTTTCATTAACCTTGCATTCAATCTGTCTTGCATGAAATTTTTTAAAATCCCATTCTCAATTAAAACTGTTCTTTCTGTAGGAGTTCCTTCATCATCAATAGTTAAACTACCTCTTCTTTTATCAATAGTCCCATCATCAACAATTGTAACTCCTTCGCTGGCAACTTTTTGACCCATCAAATCATGAAATGCAGATGTTTTTTTCCTATTAAAATCGCCCTCTAATCCATGGCCAATAGCCTCATGAATTAATATAGCAGGCCAACCTGGGCCTAAAACAACTTTCATTTCACCTGCAGGGGCTGGTTTACTATCTAAATTAACTGATGCAATTCTTAATGCTTCCTCACAAACATTTTTCCAGTTATCATTTTTTAAATACTCATCATAAGACTGTCTTCCCCCTATCCCATAAACACCTGTTTCTTTTCTTCCATTTTTTTCAAGCATTACTGAGACGTTAAATCTAATTAAAGGACGAACGTCTGTTAAAGCTTCACCACCGGATCGAATTATTTCAATAGATTTTTGCTCTCCACTAAAACTAGCAGTAACCTGCTTTACAGTTGAATCTTTTTTTCGTAAATAGTCATTTACATTATTTAAAACTTCCAGTTTTGAATCTAACGTTTTTTGCTCGATAGGGTTAATATCATCATAAAATTTATTATTACTTTTTGGTATTTCATGATTATAAGTTCCTTTAATTGATTTAAGAGTAGATTTTAAATTTTTTGCTGAATCGTTTAATGCTTCTTTTGATATTTCATTTGAGTGAGAATAAGCAACTACCTCATCAGAAACTGCTCTGAATCCAAAACCAAGATCAGAACTATAATTTGAACTTTTAATCTTATTATCATCTAATAGAATTGACTCTGACTTTGAATTTTCAAAATATATTTCTCCATCATTACAATTTCTTAATGTTTCAGATACAATCTCGTCTACATCTTTTCTGGTTAAGTCTGATTTGTCAAAAAAATTGCTCATAGACATTACATAGTTATTTGTATGCAATTTTCAATGGATGATTTTACGCATGTACAATATTTAATCCCAGATGTAATGTATAACAATGAAAGTTTATTTCAATAATTCATGTAAAATTTGTCGATCTGAAATTAATCTATACAAAAAAGAGGGGATTGACGAAATTGATTGGATTGATATTACCAATAATTCAAATGCTGAAAAAGAAACATCTAAAAAAGATAAAGAGCTTTTAAGAAGATTGCATGTTAAAGATGGGAATAGAGTTATTGAGGGAGCAGAAGCTTTTCTTTTTGTTTGGAAAAAAATTCCAAAATATAAATTTTTGTATAAATTCTTTAAGCTTCCAATAATTTTTCAAATTTTTAAATTTACTTATGAAATTATTGCCTATTTTTTATATTTAAAAAATAAAAAACAACTAAATAATTAGCTTGTAAAAAATAATAAAATTTTACTTAACAAAGACATTGAGGCAATAAACATAATCATTACTACAGAATACATTAGGCTAATAATTTTATTTTTTTTTCTTCTTAGTCTTACAAAATCTTTATCATCTAGGTCTGAAATATCTCTGTCGCCAACCACATGATAATCATAACTCCAACGCCATGTAGAATTTCCAAGTCTTGGATCAAAATTATTAAAATATGTTATCCAAGCAAGAATATACCTTAAGATTAGGTACAAAATTACCATTGTAATTGTTCCAAAAAACATAAAAGTTATATTACCTAATTAATTAAGATAATTTAATTGCTATTTTTAGACCTTTTTCTAGCAATAAGCTGTGTAAGAGAGTCAACCATTGTGTCTGATGCTTTAAATATTTCATTATTTTTAAATTCATGAGAAATATTTTTTTCAGGGTTTGTCTTATCTTCGATAACTATTCCCTCATCTGGAGAATTATTTTTAATATAAATTAATAATAACCACTCTTCATCAGAAGACTCATCCCATTTTACAAAAATCTCTCCTGTTTCAAATCTTTTATCGATACATCTAAAAATAGACATGTGCCTTGTGATATGTCTTTTATTTAACTGAAACACTAAACTACTTGCACTTCGATAGAAGCTTTCAAGTGCAAATTCAATTTTTTGCCTTGCTATAGTGTATTCTTTTTCTTTTTGTAAAAGCGTTTCTCTATCTTCATCACCTTGTAATTTAACTCCAAGGGCCTCTACTCTCTCTTTTATTTTTTGGTCTCTAATTATTCTATATTTTTCTTTTAGTTTTTCTATCCGCTGTTGAAGACCAGCATAATCATCTCTTTTTTCTCTAAGAGATATCTTTTCAAGTTTTTCTAATTCTTTAACTTCTCTAATTCTAAATTTTTCGATTTGTTTTTCTAATCTTAATTGTTTTAAAAATTGTTTTTGTTTTTCAGCTTGCTCTATTCTCAATAAAGCTTGTTCTTTTCTAAGGAAAATTTTTATATCCTTCGCTCTTAGTCTGTCTAATTTTACTTCATCTCTTAAAGACTGTTCTTGAAGCTTAATTTTTAATTCTTTTTGTTTTTGTCTTTCATTTTCAAGATTAATTTTTTCCTGTCTTTCGTTTTCTAATTTTTCTAGTTTTAGTCTTCTTGCTTCATCTTTTTTGGCTTCTTTATATTCAAAAATTGTATTAGCTATTTTATCAAAGAAAGCTTGGATATATTTTTCGACACTAAAATTAATTTTAAATTTTATTTGGGGTTTTAAAGAATTTTGAAAATTTATTATTTTCAAAATGAAATTCTGTTTTTTTGATATTCTTTTATTTTTAATTTTTTTTTTTGTTTTATTTTTATTTTGAGTCTTAGTTTTTGACTTTATCTTTTTTACTTTTTTAAAGATAAATTTATTTTTTTTCTTAACTTTTTTTTTTACTTTAGTTTTATTTTTTTTTGATTTTTTTTTTATTT
>Ga0206682_10004459_pt1 | contig 11385 bp, 7 predicted proteins | sample M240m12015metaG_FD_155444 | JGI IMG/M metagenome (GOLD analysis project Ga0206682, IMG submission 155444) | Ammonia-oxidizing marine archaeal communities from Monterey Bay, California, United States - M2 40m 12015 | ecosystem: Environmental > Aquatic > Marine > Intertidal zone | place: USA... | reverse complement strand
AGTAAAAGATTTGGTAGTATCCCCAAACTCTACTAGTGAGTCTGCAGATAAGGAGAGCATTTGGTTCTATAAAAATTTTGGAGGCAACAATTCCCCTCAGTTTTATTTACAAAATAAAAATTTTCTACAAGAAAACACTATTGAACTCGGAAGAGAATCTAAACCATTAATAGTAGATATAAATAACGATCAAATTTTAGATCTTCTAGTCTCTAACTTTGGAGAATTTGATTTAAGTATTCCGATTCATTATAATTCTTATATAGAATCTTATGAAAACATAGGCACAAACGAAAATCCAATATTCAATAAAACCTCTAGTGATTTTCAAAATATTTCCTCCCAAATAAACGATATTAATTTAATTCCAACGTTAGGAGACCTAGACGGCGACGGTGATTTAGATGCAATTGTAGGCGACTATAGCGGAAAATTACACTTTTTAGAAAACGTTTCTTCAAACCCAGCAATAATAAATTTAAACCTGAGCATATCACCCTTAACAGATGTTTTTAATAATGTTTTTGATTTTGGATTTAATGCTCATCCCACACTTTTTGATATAGATAATGACAATGATTTAGATTTAGTAGTGGGTGAGGCAATAGGAAATTTAAATTATATTGAAAATATTGGAGATTCTATTAATTTCAATTTTGATTTAAGGTCTGAAACATTTGGAGGAGTTTCGGTATCCGAGTGGTGGACTAATATAGGAATGAGTTCGCCAATTTTTCATAGAAACGGTTCTGATATTGAATTGTACGTTGGAAGCAAAAGAGGTGCTATTTATAAATACAATAATATAATCAATAACCTTTCCGGAAATTTTAATTTAGTAGATAGTAATTTCAATAATATATTTGCAGGAACTCACAGCACACCAGCACTTTCTGATTTAAATAATGACTCCTTAATTGATTTTATTATAGGAAATAAAAGAGGAGGACTTTCTCTATTTATGGGTACTTATGATTCTTTGATTTCGACATCGAGTACTACATATGAAATAGAAAATAAATATGAAATATTTCCTGTGCCAGCTAGAGACATTATTAATGTTAAAAATCTTAAAAAACAGCTTTATTTTGAAATATTAACCTTAACTGGAAGAAAAGTTGGAAGTGGATATACTAAAGGTTCAATTACAGTAAGTAAATTGAACCATGGAATATATTTTATTATCCTGGAGGACGGGGTTCATAGAAATATTTTAAAGTTTGTTAAATGTTAAATCAAAATTTTACAATAGTTTTTATAGATGATGATTGCATTTTTTGTAATTTTTGGGGGAAATACATTCTAAAAAATGACAAGTCAGACTCTATTTTAATAAGTCCATCCACGTCCAATATATTTAAAGAAACTAAAAAACAATTTAACCAATTTCCTAACCCCAAAGAGACTATTATTCTCTACTACAAAGGACAAATTTACTCTAAATCTCTTGCGGTAATTAAAATATCAATTTTGATGAAAAATTGGCAAGCAATAATGTCGGTTAGCTATATAGTTCCAAACTTTATAAGAGACTTCATTTATGATACAATTTCTAGAAACAGAAAATCTATTATGATGGATAGTTGCGTTATAGATGAACTTAAAAGTAAAGATAAATATGTAATCTAGCCTTAATCTAGATACTTGCTAATGCGCTATTCATATTTCTTACTGCAGCTGCACTTTTTTCAAATAAGTCTTTTTCTGAATCATTTAAATCAACATCCACTATATCTTCCCAACCATTTTTCCCAACAATAACTGGAACTCCAACACAAATATCTTTCTGGCCATATTCTCCATCTAAGAAAACAGAACAAGGAATAATTCTTTTTTGGTCATTAAGAATACTATCTACTAAAAAAGCTACGGCTGCTCCTGGTGCATACCATGCTGAAGTTCCTAATAATCCAGTAAGAGTCTTACCACCTACCATAGTATCAGCGGCAACTTTATCTAAATGATCTTTATCTAATAAATTTCTAATTGGAATTCCATTATAAGTTGCAAGTCTTGTAAGTGGTATCATTGTTGTATCTCCGTGACCACCTATGACCATTCCATGAATATCACTTGAGGGTTTTCCTAATGCTATTGATAAGTAAGTTCTAAATCTTGCACTATCTAAAGCTCCCCCCATACCTATGATTCGGTGCTTATCTAAACCACTCTCTTTTAATGTTAAATAGGTCATAGTATCCATGGGATTTGATACAATAACAATTACCGCGTCTGGTGAATGCTCTAAAATATTATTAGTTACAGTTTTTACTATACCGGCATTAACTCCGATTAGCTCTTCTCGAGTCATGCCTGGCTTTCTTGGAATACCGCTTGTAATAACAACAACATCACTACCAGCAGTTTTTGAATAATCGCTAGTGCTACCAACAATTTTAGTGTTGAAACCAAGTAATGAGGAGGTTTGAGTCATGTCTAACGCTTTGCCCTCTGCAAAACCCTCTTTAATATCTAATAAAACAACTTCACTTGCAATTCTTTTATAGGCAATTGCATCGGCGCAAGTTGACCCCACATTCCCAGCTCCTACAATGGTTACTTTCATAATATTAAGTTTAAAATTTTAATTAAGTACTAGGTATCAATATTTGCATACTTAGCATTCTTTTCAATAAATTCTCTTCTTGGTGGAACCTCATCCCCCATTAACATTGAAAAAATTCTGTCTGCTTCCACTGCACTTTCAATAGTAACTTTTCTTAATGTTCTATTTTCTTTAGACATGGTTGTATCCCAAAGCTGTTCTGCATTCATCTCACCAAGCCCCTTGTACCTTTGTACATGAACACTAGATTCACTTCCAGAACCCTTCATTTGGTCAACATAATCTTTTCTTTGTTTATCGTCCCAAGCGTACTTGGATTGTTTGCCTTTCTTTATTAAATAAAGTGGCGGAGTAGCAATATATAAATAACCATTTTCGATTAACTCTTTCATGTATCTAAAGAAAAAAGTCATTATTAAAGTTTGAATGTGACTTCCATCAACGTCTGCATCACACATTATTATTATTTTGTGGTAACGCAGCTTTTCCAAATTTAATGCCCTAGAATCATCTTCGGTACCAACACGGACTCCTAGTGCAGTATAAATATTTTTAATTTCTTCATTTTCAAAAATCTTATGTTGCATTGCTTTTTCAACATTAAGAATCTTTCCTCTTAAAGGCATAATTGCTTGGAAATGCCTATCTCTTCCTTGTTTTGCTGTTCCACCAGCAGAATCTCCCTCTACAAGGTAAACTTCACATTCAGCAGGATCTTTTGAAGCGCAATCAGAAAGTTTACCTGGTAACCCAGCACCACCCATAGGGTTTTTACGCTGAACCATCTCTCTTGCCTTAGTAGCTGCATGTCTTGCAGTTGCTGCTAGAATAACCTTTTGAACAATTTGTTTTGCATCATCCGGATTTTCCTCTAAATAGTCGTTCAACATTTCACTTACAGCTTGACTTACTGGTGCAGTTACTTCTCTATTGCCTAATTTAGTTTTTGTCTGCCCCTCAAATTGAGGTTCTTGAACCTTCACAGAAACAATTGCAGTCAACCCTTCCCGAAAATCGTCACCTGAAATATCAAATTTCAATTTATCAAGCATTCCAGATTTTTCAGCATACTTTTTCAAAGTCCCAGTCAATCCCCTTCTAAAACCAGAAAGGTGAGTTCCTCCCTCGTGGGTGTTAATATTATTTACATATGAGTGGATATTTTCCGCATAAGAATTATTGTATATTAAAGCTACTTCAACAGGGATTCCATTTTTTTCTCCTTCGACACTTACAACATTCTGTATTAATTTTTCTCTAGTTCCATCCAAAAATTCAACAAATTCTGACAAACCTTTTTCAGAGTAAAAGGTTTCTACTGGTGAACTACCATCTTCATTTTTAGATTCTGAACGCTCATCCGTCATTACAATTGTCAAGCCTTTGTTAAGAAATGATAATTCACGCATTCTAGTTGCCAAAATATCGTACTGGTATTCAAGAGCTTCAAATATTTCAGGATCAGGGTAAAATATAACTTCAGTTCCTTTTAAGTCCGTAGCTCCTTCTTCCTTAACTAAGTATTGCTCCTTACCTTGCTTGTATTCTTGAACATAAATCTTACCTTCTTTAAAAACACTTGCTTTTAAATTGATAGATAAAGCGTTCACCACTGAGACCCCAACTCCATGCAAACCACCTGAAACTTTGTAGGAATCTTTATCAAATTTACCTCCAGCACCAATCTTTGTCATTACAACTTGCAAGGCAGACACACCTTCCTTTTTGTGAATACCTACAGGAATACCACGACCATTATCCATTACACGAATTCCATTACCTTTTAAAATGGATACTGAAACTTTATCACAATGTCCTGCTAAAGCCTCATCTATAGAATTGTCTACAACTTCGTATACTAAATGATGTAATCCTCTTGAACCAACATCTCCAATATACATCGATGGACGCATCCTAACATGCTCCATGCCTTCGAGAGCCTGAATACTGTCTGCTGAATAATCTTTTTCTTCACTCATTTGATAAAATTTGAATGAACAAATATACTATTTATAGAGCATTTTTAAAGGAAGAAAATGTCCAATTAACTGGATACTTTTCAACAATTAGAAACTTATTGTAACTCCACCTAAAATATTGATAGATTGTACTGGAAAATTTTGCCAATATTGGTATTTTTTGGCTGTAAAATTATTGAACTGAATAAAAGCAGAAACTTTTTTATTGTATCTATATTCAGCAGAAATATTCATATCTACAAAAGTTGGTAAACTGTAGATGAATTTATCATCTTCCAGTTCATAAATTGATTCTGGCTCAGAATACGAAAAAACTTCTCTTTTACCTACCAGATAAAAATCGGATTTTAATACAATTTTTTCTGATAAATCTAATATACTAGATAAGGTTAAAATGAATTCAGGCTTTTGCCAAGCACGACTAAAATTAGAGGGACTATATATAAAATATTCCCCCTTAGCTGAAATTTTTAATTTTTCTAATTCTTGATAGGTGAGTTCTGCAAGAAATGATGTTTGACTAAGGTTATCGTACATCATCTGGAACTTATTTCCATAGGACGAGGTTGTATCTGGGACAAAGAAATACATACTATCTAAACTCTTGAAAGAACTAGATAAGTTAAAAGTAAATTTACTACTTAAAGAACCCCTAACACCAACAAATATATTGCTTTTTTGAACTGTATTTTGAAGTGTTGCATCCTCAGAGATAAATGGATTTTCTAACCTTATATCATTAAAAGTATTTCTTTGCACATTCCCAACCCATCCACCGTAAGGAATAAACACGTTGTTAAAGAGACTGTAGCTAACCTCTAAGTCTGGAAATACATAAAATTTTGCATTTTCATTAATATTTGCCTGAAGTGATATTCCAGCCTTAAAAATTAAATTATTTTTTCTTGAATAAATATGCGGTCTAAAACGAACAATACCAGACGTATTAGAACTTTGGTTTCTTGGCTGAATAATATTGTTTTCGTCAAGTTCTAAAATGTCTGGAGAACTTACATTATTTATATCCAATTCAAAAGTTCCTAAAAATTCTTCATCCAATATCAGCCAACCAGAATGAGCCCCCAAAAGAAAATGATTTTCAGAAAGATTATAATTACTATTAAGATGGTGAAAATCTACCCAACTTTTAATTCTTAATTTATTAGTGTCTCTTCCAGTATTTCTAGAATTAAACTTTACGTGCAAGTCCAATAAATCGTAATTTTGCTTAAAAAGAGTATCTGAATTTTTAAATGATTCAATTCCTAAAGAATCATTGATGTCTATACCATAAAATTGATACATAGAATTGTCGTTGTAATCCAATCCATAAAATTGATATGAATTTCTCTCATACTGAACTTCAGACCACAAATCATAATTCATAAAAAACTTTTGGTAATACCCTCCAAAATTTAAATCTGAAAATTTAGTATTTCCCATTTCTTTAATACTAGAAAAACTACCGTTTGTTCTGGAGTTTAAACCCCAACTTTCATCTCTAGATCTTTTTGAAGCGTAATTCAATTCCAATAATGGAGTTAGGTAAGTTCCTGCTCCAGCTTTTAGATATCCTCTATATAGTTTGTCTCCATTAGCAGTAATCTTTAACCTTGCAGGCTTTATATTTTCAATAGAATAATTTGACATAAATCGCTTTGGTTCTAAATAGTATTTGACATCGTCCAAAATAGTCACAGAGTCTGTATGGATTGGAAAAATTGGTGTTTTTTGAATCTTAGCAATTTTTCTATTCCCAGAACCAATTCCTAAAAAAGTTTCGGTGTTCTCATTTTGCTGAGCTACATTACTAAAACTCAATATTGCTGAAATAAAAAAAAGTAATATTTGGAGTTTATTTATTTTCATCTTTCTTAATTTCCTTTGAATCAACTTCCTTTGGATTTAAAACTTTAGGTGTGTTTTCTAAATTTTCATCAATTTTTTCTAGTTCTATTTCCAATTCCTCTTGCTCTGGCTGATCTTGCATTTCATTAAGTTCCAAATTCTGGATATATTCTATTTTTTGAACTGCAGCTGCTAAAATTTCATCTTTTTTATACCCATCGTAGTTGTCTAAAATGCTTTTAACACTATGTTTTGCATTAAAATAATCTTTCTGAGCTGTAAAATTGTCTCCTAGTAATAATATTCCTTTTGCTAACCAATAATCATAAGACGGCTTTTGCTTGACTAACGCCATAATTAAAGACTCACAAGATGTATAATCCTCATCTCTATATGCAATCTCGCAAATGTGGTATTTTGCTTCAGCTGCAGCAATACTTTTGGTGAACTGCACAACGCTATCGTAATATAGTTTCGCACTATCCAATTGATTTATTTTTTGATAAGATTGCCCTAAATATAAATACGCATCCTCTTGAAGCTTATTATTTAAGTCCGATAACTGAAGTACTTTTTTTGCATACTTAATGGTAGAATTAGGACTGTCTAAATAATGAAAACAATAAAACTGCCCCTTTTTAGCAATAGATAAGTCTTCTTGATTAATACTTACATCTTCAAGAACTGAAAAGTAAGTAAGTGACTTTTTGAAATCTTTAGCATCATAAGTAATTTCCCCAGCGTACTTTAAAGCTTCTACATAATAATTATTATTTGGTTTTGCAGTAATATAATCATAATGAAATAATGCTTGTGTTTTCTTATCCTCCGCATAATAACAATTAGCCATAAAATAATGTGCAGAAATTTCTCTTATAGGCTCTTTAATGTTATCTAAATAATAAGAAGCTTTTTCAATTTGAGTATTGCAATCTCCATTATCTCTTGCAAGAATAACAGACCTCCATAAAGTTGAATCTTTTTCCTGGACACTTACATCAATTCCTCTTGAACTAAGCCAATCGTAATATCCAGTCAAATTCCCCCTTAGATTGTAAACTTCCATCATTAGTTCAATAGCTAATTGATTTTCTTGCTCTGCATCTGGATAATTATTCATTACCGTTAATAAAAACTTTTCAGCTTCTTGATGGTTTTGTTGTTTTAAATAAATACTCCCTATTTCCACATATGCTTTAGAAATTAAATTGTTATTAGGATATTCATTAATGAATTTTAGATAGGTGTCTATTGACTCTTTATTTCTATTTTCATCCTTATAAGCCTGGGCTAAATTAAAAAGTGAAGAAACTTGATACTTTGAGTTAGGGTATTGGTCTGTAAGTCTTTTTAAAGTATTTATTTTTCCTTTATAGTCCTGAATTAGCCCTTGAGAATTAGCCATTTGGTTTAATGCGTAAGAATGGTCTTCATTACCTATGGTTGATGATAATGCATAATTTTCTATTGCTAGACTATCTTCTCTAAGTAAAAAATAAGTGTCAGCAATTCTTAATAGTGCAATTTTAAAATTACTTGAATCTGGTAAATTGTATTGATGTATATAATTCCTAAAGTATTTTAAAGCATTTCTAAGTTCTTCTTTTTGAATTTTCGCTTCATTACCTGACAAGCTTACGTATGGATTGGCTTTTTCAAAATAACTGTATCCAATATGAAAATCTAAATCTAAAAACTTATCGGTTAAAATAGCTCCATTAATAAATCTAAATTTTTCGTAACTCTCCACAGCTCTTAAATATTCTTTTAAATTATAATTCGACTCTCCAATCCAAAACTGACTCATCGCATTTAAATTTTGATCAATTGGGTACTTCTTAACCAACTCAAAGTTTGCAATCGCATTCTTATATTCTCTATTGTGGTACTGCTCTACAGCTCTGTTATATACAATTGTTTGATAGGCTTTCTGCATCCTTGGATCCTTGTTTTTTATTTTATCCATTGAAGCAAGTGCATCGTCATAATTTTTAGTTGTTAGATACACTTTCAATAAAAACTCGTAAGCATCTTTAGCATCTTCAGAATCTGGAAAGTCTACAATAAATTGCTGGAAAGCATTAATTGCCTCGTCGTATGGGTTGTAACTTAGTTCGTAAGCCAACTTTGCATAATTAAATAATGAATTTCGTCTTATATCAAGATCAAAATTAAGTTTGCTCGCTTCCTGAAATGCATTTCTTGCATAATCTTTTTCGTCAAGATTTAAATAAGAATCTGCCATATGGTAGTAGGATATCTGTGTTAACGAATCGGCTGTATTAGCAACTCTAGAAAAACTTTCAATAGCTTTTTTATACTTTTTTGTTTTATAGTAACAATAGCCAACTTGGTAATTGCTTTCCCTAGTTGATTTTGCATTTCTCATGAAAGTTTGATAATATTTTAAAGAACGTTCGTATTGATTTTTTTTGAAATAAGAATCTCCAATTAATTTAGCAAACTCCCCTTTTCTTTTTTCTGTAACAGAATCAATATATAGTGGTCCATAGGCAATAAGTTCGTCGTATTTATTTTGTTGGTACAAAATCTGAGTAATATAATAAGGGATGATGGGCTTAAACATTTTATTATTGGCAATCTTTCTAAAACCAACTAATGCTGTTTGGTACTTTCCCTGGGCATATGCTATGTGGCTATAATAATATGTAGCTGGAACATCATAATCTGTTTTACTTTGCAAGAGCTCGTTGAAAAGAACTTTTGATTCAGCAAGATTTTTCTTCATGAATTTTGAATATCCAAGTTTAAAAAGATACTCGCTTTGTTCCTCACTTGTTAAATCATATTGATCAACTTTTTCAAAAAATTCGATAGATTTTTTAAACTTTTTAGTTTGATAATAATGCTTTCCAAGTTGGAAATAAATATCCTTAGATTTTGGATGGTCTGGATGGTCTAGTGAAAACCTAGTTAGAATCGTCTCTACATTTCTATGATATAATTTCAATGCACAAAGTGCAAAATAATATTCAGCATTTATTCTCACCTCATCCTGAGGATTACTGAAATTATTAATAACATTCTTGAAATAGTATTGGGCTGAACTATACTTTTCCTTGTCAAAAAGTTCTTGAGCTATTTTATAATTTCTATAAGGATCATTTCTTAGGAAAGTTTTTTGTGCAATGGAAATATTTGCAAAAATTATTGCTAAAGAAAAAATAAATGCTTTGAAAATCTTATTCATTAAAAAACTATAATTAGATAGTTTCTAAAGATAGTTAGTGATAACCCATAAGAATTATTGCTTTACTATTATTTTCAACTACAATGTGTTAACATTAAATAGAAGAATTAAAGAAGTATTCTATATTATTATAAATTTGAATGTAAAAGATATTATACTACCATGAATCAAAACCTTTTTTTAGACTTTAAAAATGTTGAAATAAAACAACAAAATAAAATAATCCTTAACGAAGTTAATTTAAAGATAAATAAAGGAGAATTTGTATATTTTGTAGGTAAAACTGGAAGTGGGAAAAGCAGTCTTCTTAAAGCAATTTATGGAGATTTAGGTATTAGTAATGGAGATATTTTATTTAAAGAAAAAACTCTAAAAAAATTAAAAAGAAAGAAGATATTAGAACTTAGAAGAAAGGTTGGTATAATCTTTCAAGATTTTCAACTTCTTATGGATAGATCCGTTGCAGATAATCTAAGATTTGTAATGAAAGCCACTGGATGGAAAGGGAAAAAAATAATTAATGAAGGAATTGAGAAGCTACTTGTAAAAGTAGACATGATAGAAAAAGCAGATTCATTTCCTCATTTAATTTCTGGCGGTGAACAACAAAGAGTTGCTGTTGCTAGAGCATTAGTTAACAATCCAGAACTAATCTTAGCCGATGAACCTACAGGAAATTTAGATCCAGAAACAAGTGAGAAAATTATGCATCTTTTAAAATCTGTTGCCAATGAAGAAAAAACAGTAATTATGGCAACTCATGATTTTGACATTATTAATAAATATCCAGCAAGAGTTGTGAAATTCAATAATCAAACTGTTTTGGAATAAGCCTATATGAATTGATAAGTATTTGCATTCCTATTTATAACTTCAATGTTGTTGATTTAATTATCACCATAATTAACCAAGGAGAGAAAAGTAAAAAACCATATGAAGTAATTTGTATTGACGATGGTTCTAATGATGAAATTTTAAAATTAAATGCTGAAATCAAATCCTACAAAAAGGTTAAATATCTATTTCTTAAAAAAAATATTGGAAGGTCTAAAATCAGAAATCTTTTTTTAGAAAATACCACTTATGAAAACCTATTATTTATAGATTGTGACTGCAGTATTCAAAATGGAAATTTTCTTGAGAAATATTTTGAACAAGTTGAAAATGAAGTAGTTTACGGTGGAAGAAGACACCATGATAATCCACCAAAAAATAAAAATAAAAAACTAAGGTGGTTATACGGTATTAAGAAAGAGGATCAAAATATTAATTTCAGAGTTAAAAACCCATACCATTGTTTTCGATCAAACAACTTTTTAATAAAAAAAATAATTTTTTCACAAATAAAATTCAACGAAAAAATAGAAACCTACGGACATGAAGACACCTTGCTATCTTTAGAACTTAAAAAGAATAAAATAGCTATTTTTCAAATAAATAACCCTGTTTTTCACGAAGGAATAGAAGACAACAGTGTTTTTTTAGAAAAAACTAAGAGTGCTATAAAAAACCTTGTTTTATTGGAAAAAAACAACCTTGACACCAGCTCTATAAAACTTATAAAAACCTATCACCTAATTAGTAAATTAAAATTGACATGGTTAGTTTTTCCGTTGTCAAAAACTATTTTGAATATACTAGAAAGACAGCTACTTTCTTCAAAACCTTCTCTAAAAATATTTGACTTATATAAACTGATTTACTTTCTTAGAGAAAAACAAAATGTATAGTTTTTTTAAGAATATTTATAAGATATTAATACCAAAAAGCTGGCAATTTAA
>Ga0206682_10004457_pt1 | contig 11387 bp, 6 predicted proteins | sample M240m12015metaG_FD_155444 | JGI IMG/M metagenome (GOLD analysis project Ga0206682, IMG submission 155444) | Ammonia-oxidizing marine archaeal communities from Monterey Bay, California, United States - M2 40m 12015 | ecosystem: Environmental > Aquatic > Marine > Intertidal zone | place: USA... | reverse complement strand
CAGAAAACTCGAATTTATTGACGACGCCCTGAACATTCACTCGATCTAATCAGTGCTTCCCGCCACACCACGGACGCATCGGCTTGAAGCCAGCGTCAGCCTCTCTCACACACACTCGCGAGAGAGAGATGTCCTCCTCCGCGCTCATGTCCTCCGCGCTCGCCCCCAGGGCGGCGCTCGCGACTGGAGCGACGAGGCCCACCCGCAAAATATCCTCCCCAACGACCGTCTCGCGGCACGATGTTGATCGTCCGGTGCGTCGCGTCGTGTCTCGCCCGCGCGTCACCGAGCGCGGCGTGTCCACCCGCCGCCGGCACCTCGTCGTCCCGAGCTCCTACGCCGCGGGCGCGCCGTCTCCCAGCGGTAGCCCCGAGACGAACCCTTTCGACGCGATGGACTTCGCGGAGTGGTTCAAGACGCTCAAAAAGGCGCCGTGGGACGAAGCGCCCAAGACATGGAAAGAGTTCTGGGCGGTACGCACCCAGGCCGCCGTCATCGAGATGGACGTCGAGAAGGAAACCGTGGACGCGAAAGAGGTCGAGGGCATCGGCTTAAACCCACCGAAGGACAAGGCGGAGGCGGTCGAGCGCATCAAGACCAACGCGGTGTACTACAGACAAAACTATCTCATCGCGACCTGGGCGTACGCGCTGATTAACTGCGTCATGCCGCGGCACTTCGGCGCTAACCCCGGGGCGGTGGTGTTCCTCCTCGCCACGGGAGCCGCGCTGCTCTGCGCCTCGGACACGCTGCTCGGGGAGTTATCACTGTGGATGAAGAGCAGCGGCAAGGATCTGGTTTGGAACGCCACTCGAGTCGCGGGCGTCGATCGAAACACCGCCAAGAGCGGCTTGGGCGCCGTCGCGGGCCTCGGGCTCTGCGCCGCAGTGGTGGCGGAGGGTTCGGTGGGTCACTTACTGGGTAGCCTGCTGTGGGGCGTGGTGCTGTCACTGGCGCACGCGGCGTTCAGGCCCATCGACCTCAAGTCCACGCTCGGTAACCTGTGGAAGGACGTTCAGGGTGTGCAGTCCAAGGAGGAAGCGGCGGAGGTTGCCAAGAAGGGCGTCAAGGCTGTCGCGTCGTGGTGGAAGAACAGGCGGCCGAACGAGCCCACGCCGGTGGTGATGACGATGAAAGGGGACCCGAACAAGGCTGCGCAGCAGTACTACGAGCAGCAGCAGGCGGCGCAGAAGAAGGACGACGAAGGGGTGGTGGACACCGACGGGTGGGCGCAGAGCGACGCCGCGGGCAGGCTTCCAGGCGGCAAGTAGTGACACACGGGTCCCGTATCCACCGCGATGATAAGCCTTTTCACGTCTCGATGCTCGGTTTTGAATGAATATTATCTACGTCACTAATTGAGGGTATCATCAGAGCTCGTCCTTCTTACCCTCCGCCGTCGTCTCGGGTATCATCAGAGCTCGTCCTTCTTACCCTCCGCCTTCGTCTCGGGTTCCTCGATGGGTAAGTAGACTCCCTCCGCGGCGAGCCAGAGGTTGTTGGAATCCTTCCCGTCCCGGGCGCAGACTTCAAACTGTCCGGCGATGGGCCGCCCGTACTTCTGCTTGTGCGAGTGCAGGTACAAACCGGTGGACGCGTGCTTCAGGCGGATCTTCTCGTCCCGCATCCAGCCCTTGGGGTTGGACGTCTCCACGATCCAGTCGTCGTCGACGTTGCCCTCGTCCGCGTTGGGTCCTTCGCCAAAGGCGCTAACTTCTTGGTTGCCCGAGATTGGCGACTGGTGGAGGTGGGAGTGCAGCCACTTGCGCGTGTTGGCGTGCATGAGCCTGATCTTGTCGCCGTTCTTGATCGGGACGCCGAGATCGCACCGCTCGCCGTGCCGCGCCTTGACCGTCCAGTAGCTGTTCGAGTCGTTGGGCTTTGGGAAGCCCGTGACGCTCTGCTGCCCGGATCCGCTGCCGTATGTGATCTCGTGCGAGTGGAGCCTGGCCTTGGTGCCGGCGTGCTGGAGCTTGAGGCTGCTCCCGCACGTGACGTAGGAGAAGTCGGGCATGTCCACCACCTGCGCATCGGCACCCGCGAGCATCGCGCAAAGCACGAGCCCGACGATCGATCCGAACGCCCTGAAACCCATCATCATCTCAGAATTGACCCGACGGATGTTTTCTGAGTTGAACCCTGGGGGCGCGATCGGTCACCTGCGCCGTGACTGGAAACGCGTGCCTTTGCGGTTTTGTCGACGGCCCCTGCCGGTCTGTGGTCGATCCGTGAGTGGACCCTGATTCGCCGCTCCGACTCTTCCGGCGCGTCGCGCTCACACGTGTGTCGGTCGCCGCCTCCTTCGTCGACCTTCTTCTCTCTCTCTCCGCCCCTCGGGAGGAACCCTGGTAAAAATTTTCCTCCTCGAGCTCACACGACGTTTCGCGCTGGCTACGTCACTCACAAAGGCGCGCTCCCGACAGCACCGGGGGGCTCCAATGCAGACTCTCCTGTCGCCGAGCATCATGCTTCGCACGGCGGGTGTCGCCATCGCCCGCGGCGTCGGGTACGCGCCCCCCCGGACCCCTTACCCGCCCCCCGTCTCGCCGCGTCGAGCGGTAAGAATCGAGAGGCTGACCTCCCATCTCTGCCCAATTTTATCCAGGTTTCGCAGGACCGGCGTGCTCGCGCACCGAAGGGATGGCGTGCAGTGCGCGCGCGTGATCCGCCCCATGGCCTCCGCGGCTTCCTCCTCCACCGAGACGGCGGCGCCCAAGACGGCCGACCTCAAGGATGCCGCTGGTAAGGACATCTCCGGCACCGGCATCCGCCGCCGGTTCCTCGAGTTTTACGAGCAGAGGGGCCACGTCCGTCTCCCGTCCTCCTCGCTCGTCCCGGAGGACCCAACCGTGCTGCTCACCATCGCGGGCATGCTCCAGTTCAAGCCCGTGTTCATGGGCCAAGCCGAGCGCTCCGTCCCGTGCGCCACCACGACCCAGAAGTGCGTGCGGACCAACGACATCGAGAACGTGGGCGTCACCGCGAGGCACCACACCTTCTTCGAGATGCTCGGCAACTTCTCCTTCGGCGACTACTTCAAGAAGGAAGCCATCCAGTACGCGTGGGAACTCGCCACGAAGGAGTACGGCCTCGACGAGACCCGCATCTTCGTCTCCGTCTTCAGGGAGGACGACGAGGCCTTCGCCATCTGGCGCGACGTCGTCGGAGTCCCGGAGGAACGCATCAAACGAATGGACGAGGCGGATAACTTTTGGGCCGCGGGTCCAACCGGCCCGTGTGGCCCGTGCTCCGAGCTGTACTGGGACTTCCACCCGGAGCGGGGTGCCGAGGGTGCCGACCTCGAGGACGACTCGCGATTCATCGAGTTTTACAACCTCGTGTTCATGGAGATGAACAGGGACGCCAACGGGAAGACGGCGCCGCTCAAGAACAAGAACATCGACACCGGCATGGGCCTCGAGCGCATGGCGCAGATCCTCCAGGGCAAACCCAACAACTACGAGACCGACCTCATCCGTCCCATCATCGACAAGGCTGCATCCATGGCGAACATATCCTACGACGACGCGGACGAGGCTACCAAGCTCAAGCTCAAGGTCATCGGAGATCATACCCGAGCCGTCGCGTACCTCATCTCCGACGGAGTCCTACCGAGTAACGTCGGGCGCGGTTACATCGTCCGCCGGCTCCTCCGGCGTGTGGTTCGTGCCGGCCGGCTCCTCGGCGTCAAGACGCCCGAGGGTTCCGAGGCGTTCACCCCGTCCATCGCGGAGGTTGCTGTCAGTCTCAGCGGCGGGTGCGACGCCGAGGTGGAGAAGCGGGCGCGAAAGATTTACGACGAGTTTGAGCGCGAGGAGCTTCGGTTCGCCAAAACCTTGGGCCGCGGCGAGGAAATCTTGGCGGACATGATCAAGGCTGCTAAAACGAAGGACCCTAAGGCCCCGAAGCTCTCCGGCGACGATGCGTTCACCCTCTACGACACCTACGGCTTCCCCCTAGACATCACCACCGACGTCGCCACCGAGGAGGGCGTCGCGGTGGACGTCGAGGGCTTCGAAGTCGCGCTCGAGGTTGCCAGGAACCTGAGCCGCGACGCGCGCGTCACCGTCGACGTCACCGCCGGCGACTTGCTCGCCACGATCGCGGACGAGCTCGCGACGCCCACCAAGTTCACCGGGTACGGGTCCCTCGTGGAGCAGTCGGTCACGGTTCGCGCCATCGTCAACGACGGGGTCCGCGTGGAGTCGGCGGCGCCGGGGGAAACGGTCGAGGTGGTGCTCGACGCCACGCCTTTCTACGCCGAGGGCGGCGGGCAGGTTGGCGACGAGGGCGAGATTCAGCTGGCGAACGGATCGGTCCTGTCCGTCACGGACTGCCGCAAAGCCGCGGGGGGACGGCTCTTTGCGCACTCGTGCGTTGTCACCGGCGACGCGACAGTTACCGTCGGCGACGCCGTGACCGCGGCGGTCAACGCGGAATCCCGCCGCCGCGCCAAGGCGAACCACACCGCCACGCACTTACTCCAGTCCGCGCTCAAGCTGGTCATCGGCGAGGATGTCTCCCAGGCGGGTTCCCTCGTCAACACCGAGCGCTTACGCTTCGACTTCAACGCCCCCGCGGGTCCCACCGCGGAGCAGCTCGTTGAGATCGAGTCCCTCGTGAACGGATGGATCGGCGACGCCACCGACCTCATCGCGGAGGAGATGCCCATCGCGGAGGCCAAGACACGTGGCGCGACGGCGATGTTTGGCGAGAAGTACGGGAACGTGGTGAGAGTCGTGGACGTCCCGGGGGTGTCCATGGAATTATGCGGGGGAACCCACGTGGGTAACACGTCGGAGATTGGCGGGTTCAAGATTATCTCCGAAGCCGGGATCGCCGCGGGGGTCCGCCGCATCGAGGCCGTCTCCGGCCCGGGCGTCGTCGAGCTCCTCAACCAGCGCGAGGGTGTCGTGAAGGAGCTCGCCGGGTCCCTGCGAGTGCCCCCGGAGGAAATCGCGAGACGGGTGAGTTCACTGATGGACGACCTTCGAGCCGCGCAGAAGGAAGCCGAGGCGCTGCGCGGCGAGCTCGCGGCGGCCAAGTCCGTGGCGCTCGCATCGGACGCCGTCGTTACCCCCAACGGGTCCAGGGTGCTGGTGGCGAGGTTGGACGGCGTCGACCCCGCGGCGCTCAAGTCCGCGGCGGAGAGCCTTTTAGAGAAGCTCGCGGGCGACGCCGGCGAGGCTGGCGCCGCCGTCGTGCTCGGCAGCGGCAGTGGCGACGGTAAGGTTGGCCTGGTTGCCATCTTCGACGACGGGGTGCAGAAGGCTGGAGGTTTGAAGGCTGGCGCGGTGCTGGGCGCGGCGGCGAAGGCGTGCGGGGGTGGCGGCGGGGGTAAGCCGGGGTTCGCGCAGGCTGGCGGGCGCGACGCGACGGCGCTGGACGGTGCGTTGGACGGCGCTCGTGATACCATCGTGGAGGCGCTATCCAAGTGATGAGTTTAAGTGTGATTTTATTTGAACCCAGTTGATAACAAGTCTGAATGAGTCGATGTCGCGTTCTTTTGCGCCCCAAACTGCCCAAACTGACATCCGAAAGCTCACACCGGAAGCGGGGGCGGCGTGATGACTATGTCGTGCGCCGCCAGCATCTGCGCCAGCGCCGCCTGGTACGCCCCTTCATCACCACGCAGCGGGCAGTTCCTCGCGCACTTGTACACGTGGTCCATCGCGAACGGCGTAGCCGTCTTCGCGTGCGGGCACCCGCACAGCGGCGGCGGTTTGATCCCTTTCCTGGCGAGCGCTCGTTTCACCGTCTCCTGCAGCGCCTCCACAGCCTTCACCCTCTTGCCGGCGCGTTCCGCCTCCTTCGCCTTTCGCGCCTTGACGCGCTGCGCCTCGGCCGCCCTCGCGGTCTCCGCCTCCCTCCGCGCTCGTGCCTCCGGAGTCGGCTCCGGCGCATTTTTCGACGCCGCCTCCGCCGCGAGCGCCGCGTCTCGGAGCTTGGATGCCTCCTTCGCGCGCTCCGCCCGCCTGATTCGCTCCCGCCGCTCCGCCGCCTCCCTTCGCTGACTATCCGCGTACGCCTCTTTGGTCGCGCGGACTCGCCCGGCGTTATCGGGCTTGGTCGGGGTGCCCGCGGCGACGGCTGCTTCCTCCGGTGCTTTCGTGAATGCCGCTGGCGACGCGAGGGCGAGCAGCGCGCGGTGCGCGGTGGCGACGCCGTTAGCCTTGGCGGTCATGAGCGCCTCCAAGGGTGAGATGGTGTTGCCGTGAACGTCGTCGTTCTCCTTGGATTCCTCGAGGGATACCCCCGCGACGTCGTCGGCGAGTGCCGTGATGGTCGGCGGGTGTGACGCCGGATGGGGGACGACGGTGCCGTCGACGGACGGTACCGACCTCGTCGCCATCTCAGCCTGCGCGCGTATCAGAGCCGCGGCGGCCTCGGCGTTGGCCTCGGGGAGCTCCCACGAGGCTCGACCGGTGGAAGTTTGAGCGGCCATCGATGACGAGGTGGTGTCGGGCGGCGTTCGGGCGAGTGCGGTGCCTTCCCCCCAAATCTGTCGCTTCGTTGCACAGAGAAGGTCCTCATGTCGGGCGATTTTGGACGGTTCGTATCGCGCTTCGAGCCAAGGAGATTTTTCTGACCACATAACCCATAGGCGACGAGTTCGAAATTCGGGGGTATCTTTTGTTGAAACAAACCGTCATGAAACATGTTATTTCAGAGCCTCGTTCCGACCGTGTATGTATCCGTAGCCCGACCGCGATGTGTAAACTCGCGACTCGAGTCCGGCGAACTCGCACCTGTGCACGGCACGCCGCACGAACCCGCGAGAGGACCAACGCATCATGCCTCAGATTCAGTACTCCGAGAAGTACTACGACGACATCTACGAGTACAGGTGAGAGATCGAGCCCGCCGCGGCGCAAACCCCACGGTCCATGCGTGTCCGGGATTTCGAGCCTGCGCTTCGAAAGTGTTTTACCGCGCGCGCGAAAGATGGGTGTTTCCCCACGCCGCGCGCCGGCGTCCCCGTCGCGTCGATTTCGCGGTTCGCGCGCGATGAACGCGATGGGGACATCCGTTTGGGTCTTGTGAAGCGTTTGGCGCCCGAAATCGGCGTTCGGATCGATCGCGACGCGCCGATACGGCGGTTCCCGCGCGCGCACCCGGATCGCTTTCGTGCAACCCACACGGACCCCTGCTTCCACACCGAAAAGTTCAGCCAACTGACCGCGAGACCCCCCGCTTCTTCCGTCTCCCCGCGCGTGACAGGCACGTCGTCCTCCCTCCCGACATCGCCAAGCTCCTACCCAAGGGTCGCCTTCTCTCCGAGGTACGTTTCCGATCCCCGAACGAAGGTCGAGGTTTCCCACGCCCGTCGTTTTCCGGCGGGGGTGCGACGCCGAGATTCAACGATTGCCACTCTCCGTGTGCGCAGCACAGAGCAACGTTTGGATGCGAGCGGTGGTTTTTCAAAGCCTTCCCGCCCAAGCCTTCCCGCCACCCGCGTGCGCCGTGACGATCCCCACACGCCCGATCCCTGACGATCTGATCCCCCCACATCCCACCAGGCTGAGTGGCGCGGTCTCGGCGTGCAGCAGTCCCGCGGCTGGGTGCACTACGCCATCCACAGGCCCGAACCGCACATCATGCTGTACAGGTGCGTGTCCCGTCCCCACGACGCGGGCGGATTCGCGAGTTGAGTTTCGCGCGCGTGTTTTTCAAACGGATCGGGCCGACGCGCCTCCGCCGTGGCGTCCCAACGGCGCCCGGCGATCGCATCGGCCCCGGCGTGACCCTGTCCTATCGCCGGGTCCCTCCGCGCGATCCTTCCGCCTACACGCGCGCCCCACGCCGCGCGACTCGCGCACCGACGCGATCAACACTTTTTCTCGAGACTGACCATCCATACCCACGCGCAGGCGCACGCTGAACTACGGCCAGCCGGCTCTCACCGACGCCGCCAACAAGGCTAACCAGCAGTAAGCGCACGCGCGAGTGCACGGGTAAACCGGAGGGCGGTTTGCACCCGTCTGGGGCGTCGAGGATGCGGCGCGACGCGAGGGGAGAGTCGTCGACACAACCGGCCGCGTGAGACTTTTTTTTGTTCTCACGCGGCCGGCGTCGGGCGACCTTTCCCGTGCGGGTCGTGAAGCCGCATCGGGGGTGTCCGCGCGTGAGCGGCGAGCGTCGATGGGACGAGGCGATGAGCTCGCGCGGGGACGTATCATTTCTTGGGCACCGAACGATTCGTATCATGAACACACATGACGCGAGCGGTGCGCCAACTTTGCGTATTAGTCCGTTCGAGGCGGTTGGTTGAAAACACCCGAAGGCTGGCCGAGGCTTCAGCCGGAATCGAGAGGAGGAGACCACCGAGGCGACGAGGGCGGAACACGAAACTTAGCACTTGGACTAGCGACCAAGATCACATACCTGCTCGTAGCTTGTACTACCAAATTCGAGTACACCAAAAGCCACTCTCCTCTGTCCGCAGTTTGGTCGCGGTCTCTCGCGACGAGTTTGAAAAATAGACTACGCGCATAACCCGCGGCTGTATGTATAACAACGCAATCTATGGGTCACCCTCTATGCAGGGTTCACCGCCCGCGCCGCACCTCTCCATCACGCGTACACCGATCACTGGGGAGGCTTGTAGGGCGACGCCGGGCCCGACGGCGCCGGCGACATCGGCACCGGTGATGGCAGTTGGGACGGAGCCGGGGGATTGTATTCGCCCGGAACGCCCGGGGTGGTTGCGTACTGCACGGGCGCCGCGGGTGGGGGAATGGGTGGGTGTGCCTCCATGTTGTGGTACGGGTCGTTCGCGCCGGGTTCGCCGGCACCGCCGAAGTCGAGGTCCCACATCTTGGACCAGAGCAGGATCTGCAGGTGTCGGATGATGAAGGTGAAGCACTGCATGACGAGTAGGAATCTGGGCACGGTGGCGAACTTGTCCGTGGTGGAGGCCTCGGTGGCGCCCATGTTGTACCAGGGAACCTGCGGACGTAGATATCGTACGTGAGGTTAGCGTGCGCGGGAGATGTGGCGGTGCGTCTGTGAGGCTATCGAGGCTGAGGGCGCGTAGAACGCCGCCGAGGGTGGGACACCGTTGGACTTGGCGCCAGAATTCTGCTCAACTCACCGTAGCCTTGCTCAGGTGTGTACCCCAGAGAGAGAGCCACACGACGTCCATGATCCACATCGCCGTCACGAACGTGGTGTACATTCGTAGGAGCCGGTCGTTGCCGGCCTCCAGGGCCACGAGGGCGAAGAGGGTGAACCCGAAGGTGATCGTGTTGATGCCGCCGAACGCCCAGGACAGGGCACCGAAGACGGAGACGCCCACCTGCGCGTGCAGGAGCAACGTGGCGTACTCCTTGGCGGTCTGGTAGTCATAGATGGGCACGCATGCCCCGATGGTACGCGCGATGATGTCCATGATCCTCTGCTGGTCCTCTGCACCGCGGCAATGTCTCCCCGGTGGTTGCTGGTTGTCTTCAAATAATTGGCAGCTCTCGTTATCGGTTCTATCGGTCTGACGATGCCTCTTTTATGCCGCGATTATCCCAATTTGTATGCGTTCGTGGTCAGAAACGACGCTTGAGCGGAAGCTTCAGACGACAGAAAAAACTTTTCTGTCGGTTCAACACGTCCGCAGATTGGCCGCCTGAGGGCACTCGGAGCCGCGCGTCGCTTCGATCGAGGCCTCGGAACAGGTCGAGACCGAGCTCTCCACGTCCATCGCGTCGCCGCCGCGGTGCCTGGTGGCCAGACCACGACCCCGCGCGGCCACATCCCGAATCTTCCAATGGCTTCGAGCCACAAGATGGTCGGGATGTCCCCGGCGACGCGTTTGAGGTTCGCGGACCTCAGCGCGCGGGCGTCCACGGCCCACGGCGGGCGATGTATCGTCCGCGTGGCCTCCCGCTCGCCCGCGGCCCGTCGCACCGTCTTCCTCACCCGCGCGGTGACCACCACGGGTCCCGGCGGTGATGCAGATATTTCTCACAGAGATGTGGGAACCGTGATCAAGAGGAGTCGAGCCTCCTCGGGCTCCAAGAACGGATCCGGATACCACTACGTGCCCCCCACGATGGGCCGGGGACCCGCGCCGGGAGGCATGCAGCCCCAGAACTTCCAGGTCCTCGCCGTCCTCGCCGCGGTGACCGCCATGAACGCCACCTTCTCCGCGCTCGGCGGCCCGTCCTTCGTCGCCGCATCCCCGGGAGTCGCCGCGTTGGCGTCCGCCGCGCTGACCTACGCGACGTTCTGGGCGCACGCGCTGTGGCAGAAGCTCGGCGGCGGGTGCGTCAGCACTCCCGCCACGCTCGCATCCGCGCTGACGTACGGCTTTGGCGCCTTAATCGCCGCGTGCGCGGTGCAATGCGTCAGGACATCCAAGGCGGCGACAGCGGCGACGCTCGCGGCCACCGCCTCCGTGTGCGTCGCCAAGTACCTCGCCAAGGAGCTCGCCGAGGGCCTCACGATCACGGTGACGAAGGAGACCCCGGGGAACGAGACGATCATGGTCACCGCGAACGACGTGATGCTCGCGCCCACCCGCGAGGGCATGCAAGGGGACGCTACCGAGGCGAGCCTTCTTTCGGGTGAAAAGTCGCGGCTGGAGGTTCTGGAACGGCTGAAGGAGATGATGATTCGGGAGTTCCGGGAGGACACCGCGCGGCTGACGCAGATCGAGGACGAGAAGGCGAGCGAGGTGAGGCGCCTGGAGGGCATATACGAGCAGCGCATCAAGAGCCTGAAGGCTGAGATTGTCATCCTCCGGAACAAGAACGAGGAGCTCAGCAAGTTCGCGGGTATCGCCGCGGCGCTCCAAAACATCGAGGAACGGATGAACCAGGAGATCGCCCGCATGAAGGACACCTACGACTCGGACATCACCGCGCTCAAGACACAGATCGGCAGCCTGGAAGCGCAGATCGCGGAGACGGAGGCCAAGGCGAACGAGGAACGCGAGAGACTCACCGCCGCGCTTCGAGCCGCCAGGGGTTTATACTCGGCGCAACGGCAAATGTTCGACAGCGAGATGGCCAAATACCGCGCGGCGTTGGCGATATCGGACCAGCACACCGAGTGGTGGAAGTCGGAGTCGGCGAGGATCGAGGAACACCTGCAGAAGCGCATCGCCGCGACGGAGGTGGCGCACGCGAAGACACTCACGAACGCGACCACCTCCGAACGAAGCTCCGGTCAGTCGGCGCTGAACCGCGCGATCGAGTCCCTTAAGCATCAGCATACGCTCGAGTTGGAGTCGACGACGGCAGCCGCGGCCGCCGAGCGCAAGGCTCTCCAGGTGCTCTTGGAGGATGAGCGGCAAGACGCGGCGAAGCAGCTGGAGAACGCGGTTAGGTCCGCCGAGGCTGAAGCCGAGGTGAAGGTGACGAACGAATGGCGGGAAAAGTTGGAAATGCTGG
>Ga0206682_10004456_pt1 | contig 11388 bp, 16 predicted proteins | sample M240m12015metaG_FD_155444 | JGI IMG/M metagenome (GOLD analysis project Ga0206682, IMG submission 155444) | Ammonia-oxidizing marine archaeal communities from Monterey Bay, California, United States - M2 40m 12015 | ecosystem: Environmental > Aquatic > Marine > Intertidal zone | place: USA... | reverse complement strand
AGGTGGCCCTGCGTTCTTTAAGATCGTACCAATTATCGTCCATTAGTACGGCCTCTTCTTGCCGTTTATTGGAATGATCTTTGCACCTGAAATTGCATCCACAAGCTCTTCGTCTGGCTCAAATTCAATGTCACCTAGACGTTCTTCGTCAAGCTCACGGATGATAGCACCGCTAGAGGCGAGGTAGTCCACGCCGAAGTCTAGAAAGAAGGACAAGCCGTTAAAGAGATCTGCCATCTCAGCCGCTTGTTCAGGCAGTAGATCGTCGCCCATATTAGCGTCGGCGTTGAGAAAGATTTCTCCGCTGTCAGGATCTATGCTGAAGACGAACCCCATGCTATTTTTTGGGAGTTTTAGTTTTGCCATGTAATTGTCCAATCAGATTAAAAAAGTGTTCTGCGTCTATGACCGCCAGTGGTTTCCGCCGATCTGCTTTGATGATTGCTATTGGCTCTGCTTTAGGTGGGCAGTTGGCTTCAGCTTGTTCCATGAACTTGTAGACACTGATGCTTTTCAGAGCCTTACATTCCACGGAGTAGGGAAAGAGTTTCCTAGCCGCAGGGCTGAGTTGTACATCCTCACCGCCTGCGCCCATGCTCGTGCTACGAACATCATCTGGCTCCAACTTAGGAAACAGATCTAGGATTTTATCTCTGACGTATTGCTGATGCTTTCTCCCCTTTGCCTTTGCGGACGAAGGTTTGATTGGCATCAGGCATCCTCTACGAACCAGTAGTGTGGCGGTGATTTAGCAGTGCTATCAGGATGTGCTTCGTACTTAGCGGTAGGCCAGCAAGAGCCAACATAGTCACAAAAACCACAAGATTTGCTGAGACGCTTACGGCCTGTAGGCTTGCCTCTCCACTTGTCTGGTTCCGCTTCAAACTGACGTTCAAAGGGGTGGTTCTTTGTTACGGCTTCTACGTTATTTTGGATGTTAAAAAGGTTCATCACCTTCTCGTTTTCCGACGCATCAGCCTCGACAACAGTTATGCCGCCTGTAGACTTATTGACCACAATCCAGCCGCCAACCTCTTTACCCTTAGCATTGGCATATCCTGTAAGCTGTCCGACGTAACCAAATGGATCGTCCTGCTTCAAGGCCTCGTAGCCATGCGCCCACTTGTTATCGAAAGCCCAAGGTGAGCAGGACTTAATATCGTAGACCTTGTGATCTATCTCAACATCGTCTGTACCCTTGATAGTGACATCACCTACATCAAGCTTAACATCATCCTTTGAACTGGTTACATTAACCTCTGCCAAAGCCAGATAGATATCTGCGATTGCCTCTACAGCATCCCCAATCATCATCTGAGTTTTAAAGTTATAGGACTTCCGCTTAGGTTTAGCCCCTGATGCACCCATTTGAAGCTGGCACAGAGGCTTTCCTACATTAGACATCCTAAGACGAAAGCTGTCTTCCTTTCGGGGAGAAAGCTGACGGAGCCACGTTTTACGCAACTCCGCCAATGCTTCATCCACGATCTTCTCTGGGTTAGGTATCCCATCGAACTCATCGTTAGACAGCTTATCCCCAAGGGCATGAAGCTTTTCCTGCAGCATTAAGCGACTCTCTCAAAGTCATCGTCTAAGCTGTCACCCAAGGCCTCAATAGCCTGCTCATCCAAAGCACCTTCTTTAAGAGCCTCAAAGTATTTACCATCGACGTAGGTATTCTCTGCCTTAATAGTATCAGCAAAGACCTTCATGGTATCTCTCAGAGCCTGTGAGTATGGGTCTTTTAGATCCATCACCAGAGGGTTGGATAGGTCAATGTCGTAGTTAAACAAGTACCACTCAACATCACCATTCTCCTGATAGTCAGAAGTAAGGGTGGCTTCGTATTCATAAAGCTGACGCCCTTTAGGAACCTTCTTCACAAACTGGTTCCAGAAGCCGCTGTAGGTGCTGTTCTTGTGGAACATGATGATAGGCTGGTTCTCAATCGTGACCTCTTCACCATCCGCAGTTTTACCTGTCATCGTAGCAAGGCCACGGGTAACCCGATGCTGCATAGACCGCCACTTTCTTTGGGCGTCTTTGTCCATCTCCTTGCGGTCATCCCATGAAGGCATTCCGCAGGCAATACCGCCTAGGGTATCACGGGCTTCATCCCGTTGGTTCTTTACGGCACGAGACTTACAGATAAGCTTACGCTGCCCATCCACATCACCCCAATGGAAGTATTGTATATGTGAACAGATAGGTCTGAATTTGACCGTCTCTGCATACACAACCTTATCCATGTTTGTGAGGTAAAAGGTTCCAGGTGTAACAGCCTTCTTCGTAGCTTTATCCCTAGTTTTGCTCATAATTTTAAGTTCAGGAACACGAGCAATATCACTACCGCCGCTATCGTTTCCTACCTGTGTACCGAGAAAATCGGCTAGTTCTGCTAAATCGCTGTTCTCAATGTTTGCGAGATCATTCATACGTTTTGATCCTTTTGTTAAGTGGTATTATATTGTGGCATAGTTAGGTGGCGTGAGTCAATCATATTCTTCTTGCTCAAGCCAGTTTTCGCCACGGGAGATTTCTATGCTTAGGGGCAGGGCAAAGGTGTAATCCCAAAGCTCAGAGGCTTCCTCAGTCACGCCTTCCATTGCCCAGCGCAGGGCGTCCTTGACCTGCTCAATCTCTTCTGGGTGAGTGTCTACCACGATGCTGTCATGCACAGTCAGCACAAGCTTAGAACGCAGCCCTAGCTCCCTAAACTTCCTGAACGCACGGATGCAGGAGAGAGGCACAAGGTCTGCGGTAGCTGCCGATTGGACAGGATAATTAACGATCTGAGTGTAGAAGGTTGTGCGATTGTTACGTGTACGCCTAACATCAGGCCAATAGAACTGACGCCCTGAAAAGATCCGTACATGCCCGTCCTTTAGAACGCCGCTGGCGAGGCGCTGGTGGTATTCAGCAAGGCCCTGATAGATATTGAAAAACTCAGTATAATATTCTTTCGTATGCCCTTCATACTGATTGCCAGTGGCCCCATAAATCGGAGCAAAACTATGCATTTTTACACCCTGACGTTGTTCCTTTGTAACTTCAGAGACATCGCACTGATGGATAATTGTAGCTGTTTGTTTGTGTAGATCTTTCCCCTCAAGAACATCAGATATGATCTGCGTATCTCTCGACAGTTCCCCACAGACTACAAATTCTAAAGAACTGAAATCTGCTTCGATTATCAGACCGTCAGGGAATCGGCTTACTACTGCTTCTCGTACAGGAAAGCCTCGCTTCGGCATATTCTGCAGATTTGGAGAGGTTGAGGATAAACGCCCAGTGGCTGTGACGCACTGGTTAAACTGTGTGTGTAGAATGCCATCCGCCCTAGTCCATGTCTCTATGCCTTGAATGAAGCTGTCGAGGTAGGTGTTGATAGCATTGAGGCGAGAGATCTTGGTTAAGAAGCCCACCGCAAGGTACTTACCCTTGCTCCTTGCCTGCAGTATTAGACGCTGCATCGTATCCTTGTCGGTCTTGAACCCGTTGATAGACGCCCAGTTAGGGTTCTGGGGGTTTAGCATCAAACCTGCAGTCTTATCCGTGGGCTGATACAAAGCCCCTGCACCTAGGCAGGACGGGCATTTGCTGGGCTTTTTCCAGCGAGATCCATCTACCTTCTTGCGGTATACTTTGCCTTCCCCCTGACACTCAGGGCAGCAAACAGCCACTGTACGCTTTATGATTCGGGTGGTAGCCCTCACCGCACGTTTAAACTCTGCAGCATTCATCCGTGGGGGGTACTTAGGCTTACCTCTGTGGTCAGTGCCGATGTTCCAGACCTGTATGTGATTATTGCGGTCTATTACCTCACGGCTGTATATGACGGAGAATAGATCTGCGTTGCTGTTAAGGTTAATAGGCGTATCTCCCATGACCTCTTCAACAATTTCATTCAGGTCATTTTGTAACTCAGCCTGTTCTTTTAGGAAGTGGGTCTTGATGCGCTGCAGGGCGGTGTTATCTATCTTCACCCCATTGCGTTCAATCTCAACCAGAAACTGCAGCATGTCATTCATCAGATAAACGATGTTTAGAAGCGAAGCATTCCTGTCCTCTGCAAAGTCCGCTTGCTGGGCATGATAGATCTCCCGACAGGCAATAACATCAGCTTCGGCATACTCAATCACCGTAGCCAACTCCATGCTCTCAAAGCCTGTGCCTGCCTTGAATAGATCATCTACAAGATCAGACTTCTTGCGGGTTACATTCCGCCGCTCTGCCGTATCCTTTAGAGAAAGCTTCTGCCTCTGGCCCTTAGCTAAGATGTACTCACCTATCATGGTGCAGTAGACGCTGCCTTTGATGGTAAAGCCCATCTCCAACAGCCACTGCACGTCAAACTTAGCATTATGGCATACGACGATATCCGCTTGGCTTAGGGCTTCCTGCAGAAGCGCTGGGCTATCGGCCTGATCCTTCTCATCATGGTAGAATACAAGATGCGTAATAGGATCCGCATTCATAGCAAAATGAGCAGACACGCATTTGTTATCTGGGTTGAAAGGTGAGTTATCTATCTTACCATCAAACCGCTGTACGGTTGTTTCAAGGTCAAGAAATAGAATGTTAAGGCGGGCGAGTGTGGTTGTGCTTAACAGACTATTCAACATAGCGGCTCACTTCTGGCTCAATGTTGCAGATGATGCAGCCACGATAGCCCGACAGTTTGTTCTTGCTTATGTTAATGAAGCGGGTGTTATCAGGAGCATCATCATCTGTGTTAGAACTGTACTTCGACAGGCCAAATATCACATCAGCTTCCGCAGCCTTGCCCGTCTTGCTACCTTCCAGCATTGAGAAGTCTATGCGGGTCTTGCCCTCTGCATCAGCCGACGCTTGGCTTACTGTAAGCAGGGCTGCATTGTGCCGCTTACTAAGCTCCCTGATGGATCTAAATAGCTCTCGTATGCGCTCATGGCTGGCGTTGTAGCTACCAGCTATGTTGATCTTATCACCTTGGTCTAAGATGATTACGTCAGGCTTATTAAGCTCACAGTAACTGTCTACACGATCCAGATCCCACTCTTGGATGTCTTTCATTATCAAACGATCTTTAATGCTCATGTATTTGCTCATGGCTAGATCAGGGTTAGCAGCTATCTCCTCACGGTTCATGCCGCTGCAGGCTTGGATAGCCCGAAGCTTTGTGCGTGTAGTTTTCTCTTCATTGCCAAGGTAAAGCACCTTAGCCCCTTGCTGACAGAAGCCATTAGGCCCAGCGCAAATAGAGATAACGAAAGCGGTCTTACCTACCTCTGGACGTGCAAACACAATCCCAAACTCTGATGGGCCTATGCCATAGATGTGTCGGGATAGAGTGCTGATGTTAAACTTCCAACGGTTTTCGTCTGAGGTTTCAGCCAGAAGCTCATATATATCATCTGTCGTAGCCTCACCGAAATCATCTGGCATGTAGCCATCAGCTACTCTTTCGAGGAGTGACTTGAGGCGGGTCATGGCAGACATGTCGCCCATAGACATATCGATGCCGAGGTTACTAACTTCTAGCCCTGTCTCCTTGCGCCAGAGGCTACCGATCACGTCGGTGGCTACATCTTCGCTTAAAGGCGCTGAAGCCTTCATCAGGTCTATCTGATCACGGAAGTCGTGCACCTCTGCGGTGGTGGCTACAGGATGCTCTGTGACCCACAGGCTATATAGGTCATCAGGTGTAATATCGTGGTTGTATTTAGTGTGTGCTGCTTTCAGTAGATCAAAGATCTCAACTGTATCTTCTGAGAATATACTGCGCTTCAGCCTGCTCTGATTGGCGGTATAGGTGCCACTGCAAAGCAGAGTGGTAAGTAATGGAAGTTCCATCATACTGCTCCCTTTTTGGATTATAGTTAGGTGGCGGAGCATAACACCTAGTTTGAATAAAAAAAGCCCCAATCTTTCGATCAGGGCTACTTTCTTAAATTGTTGTTAGTTATCAGTTAGTTCGAAACTTCATCTTGGTTATGTCAGGGGGCACGTCGCCACGCCGCTCCTTCATATCTACCTGATGAAAAACAACACGTTTGTTTCCTTTTACGATATCTTGGATAGCCTGTTCTAACTTGGCCTGTTCCTCGGCGGCTTCCTTGAATCCACCTTCAATGTCATAATCTATGACTACAATTCCACGAGCTTTCATATTGCCATTCCTTGTTCTTTTACGTCTGTATTGGCGACTTAGACGAATACTTGATGTCGCAGCCGATTGCCTGCGCCTCTATGTTAAAATTTCTATATGTTCAAGCTGGCGGTGCATTTGAAACTATTGGACTACCCCAGACAGTATTCCCAACCCAATCCGCCCCAACCCTAAGTATATGTTTACTTAGGATGCGCAAAGATTTTCTGTAATGCGCCCCATATGGTTTCAAGAGATACGAACCCGTAAAGGCGTGTTCTACTATATCTCTAAACGGTGGGTTAAGAACTACAAGTTTAGTGCGGCAGCTAATTATTCTAACAAACATTGTATAGCCCCCTCTGTTAAGTGCTTTAGATCTTTCTTAGTGAAGCGTACTCTCGTAACACAAGAATGCCGCTTGTTTAGGCATATTGCTTTAGACCTGGCATCGTTGTCAAGAACTAAAGTTATACTGGTGTACCTACTAAGTGTCGTAATGATGCCCCTAGTAATGCTAGTACCTAGCAGGGCTACGCCAACTAACCCCTCTATCCGTGATACTGAACAGGCGCTGGGCGCATCTTCTACTAGCACCGCATGATCCCCTGTTCCGACATGTATTCCGCCTGTTAGATCGCCATAGTTCCACCACTTATACTTAGAGCGGCCTAGAGATCGCCCTACAGCGCCTGTAGTATCTGAGGTATAGAAGAGTACCCTATCTTCAGAAGGTGCATAGCGGACTCTTATATCGCCTCTATGGTAGGCCTCTAGGCTATTAACACTCTCTAAGTATTCCATAGCAGGGGGATGCTTATCTGGGGATGTAGTGATTTTTGGTATCAGGTTTATTCTATAATTTTTTTTCTGGGTAGCATTGCCAGAGAGGAATGCCTTCACTGCGGCTTCATTTCTTCTACCTGTGAAAGATCCTCTGGCATTGCAGGATGCCCTAAAGCAGTTCCAGACCAGCTTACCGTCATATCGATCTATGGTGAATTTAGATCTGCCCCCGCAAAAGGGACAGTCCATAGTTTTCTTATCACCTTCCGATATACGGATAGAGTTAACTACATCTATCTGTTCACGGTATGTGACCATCTACTTACCCTCACCGCACTTAGTACAAGCCCGCATAAACTTTAATGATCTAGAATCATCATCAGGGTCATAGACGGGAAAGGTAGTATCTATGTAAGTATATAAGAATAAGACAGCCTGTTTGTCTCTAAGAATTAGATCATTACATATATCACATAGAAAGGCCTGCGGTGTGGTAAACACTTCTGTGCCTTCTAACCTACAGTCTTCTGAATATTTACTCTTCACTTACTGCTCCCTACTGTTAGGTGTTATCCTAACCCTAGCGGGTTAGCCGTAGGCTATACACATTTTCTATATAGTCAATGATAAAATACCGCCACTTAGTTATGGGCCTAGTAACTTATCTTCATGTGCTTGCTGCGGCTAAAACACTGTTTATAATAGGTTTTTGTCTATCTAGGCTCATAACCTGAAGGTCGTAGGTTCAAATCCTACTCCCGCAACCAAGTGCCTTATTATAAACGGTAATATTTGCCAGAGTTAAGTTTAGTTTATTCAAGTTTATTATTATCAGTATCAACTGACTATTCTTTATTTTTTTCTGCTCTTTCTCTTGCCCGATTCCTCTCCTCATCATTAAAGTTACGAATGTCAGCATAGACTTCATCATAATGATCACGCAAGTGTTTTCCAATTTTTGCCCGCTCTTCCTTTTCAAGGGTGCGATAAAGAGGTGGCGTTGTTGCTTCTATCCCATTGCGGACAAGCTGAACAAAACCATAGTTAAATATCTCGGCAAAAGTTTCTGGGCTACACTCCACCTGCAGAGTAGCAGAGCCATCCTCATGCTCTTCAATTTCTACTACCTTAATGTCGTTATTCATTGCCTAAACCTAAGCAGGGAAGCAGGATGGTCTGCTTGCAGTATCTAGGGAACTCCTCGTAGGTCATTGCCACCAATACAGGCAATCCTGCGATTATAAATGCCACTATAGCAGAGGCCTTGATCGCCCCTTTTATGTTACCTGTCATTGTTTCCACTTTATGTTGTTAAGGACGATTGGGAATGCGGGTGTGAGGGCCTTCTTGATCTCACGGGCAAGCAGGACATGCTCCCATTGGGTGACGCCCTCATCATCTCTCACTTCTAAGTAGTGTAGCCATGAGCGCAGTGTGCCGTTGACGTATAGTGTGGACATCGTGAGGCCCTCTGGAAGCACCGCACGGGCACACTCTTTTGCCACACCCATAGCCCGTAAATCTTTGTATGTATTTTGGGCTTCTGCTTTGGCATCACAAACCAGAAAATCTATATCATCTTTTTGCTGTTCACTGAGATCATCGATGCTGTTCTGGCGGTTCTTATCATCCTGTCTTCTGAACTCACGATCAGTGAACTCTATCTCATCTGAATACCGCTGGCTGAACTCCTGAAAGCTAAAGCTTCGGTGGCGGAGTAACTGGCGGGTGATGTCACGAGGGGCTTTAACCTCTATGATAGCATTGGCCATCTCGAACACTGACCAGTGTTTGTTACGCATACAGTAACGCAATAAGCCCGCCGCCGTACTATGGTTAGCTTGGTTGGACGGGTTAGATACTCTGGCTGCATATGAGATTAGATCTTCAGGGGTTTCTGCGTCGATATTAAAGGGCATAGTTTTACCCACCAGCTTTGCTGATACTTTCATTCTTCTTCTTTCTGACAATTTTAAGGGCGCATTCTTCACAGAGCCATTGTTGTAACCACAGGCAGAATGGGGGCCGATGGTTGCAGGCTTCGCATTTCATATTGTTTGTCCTGTAACATCAGAGACAGATATATATTCAGAGCTAGGGCCAAGGAGATCTCTTTGGCTCATATCCCGCAGTATTTCAGGATCTTTCTCTGCCTTAGCTGCGTATGCCTGCGCCTCTTCGGCACTATCTCTAACTGCAAGTACATAATGCATGTACGTTATTGCGTACTGTTTATTCAAAACGGGGGTTCTCCATTGGCATCAAGCTCAACACGGCGAAAGTCTATGCTCCGCAGGCTGTTCAGCTTAGGGTCTTGCGCTAAGATAAACTCTTCAGGCAGTCGGCGCAGCACACCGATGAACTCTAGGTGTAGCTCAAGGCTTACGGGTAATGGGGCTTCCATCTGTTTTCCTCAATTCTGTTCTCATGTCTTTGAAGAAGTCGATAAAGCGCTCTACAAGCATCGTGGCCTGTGGGGGGCTAATATCTAACGAGCGGGCTATCTCCGCTTCTAATTCTCTTCTGCTCTCACTCACGTTTGATGCCATCAGCCAAACCTCTTGTTCTGGGCGGTTTCTGCCAGACGTTTGGTCTTCTTCACGTAGATATTGAGCATCTGGCGGCTCTTGTGGCCTGTCACAGAGGCAATCTGATCCTCAGTGGCATCTGCCTCACCTAATTCAGTTGCACCGCTGTGGCGCAGGCATTTCATGGTAAGTTTAGAGGGCAGCATGGCTCTCTGACGGATCTCAACAGCCTTTTTGTTGTACATACGGTTGTCGTAGGGCCTACCTGTAGCCTCATAGCGAACTATGCAGTCATCAGGGCCACCAGAGTTACGTTTGGACATCAAGCGGCCTATCAGGCGAGGGCTACCATCCAGTTCTATCTTGGTTCCTGTCTTCTCTTGGTGGAACTCAAAGCTATCACCATCCAAAGCATCCCAAGTAAGCTGTCTCATATCACCAGGACGCTGACATAGATCGTAGCAGAGCAGGGCCAGTGTACCCATGCTCCATAACCCCATCTCATCAGCGGTTTCGATGAACCGCATCACCTGAGACTCACGCCAAATAACGTCAGAGACTGCTTCAGAGCCTAGCTCAAGGCTGCGCCAAGGGTTGCCACGCACCTTCGACATCTTTTCGGCAACATTCCAAACCCGCTTCAGCACTTTAACAGTGTGTCTGGCTCGGTGTACTGACACGTCAACCTTTAGCTGCTCATACAGATGCTCTACATCCATGTTACTTATCTCTGCAGCCTGCATGGAGCAAAAAGAGAGGCGGTGCTTGCCTATCCGACGCCACAGAACACCAGCAAATAGCTGTTCGTAGGTGGTGTGAGAGTTAGGTTTGAGGTCAGACCATGCCTTAGTGGTCTTGTACCACTCTATGGTGCCTGCCACAGAGGCTGAGTCGATCTGAGTAGTGGTTTTACTCGCACGACAAGCCTCATATAACCTCTCTGCCTCTATGCAGCGCACAATAGCATCCGTTTTGCTGGTGTATTGCTCATACCGAGCACCGATAGCGTCTTTTAGGTACTTCGGGGGGTTAAACGCCCACTTAACCTCACCACCCTGCAGCGCCTTACGCTGTAAGTATTTAACTCTGTTAGCCATAGGTATCTCCGTTTAGTGTGATGGATATGAGCCTAGCTAAGTGGCGGTGTTCTTGTCAATGATAAAATAATGCTTGCCACCCTATACCGCATTTGCTAGTATTCCTTAGCACGGTTATCCTCCCTGTCCGTGCCTTCACTAGCGCTACCCCTCGGCTCCCCAAGTCGGGGGGTTTTTCTTTTGAAAACTACTCGCACGTCAAACCCATACTACACCCTATATATAAGCATCATGCCCATACATATATGCACATATATATAATAGGGTGGCGAAAAATTTCAGAAAAAAATCATTTTTAAATTGGCGCAATTAAGCCTTGAACGCTTAAAGCTTTTCAATTTAACTAAGCGCAAGCCTGCAGCTTTACCACAAACCAAAGCGCTGCAGGCCTTCACACTAAACCAAACCACAGAAGGAAAATTTAAAAATGTTTACCGAAGCCGTGACAATGTTTTTTCATCTCACATTAAAAAGCAGAAACAAAAAAACGGGGCAAATACCCGTTAGCACTTCCACCGCTTTTACATGCCCCGACGCTTGCGCATTAAAGAAAGGCCCCGACGGGGCGGGCGGCTGTTACGCCGAAGGGGGGCCGCTTGGCATGTTTTGGCGCAAAGTAACCGAAGGGAAAGCAGGGCGGGGCTTTGCCGCTTTCCTGCAATCGGTAGCCGCTTTGCCGCTTGGTACTTTCTGGAGGCATAATCAAAGCGGGGATCTTGTGCCCTGCCCTAATGATAAAGAAAGAATTGACGCTGAAAGCTTGCGGGGGCTTGTAACTGCCAACGCTGGAAAGCAGGGCTTCACTTATACCCACTACGAGCCAACGCACGCCGATAATAGAAAGCAA
>Ga0206682_10004455_pt1 | contig 11388 bp, 12 predicted proteins | sample M240m12015metaG_FD_155444 | JGI IMG/M metagenome (GOLD analysis project Ga0206682, IMG submission 155444) | Ammonia-oxidizing marine archaeal communities from Monterey Bay, California, United States - M2 40m 12015 | ecosystem: Environmental > Aquatic > Marine > Intertidal zone | place: USA... | reverse complement strand
TTTCAACCAACGCCACTAATATTGGCAACAATACAACGTATTCAACTAATTTAGCTGGTAATTTTGGAACGTTTGATGCAAACGGTAATTTAGTTACTCTTTCTGAAGCATTCGCTAATCAAGTGTTCACCACTACAACAAATGCAGATTTTGCTTCAGCTAGTTATACAACCAACTTAGCTAGCAGTTTTGGTACTTTCGATGCTAATGGTAATCTTACCGCTTTATCAGAAGCTTTTGCTAATAGTGTAATGAGTACAACAACATCTCAGGATGCTGCCTCAGCAACAGCTTTAACTAACTTAACTGCAATAGTAAACAACAATACAGCTAGCATAACAACTAATGCAACAGATATAACAACAGTTACAGCATCAGCTACAAGTAATGCAACTGATATAACAACTAATGAAGGTAATATTACAACAGTGACTACAGCCGCTGCCGCTAATGCTACTGATATAGCTACATTAACATCTAACTTAGCAACCGCTAATGCTAGTATTAATCAAAATTCAACTAGTATAACAACATTAGATTCATCTGTAACGAGCAATACAACTAATATAAGTGGGAATGGTTCTAGTATAATTAGTAATTCAAATGATATAACCGCAAATGCGACGGCTATAACCACTCTTACTAATAATCTTTCCACAGCCAATACAAGCATCCAACAGAATGCAAGTGATGTTACTAGTTTAACAAGCAATGTTACAACTAACACTACGAACATATCAAACAACGATACCGATATAACAACAGCCAACACTGGTATATCAACAAATGCAACCGCTATATCAACTTTAGTTAATGATTTAGCTACTGCAAATACAGCAATTACTCAAAACGCATCTGACGTTACCACACTTGATACATCTGTAACTACTAACACAACAGATATAACTACAGCTAATACAAATATAACTACAGCTAACACAAACATTTCAACAAATGCAGCTGCAATAACTACACTAACCAATAACTTAGCTACTACTGACACAAATGTAACACAAAATGCAACAGATGTAACCACTTTAGAGACTGATGTAACTACGGCAAATACCAATATTGCTACTAACGGTACAAACATTGCCACGGCAAACACGAACATAGCTACTAATGCGTCGGATATTACAACGCTAACTAATAACTTAGCCACCACTGATACTAACGTTACTCAAAATGCTACAGATGTTACATCTCTAACAACTAATGTTACAACTAATACAAGTGATATAAGTGACAACGAATCAGATATTACAACAGCCAACACTAATATAGCTACAAATGCTACTGCAATAACCACATTAACAAATAATCTTGCCACAGCTAATACAGCTATAACACAGAATGCAACAAACCATACAAGTTTGTCAAGTGACGTTACAACTAATGAGACTGCAATAACTGCAAATGGCACAGCGATAACAACAGCTAATACTAATATTGCAACCAATGCCACCAATATTACTTCACTTACAAATGACCTAACAACAGCCGAAGCGGATATAACTCAAAATGCTACAGACGTTACTTCATTGACAACAACAGTAGGCACTAACACAACTGGGCTTGGTACTGCGAATACAAACATTGCGACTAATGCCACTAGCATTTCTACATTAGATACCGCTATAACAAATGCAAACACTAATATAGCCGCTAATGCGACGGATATAGTAACTCTTGATACAACAAGTACAAACAACGGAACTAATATTACAGCTAACGCTACCGCAATTACTAATTTAAGCACAACTGTCGGGACTAACACAACTAGCATAACTACTAATGCAACATCTATTAATGGTATCGAAGGCAGATATGGTGTTACTATAGATAGTAATGGTGCATTGACAGGTTTTCAATTAATAGGTAGTTCTACAACAAGTGTATTTAAAGTAAACGCGGATGATTTTAAAATATATACATCAGGGGGTGATTTAAATCCGTTTAGTGTTTCAGGGGGTGTAGTACAAATAAATGGTAACCTTAATGTATCCGGTACAGCTGAAATAAAAGGTTCATCAAACACAGGCCAATTCATAGCTTGTGATTTTAAAAACACAGGTTCATCCGGGTTATCAAGTATAAGGGTATTAAATAGTAGCAATTATTATGGTTTATTTAGATTAAATACAACTGTAGCTGGAGATATTGGCTATTATGGTATCGATCTAGTTATTGGACCCGCTACTGGTGGTGGTGAGAAAAAACTTGTTAATTTTAATGGCGGTGGTATATCGATGGGATTATACGGTACTGCACTTATTTTTAATGACGGTTTTGCTGGTGACTACACCTTAGCAGGTGCTGGTGGTATAAGAGTAGCAGGTTCGTCAGATGGGCAAGCTACTCAAGCTATGTTTATTACAGTTCCTACTAACCAAGCCGCTTCAACACCTGCTTTTGCTATAGAGAACAGTAGCTCAAGTAGTTTATTTAAAGTGTTTAAAACGGGGCATGTTGAAACCGCTAGTATACAAACAAGTGGAAATATAACAGGAGCGACATTAAGTTCTAACGGCACTATAACAGCAACAGGAGCTATAACATCAAATAGCACAGTTAAAGGAACCCAGTTTATAGATAAGAACAACGCAAATTACTACTTAGATCCCGCTTCTACTTCAAATTTAAACGCGGCTTCATTAGCGGGTACTTTCATAGGGCAAAACGGATACTTTGGGCAAGATTTAGCGGTTGGATTTAGTTCGGGATCAATTGGTGGTAAAATAAATTTAAAAAGATCCAACGCTGGTATTGGTATTAAAAACAATTATGGTACTGCAGCAAGCGGAACAATTGGTGTGCTAGGCTACACAAGTGCTGGTATGTTGACAAGTGGAGCGTACCATTTGGTGTTTCAAGCTGATAATGGGTTGGGTACTATTTCAAACATGCTCCTCTGTGATCTTAATGGTAATTTAAGAAATTTTAACAATTCTTACGGCAGCACTTCTGACGAAAGATTAAAAGAAAATATAATAGATGCCACCCCTAAATTAGAAGGTATTAAACAACTAAAAGTTAAAAACTTCAATTTTATAGGAAATGAACTTAAACAAATAGGGTTAATAGCGCAAGAGGTCGAACAAATATTTCCTGGTTTAGTTGAGGAAACAAAAGATCCTAGCTCAGACGGAACCGAAGGAGCTATTGCTTATAAATCTATTAAATACTCTGTATTAGTACCAATGCTTATAAAAGCAATACAAGAGTTAGAAGCTAGAGTTGCGACATTAGAAGGTTAAAATACCTAACAACCACGTGATTATAGTAACATAACCAAAACCAATGACTTATTTTTACAAAACCTATTCCTGGGGGAACAACAGTACTCAAGGAATATCCGAAGAAACCAGAACTCTTTGGGAGCACATCGCTAAAAAAGAAAACTGGCGAATTGTTCAACTACCTAATGGATTTTTCCAAGCCGAATACAAAGATCTAAGTGAAGAAGAAAAATGGATCGATGTTACAAGGCGTGAAACTTTAGAAAGCTGTGAGGCAGCGATTGATGGAAGCATTAGTCATTACTCTAAAAAGCTTGAATTTTTAAAAGGACCTAAAGTCGTGAAAACATTCAAATAACCACTTACAATAAATTTAATTAAATGGAATATAATAACCCAAGTGAGATAGTAAAAGATTTATCCTTCGGGATAAATGCAAGAACAAAAATAATGACAGGTGTTGAAAAATTAACTCAAGCAGTTAAATCAACCCTTGGTGCTTCTGGTAAATGTGTAATTTACGAGGACGCTCTCGGAAGACCGGTGATAACAAAAGACGGAGTAACCGTTGCGGAAAGCGTAGTCTTAATTGACCCGGTCGAAAATATGGGAGCAACTTTAATAAAGGAAGCAGCTAAAAACACAGTGAAAGAAGCAGGTGACGGTACCACTACGGCAACCGTCCTTGCTCATTCATTATTAAATTTAGCAACAAAAAAAGAAGATTTTACAAATAATATAAGAAACATAAAAAACGGTATTGAAAATGGTTTACAAAAAGTAAATCATTACTTAGATGAAGCTGCGGTTGAAGTCGAAGGTGATATGTTAGAAAATGTAAGTAGTATTAGCTGTAACAACGATAAAGAACTCGGCAAGATAATATCGCAAGCCTATTCGAAAGTGGGTAAAGACGGCGTCGTCTTAATGGAAGAGTCTGAGACCGAAAAAACAAATGTTGAATTTGTTGAAGGCACACAGATAGAGTGCGGACTCAAATCGCCATACTTTGTAACCGACAAGGATAAAGGAAAAGCAGAACTAGAAAAACCGTACGTAATGATAGTTTCTTCTCCAATCCCAAACATTCGTAAGATTCAGAATGTACTAGAGTTTGTTATAAAAGAAAAAAGAAGTTTGCTTATCGTAGCGACCGTAGAACAGCAGCCATTAGCAGCATTGCTAGCAAATAAAGTTAAAGGCAATATAAAAGTCAATGTAATTGATCTCCCTGGATTCGGACCTACCAAGCAAGACACAACTGAAGATCTTGCGATACTTACCGGTGCTAAAGTCATAAACGAAGAGTTAGGTGATGATTTAGATTTAATTGGGCCTGATATATTAGGTGAAGCAATTAAAGCCGTTACAGATGATAAAAACACTGTATTAACGATAAAAGATCAAGGTACTGTATTAAGCGAAAGAATAGAGTTAGTTGAAAGCAAAGTTAAAGATGAAAAAAATCCATTCTTTAAGAAAAGACTACAACAAAGACTAGCGATGTTAAATGGATATGTAGCTATTGTAAAAGTAGGTGCTAATTCAAAAGTAGAGTTGAAAGAAAAGAAAGATAGAGTTGAAGATGCAATATATGCAACTAAAGCAGCATTACAAGAAGGTATTGTTCCAGGAGGTGGTGTAGCTTTGCTGGATGCATCGTATAGCATAATTCCTGCGGATGAAGGCGAATCAATTCTTCTTGAAGCAATAAAATCACCTTACGCTACAATACTTGAGAATGCAAACTTAGAATATAAAGAGTCTGGCAAATCGGGCAAAGGAATAAATGTAATCAACGGTAAAACTGTTGATATGATTAAAGAAGGTGTTATAGATCCAGTGCTAGTTACTAAAACAGCCCTGAAGAATGCGGTTAGTGTTGTTAATACTATTTTCTCTGCAGATTGTGTAATTAATAATGTTAGGATACATGAAAGCAATTAATTACTACGTCGTCATAGAAAAGATAAAAGAAGCGCCAAAGAAAGTTGGCGGCTTAGAACTAACTGAAGATCAAAACAAAGATGTTAGATATTTAAAAGGCAAAGTAATATCTGCTGGTAATTTAGTAGAAGGCCTTAATAAAGATGATATAGTTCATTATGATAAAGTAGCCGGTCACGGTATTGAATGGAAAGATCAACTATATTATGTATTGAAACTTGGTGACATAGTACTTGTGGAATGAGAATAAGTACAGATGACATAAAAGATTTAAATTTATTAAAATATTACAGGCTCATTCGTAAATGGGCCTGTAAAACTTATAATATAAAGGATGCTGATCTTGAATTACTAATCTATTTAGATTGCAAAGATCGATTTACGCGTAATGAATTTATTGATGGTGTTTACACCTACAGTTGGGATAAAGACAGATGGGAGAGATTAAGAAGAGACGGTTGGATCGATGTTTGGAGAGAGCGAAAAGGTAAATTACAAAAATACACAATATACAAAACAAGTTTTAAATGTAAGCAATTAATTAAACGAGTGTATCGTATAATGCTTGCAGAAGAAGACTTACCAACAGGAACAAGAAGTAAATTTTTTAATAACAGATCATATACAGATAAAGTTTATAATAAAGCTATAGATGATATGATTAAAGATAAAAACAGATAATTATGCCATTCGAACACAAAATGGGGTCAAAAGAAAAAGACACTCCAGGAAATTTCAACGAGAGAGACTCTAAGATAATAAACAATTCCCCACAATCTAAAGCAAGTAGAAGTGAAGTTAAAAGCTTTATTCAAAGCCAAGCTCCTAAAAAACCAGAAGTAGTTGGTGGTTCAGGCGGCCTCGCGGCTGTAGGTGGTCTTATTGGAGGAGCCGCTAAAACTGCAACTAAAATCTTTTCAGCGTTTAGCAACGCAGGCAAACAATATGCGAAGCATGGAGCTAGCAAAACAATTGCTTTAAGGAATGCGGGTGTTACATCTGCAAAAGATATGAGGTATGCAGATAAAAGTTGGACAGCTTCAGCTATAAAAAATAATCAAAAGTCAACTACGGCTAAAATTAAAACTCCAAGTGATGGTAATTTTAGAGAAATTGCAAACGCAAAATTAAGAAGAGGTTTAAATAAAGGGGATAAAAAAGATTTAACTTATTAAAAAATAAACATTATGCCAAAAGTAGGAAACAAAAAATTTGCTTACACAGCAAAAGGCAAAGCGGCAGCTAAAAAAGCAGCAGCAAAAATGAAAAAGAAAAAGAAAAAATAGTTATGCCTAACAAAAAAGCACCATCAAAGAAAAAGTCAAAAGGCTATTACACTAAAGTCAATAAGAAAGGCGGCACTGGGGCAAAAGCTGGTGGTGGTATGTCTAAAAAAGGTGTAGCTAAATACAGGAGAGATAATCCTGGTAGTAAACTTAAAACAGCAGTTACAACACCTCCATCTAAATTAAAGAAAGGAAGTAAAGCTGCAAAAAGACGTAAATCATTTTGCGCAAGATCAAAAGGCTGGAAGTCTGAAAGAGGTTTGGCTGCTAGAAGAAAATGGAATTGTTAATATGAAAAGTAGAGGATTAGGTGATTCAATAGAGAAGTTCACAAGAAAAACAGGAATTAAAGGTTTAGTGGATAAAGTATCCCAAGGCTTAAACATCCCATGCGGTTGCGAGGGAAGACAAAAAGCTATGAACACTATATTCCCTTACAAATATAAAAAATAAATATTATGTCTTACAAACAAAAGATGGGTAGCAAAGAAATATATTCTGACGGCACCTTTGATAGAAGAACAGAAGATTTAATCAGTAAGTCATCATTAGGTGATCCCAACACGAACTCTAATAATAGCTTTAGTGTTTCGGGGCTAGATTTAAAAAGCTCTGGTTTAAATCTTGGGGATCAATTTAATTTCGATAATACTCTCGGCACGTTAATTGAGTTAAACGACACCAGCACCCCTAGCTACACTATACCGGGGTCTTCTGGAAGTGATGAATTTAAATCTGCTTTTGGAAACGCTAGAAAAAGTGGGTTAAAAGAATTTGAATTTGGTGGAAAAAAATATAATACAAATTTAAGCACAGATCCTGATTTTGGCAAAGAAAAAGTGGTTGAAGGGACAAGCGGTTTCACAGGAAAATATACTTCTCCAGGGACTCCTGATATACCAGAAGTTAGAGTTGATGCTTTCAGCAATTTAGGAAGAAGAGGACAAGTGAGAGGAATTAAAACCGGCACGGCAATGGAGAAAAGAAATACAATGAAAGCCGCAAGGAATGAAGCAAAAAGTATTAAAGGTAAAAACATTTTTGAAACATTAAAACTAAGAAAAGAGCACACAAAAAATGCTAGGATTGCGGCTAAAACTAAAATGACAAACGACAGAGCGTCTCAAATTAAAGAGGTAAACAGCCAAAGACAAAAACAAAACGAACAAGGTGTTAATCATAGACTTGGTAAAAAGAACAGAGTTGTTAAGACAAAAGGAGTAAAGGGAACTAGTTCGACACCAGCAAACTCAAGTTTCGTATCATTTGATGAGTTTATTAAAAATAAAAAAAATAGCTAAATGAGTAAACCAAAAAAGAAATTTGCAGAAACTACAGTAGGTAAACTATTGTTCGGCGCAGCTTCATTGGTTAACCCTACGTTAGGTAATCTAATTAGCGGTGCATCAACACCAGCAGAGGCTATAGCAGCAATAGGTAAATCTGATGTAAGTAGTGATGAAAAAATAAAATTACAACAACTTATATTTGAACAACAAAATAAAGAGATGGAAGCGGTCACTTCAAGATGGCAAGCTGATTCAATATCAGATTCATGGCTTTCGAAAAACGTACGCCCACTAGTTTTAGTGTGGTGTATTGTTATATTTTCTTTAGCAGGAATACTAGATAGTGTTGAATCGATACCATTTCATATAGGAGTTACATGGAACGATACATTTGAAAAAGTCATGATGGCAGTTGTATTAGCTTATTTCGGCGGACGAAGTAGCGAAAAGGTTACAAGTATATTTAAAAAATAATCAATGGCAAGAATAACCTCTTATGCTTTAGATACAACACCGGATAAGAACGACAAGGTTATCGGTTCTGATGCTGGAGGCGAAACAAGAAACTTTTCATTCGAGGGTATATCTAATTTCTTTAATACATCGGGATTAATTAATCTTAATGGTATTGTAAATAAATTTATTCCAGAAAATTCAAATTTAGCTTCGGGTTTTTTTAAATTACCTAACGGTGGAACTGGTATTGCTTTTAGTTCAATAACCTCACTAAAGGTTTCAATAAATAATTTAGATAATTTAAATATAACAGAATTTTATAATCATCTTGTGGATCAAGGTTTAAAAATATCTAATGTAGATAATATAAGCGAGTTTGGCCATTATGCTTTTTTAAGCGCTGTTCAAGCGGATCCTGCTGATAATTTTTTAACTTTTAATTTAAGTTATTTAAGTGGTAATGGTACTCTTAGAGATAATAAATATTATATATTTAATTTAGATAATTCTGGTAGAACAGATAAAAACTTTACATCACCAAATATAAATTTTTCAGCTAATGTTGCTAAAACAATAACACACAGTTTAGGAAAATTTCCATCAGTAACAACAGTTGATTCCGCAGGCTCTCATATTGTTGGAGATATTCAACATGTGGACTCGAACGGTAATTCTTCAAATAATCATTTCACTATAACATTTAAAGCCTCTTTTCAAGGCAAAGTATACGCAAACTAATAAACTATGGCACTTTCATATTTAACAGACATTAATTTAAACAAAAACGAATTACAGAATGCAGTAATTCAGAAAGTAGGTACCGACCCTTCTTCAGGATTAACCGCAGGTTGGTTAATTTATAACACAGCATCTAATCAATTAAAAGTATATGATGGAAGTGATTGGGCAAATGTTGGTGGTGATATAACTAGAGTCAATATTACAGCGGGGACTGGACTATCTGGTACTCTTGATACACAATCTGGTGCACATACACAAACAATTGATTTAGCTAATACAGCTGTAACTGCTGGTTCATACGGTTCGGCAACTGCAATACCAACTTTTACGGTAGACGCACAGGGTAGATTAACAGCAGCTGGGACAGTTAGCATAACAACATCACTTACTATTGATAGTGATTCCGCATCAGAAGACGTTTCTTTAGCGGATGATGATCTTAAAATTGTAGGTACTGCAAATGAAATAGAAACAGCAGTAACTAAATCTGGTACAGACGTTTCATTAACAATAGGTCTTCCAGACGATGTAACAATCGGAAACGATTTAACAGTACTCGGAGATTTACAAGTTACAGGAACAACAACAACTAATAATGTAGAAACCGTAAGTACATCAAATGGTATTATATTTGAAGGCACTGTTGCGGATGCCCACGAGGGTACTTTATTAGCTGGCGCATTAACAGCCGACGTTACATATACATTACCAGATAAAACGGGTACTGTAGCTATGACAAGCGATATTACTGATAGGTTTTATGCTACATCTATAGGTGACGGATCTGCTACTTCTTACGCTGTGACACATAATTTAGGTTCACAAGATGTAATTGTACAATTATACGATGCTAGTTCGTTAGACACTGTATTCGCTGATGTAGTTAGAACATCAACTTCAGTTGTCACAATTGATTTCAACTCTGCACCAACTGCAAACGATATTAGAGTACTGGTTACAAAAATAGGTTAATATAATTTAATATGGCAAAACGTTTTCTTAGTAACATAAGGATTAACGACGCATATACATTTCCCGCGTCAGACGGAACAAACAATCAAGTTATTAAAACAGACGGTTCCGGTAATTTATCCTTTGGTCAACTAGCCGCTGACTCTGCTTCTGTAATGTATAAAGATACATTCACGGGTGATGGCAGCACAAGCGTTTTTAGCTTAGCTAACGCATTAAATGATGAAGTTCAATCTAATATATACATAGACGGTGTTTATCAATCTAAGAGTACTTATTCAGTCTCTGGTACAGCTATAACATTTTCCACTGCACCTCTAAGTGGTCACGAGATAGAGGTTATATCTACAACGGGTATAAACAGTGGTCCAACAGCAATCTATACAGATACATTCACAGCTAACGGATCAGCAACAGCATTCACATTAGGACAAACCGTTCACAGCGAGAATCAAACTATAGTATTTTTAAATGGTGTATACCAATTTAAGGGTACTTATACTTTAAGTGGTACTACATTAACTTTAGATACTGCACCTTCAAATGGTGTATCTATAGAGGTTATGAGTATAGGTTCCGCATATTCAGGTGGTGATATATTATACGATCACGATTTTACATCTGCTGGTTTAATGACAAGCAATGGTTCGGGTGTGTATAGCATTACAGCAAACAACTCTGCAAACTGGAATACAGCATACGGATGGGGAGACCATTCTACTCAAAGCTACGCAACTCAAAGTTATGTAGGAACTCAAATATCAAATCTAGTTGACAGTTCTCCAGCGACATTAGATACTTTAAATGAACTTGCGGCAGCATTAGGAGACGATCCAAACTTTGCTACAACTACTGCTAATAGCATTGGAACTAAATTGCCTTTGGCTGGCGGTACATTAACAGGGGGATTAACAGGAACAACTGCTGGTTTTTCAGGAAGTATAACCGCAAGTGGTAATTCAAATAGTTTTGGAAATACGACTATAGCGGCATTATCAGCTTCAACAGGAACTTTTTCAGCAAGTGTAACAGCAGCGGGAAATTCTAATAGCTTTGGTACTTCAACTTTTACAGGAACTGTAACTACTGAAAACATATTCCAAGTTTATTCAACAGGTGTATCATTGGTAATTGGGGCAATTGGAAACACGGCAAATGATTTAAATATTTACAGCACAACAAATGGTCACAATGGATTAAGGATGCATGCTAACGGTATTTTGCCGACAGATAATACAGGAACTATAATTGACAATGACGCAGATTTAGGAGATGTATCTTATAGGTTTAAAAATTTATATTTAGGTGGCTCAATAACATCAGGAGGCGGGGCAACTTTTGCGGGAACTGTTACAGGAACAATAGCAAGGTTTGATACTTTAAACAATAATGCAAATTCAGCTAATATTATCTATAGATCAGGAACAGATACTATCGTAGGTGGTGGATCACCTCCTA
>Ga0206682_10004454_pt1 | contig 11389 bp, 9 predicted proteins | sample M240m12015metaG_FD_155444 | JGI IMG/M metagenome (GOLD analysis project Ga0206682, IMG submission 155444) | Ammonia-oxidizing marine archaeal communities from Monterey Bay, California, United States - M2 40m 12015 | ecosystem: Environmental > Aquatic > Marine > Intertidal zone | place: USA... | reverse complement strand
CTTATTTTTAATTTCTTTTTATAAATCATATGGACGACGTTGAAACAGTAAAAATAAAAAAGGATGGATTTTTAAATCATGTATTTAATTTTGATACTGAAACAAAATCCAATATGATGAACATTACTCAATATTTGGTTTTAGCACTTATTCCTATGAGTTTCTACACACATTTTGTGAATAATATTATGGCCGAGTATGATGAAAGTAAATCCAATATCGAGATTACATCAGAAGTTTTAGGACATTTATTCTTAACACTTTTAGGATTATTTTTTATTGATAGAATTGTCACATTTGTTCCAACATATAGTGGACGTAATCATGGAACATTCAATATATTTAGCGTATTGTTAATTATTCTTATTTTTGCATATGAAGCAAACACAAAAGTTGGGGCAAAAATGAAATTACTTATTGAACGTGTAAGTGAATTATGGCATGGAAAGAAAGATGATGATAAGAAAAAAAAGAAAGGTAATTCAGTTGTAAAAGTCTCACAACCAATTTCTAGAGCAGGTATGCCCACACACCAAGCAAGTCGGGCAGACTATTTAAATTCACACAATATGATGGTATCTCCTACACAAATGTTACCTCCTGCAAATCAACAAGCCCCTCAAGAGGAAAGTGGTGCTGGTAATAATATGTACAATAATGGAGGTTTTAATGGTCTCGTAAATGCTCAAGGACCCAATGCCCAATCAGAACCAATGGCTGCCAATGATGGAGGATGGGGTGGTTTCTCTAATTTCTAAATAAGTTCAAAATTGAATAATAATATAAGTTTTTAAATCATATTATTATCTAAAATGTCAAAAATAATGTATAAATATTTACCTGTATCAGTATTTGATGTTGATAAAATAGGAAAAATCGGTATAAGAAGTAAACAAAATCATTCGGAACAATCTAGTCGTTGTACATATAGTCCCTTTTCCCCACAAATATCCGAATGGTGTATGGAATACTTTTTACGAGATGCTACTACATTATTTGACCCTTTTGCTGGTTGGGGGGAACGACATGCCGCCGCCAAAAATTTCGATAAAGTTTATTTAGGCTACGATATTTCACCAGATGCTATAGCATTTGCAAAAAAACACTATAATGTCCACAATATTTTAGCAAACTCTCTAACGGAAGAAATTCCTCCTCATGATGGTTTAATAACTTGTCCTCCATATTGGAATTTAGAAAAATATGGTGCCAATGATGGATTAGACAGACTTAAAAAATGGGAAGACTTTTTAGCCCAATATGAAACTGTATGGAAAAGAACTTGTGAAAAAGCCCTCCCCGGTTCAAAATATTGTATAATAGTAGGAGACTGGAGGAAGAAACATATATTTTATGATTTTACTTATCAAACAGAAAAAATAATGGAAAAATGTGGTATGAAAGTGTTTGATAAAGTGGTGCTTTCACAGAAGAAAATTTATCCTATAAAGTTTCACATGCCACAAGCGAAAAGATTGGGATATACTGTTAAGGTTCATCAAACATTATTAGTATATGAAAAAGTTTAATGTTTAATTTTTATCTTTATTATCATCATTTTCTTTTGCCATAGCATCTTTTAACTCTATATATGATGCTATCTTTTTTTTTAAAGATAATTTTTGTTTTAAAACATTTCCAGATGTATTTTCAGTAATACCGGCTAACATATTTTGCCATTCATTTAATAATTCAGGGTCATCTCTGTAATTGGGATGTAATTTTTCCCATTCTCCAATTTTCGTGGTTTGTTTTAGTTTTATAGTTGTAATTGTTTGATCCATTTTTTTTCCGTCTTCATCTTTATGCCATTTATTATCGTCTTTAACATAAAATTGTAGTCTCTTTTTATCACTACAATGTATAGGTCTTTCTGTAGGGTCCATATCTTTCAATTGTTTTGTAAATATATTTGTAACACCATCTACAAAACCATTTGTACTTGAATATTTTAAATCTTCTAATGAGATTTTTAAATTATCCACAAAATCTGTTAAATTCATAGCATTTTTACATTCCTCATTTAAAAATACATTAATTGTCATTTTATTATTATGACAGTCATTATAGATATTTTGGGGCTTTGTAATTTCTTCACTTATTTTTTTGTTAAATTCTGTCTGGATTTTTACAAATTGTTTAAAAATATCTTTCAAATCTTCATTCTCATCTTTACTTATATTTTCTATATTTTTTATATTTTTTTCACTACATACAGTCTTAGGTTTTTCCATATTTTTTTCATTGTTGAAACCATATAACATGCACTTTTTTTTATGTTTACATAAACCGCTGCGAAACTTGTATTTTCGACCGCAAACACATAAAAAATACTTAGAAGTTTGCTTTGGAACCTTTTGGAACCTTTTTTGGAACTTTTTGTTATCCATTTGTGACTGAGCGTGTTTTCTCGTCTCAAGATGTCTTTTCCATTGACTTTTTCGTGACGTAATATAGTCACACTTTGAACAGTAGAATTTTGGAACTTTTTTGGTGTTATCCATGTTATCCATTTGTTATCCTATATATGGATAACAAAAAAAAGTTCCTAAATCCTTTTTTTTTAAGCTAAAAAAAGTCATGGTCACAAACCCGTTTTTTAGTATTTTAAAAATCCCTACAAGATGCTCTAAATAGTTTTTTCAGCTTTTTTTCGGAAAAACTTTTTTGCTATTTTCGATTTTGGACATTTCAAAAATGTCCATTTTCAATATTTGGGAAAAAGTTTTTCGTAAAAAAACAGCTCTTTTAGAACACTTTTTTAAGTAGTACATATTTATTATCATATTAGATAACACATTAATATTATTTTATATATTTATGTTAGCATAATGTAGACACATCACTATTTTATCAAAATATTACACCTATTTTTCATTCATTATAATAATAACATAAAATATATATTATTAATATAAATATGAGTGAATTAGAAATAGATAAATTATTGGGGGCATTAGAAAATGATACAAACGCATCTATTATGAAATTAACAAATGCAAAAATTAAACAATATAAAAATGATGCCTTGCAAAGAGCCCAAATTAAAGGAGAAACTCTAAAAAAAATGCATCAAAAACTTAAACAATATCGATATATTGGCGATCTTACAGGATTACAATTTGGTTGTTATATTCGATGGATTCCTCTCAAAGACCCATCCAATATCTATTTAACAAATGGAGGTATTATTATCGACATCGATATATTAAAAAATGGTATACATATTAAAGTGAAGAACAATAGAAATAGAATATTTCAACTCAAATTCGACGAATGTATTATATTTCAAAAATTAACAATGCAAGAAAATATTATATTGAGTGTATTAGACCATTTAGATAAATAATTAATCTAACTATAATGTATTATGAAAAATGTTGCATATGTTTTTGATTTAGATAAAACAATTGGATATTTTACACAACTTGCCATATTTATGGAATCAATAGAAGACTTTATTGGGCGAGAATTAAAAATAAAAGAATTTTTTAAGTTGGTTGATTTATTTCCCAAAATATTCCGCCCCGATATATTTCCAATATTCAGATACTTAAAAGAATTAAAACAAAAGCATAAATATGTAAAGGTTTTAATTTATACCAATAATATGGGTCCAAAAAGATGGGTCCATCGCATTCGTAAATATATAGAACATAAACTGAATTACAAATTATTTGATAGAACAATTGCTGCATGGAAAGTTGGAAATACTGTTTATGAAAAATGTCGTACTAGTCATGGAAAATCTGTCAGCGACATTATAAGTTGTAGTACATTAAAAAAAGGAGATAAAATATGCTTTTTAGATGATCAGCGTCATCCAAAAATGATGCACCGAAGTGTGGATTATTTATTTTTATATCAATATAAATATGATTATAACTTTGAAAAAATGATAGAGAAATTTTTAAATTCTAACCTATCTAAATTAATAAAAAAAGAAAAACGCAATGAATTTAAAACTGATGCAATTACATTTTCAAAAACAAGTCCTTATGGATTTAAATATATAGAAAGTGTTGAAAAAAATCCAATAAATTATAATAAAAAGGAAATTATCGATTATTTAAAAGAATTTTTTAAAACAAATAAAAGATATACAATAACAAAAAATAGAAAAAGTAACCGAAAAACACGACGACGTAAGAAATAATATATTATTGTAAAATAAAATATATTATTATATTAATATGTCAACAAACTTTTTAAAAAAAAGTTTACATAAAAAAAGAGCAAAACATAATTACACAAAAAAGAACTTTTCAAAAAGTTCACAAAATAAAAAAACAAGGAAAAATAAAATATCCCGAAAAATCAAGATTTTGAGAAATTTGGAAGGGTTTAACATAGGAATTTTAAGCAAAAAAGCGAAAAATGGCAAAATTCAAATAAATTTAAAAATAAAAAATGAGCCTTACAAGAGTGATGTAAAAAGAAAATTTCAAAACTGGTTTTATTTTGGCGTTAGTAGTATAATAGATAAAACAGTTGATTACACTATTCATAATGTAAATAATTATGACGATGATTGGAAGGGATTTAATGTATGTTATTCATATGACAATGTGAATTGGAAAAGAACAAAAACGGTTGTAAAAACACAAAAAAATAAAGCAAATATTTCGTGGAAATTTAAATCAAAAAAAGATAGGGTTTGGTTTGCATATTATCCTCCGTATCCTTTTTCTAAGGTGAAACAGGTTTATAAGGGTTATAATACTGTTGGTCGTTCTGAAAGGGGTCGTCCTATTTTAATGAAAAAAATGGGTTCTGGGGACACAAAACTCTGGGTTATTTCTGGACAACATCCGGGTGAAACAATAAATATGTGGATATTGGAAGGGTTTATGAAGCGACTTATGGAGAGAAAAACATTATATAAAAAATATACATTTTTTATTGTTCCTTGTTTGAATCCGGATGGAAAAGTTATGGGACATTGGTATACAAATGCAAAAGGTGTGAATTTAAATAGAGATTGGGGTGATTTTAAATCGAAAGAAACAAAAGCGATTAAGCGTCAGTTTTTAAAATATGGGTTTGATTTAGTAATAGATTTACACGGAGATGAAGGTGCGAAGAAACATTTTCTAGCACATAGTCCTAAGAGAATACATCCAAATCATGATGAAATAAATAAACGAATCAATCAGAAAAATAAGAATTTTCAATTAGAAAATTATTATATTAAAAATGGTCATGACCAAACTTTGGCAAATACATTGGACGAATTTACTACCGGTATAACAGTTGAGGGAGCAATGAAACATAAATTAGGTAATCACTATACATTGCAAGATGAGGCAATACAAATAGGAAGAGATTTGTTGGACAGTTTATAATTTAACGTTTTCTTCTAGATTTTTTGTTTAATTTTCTTGATTTTTGAGAACTTTTTTTAAAAGTTCTTTTCTTTCGTTTAGTTTTTCTATTTTTTTTGCGACCTTTTTTTGAAAAAGGTATGTTTCTTTTTCTTCTTCTTTTTGTAAACTTTTTCTTAAAAAAGTTTTTTTTTGAAAAAGGTCTTTTTCTTTTTCTACGAGATTTGCGTTTATATTTTTTGTATCCTCCTTCTTTAGTTTCAGTTGATGTTGTTCCTTCAGATTCAGAAGAGGAGATGGTAGTGAGATCAACCGGTGAGTCAAATGTGCCAAATGTAAATTGAGGTGGTGGTGGAAGAGAATTTGGTTCTTCACTAGGAAATGAAATAGTTCTGGGTGGAAGACGTGAATGCAATGGGTTTAAAAATGGATAATGATGTTTTAAAAAATCATCTATATGATCACCATCATAATGTGGACCACCCTCCTTTCCCCAATTGGAAATATCGTCTGGGTCATCACCTAAAAAATTACATCTATTGTATTCAGACAATCCTAAATCATTATAAGTTAATCTATCCCTAATTATTTTTTTTAAAAAATCAAGTAAATGTTCATTTCTTTCTTTATCACCGGGTGCGTCTCTAATTCTGGCAAAAATAGGATTATGTTGAGTAATTTGGTTATCACCATCGTAAATAAACATTTTATTTATAATTTCACCTAAACTTCTTTCTCCACCATTAATACCAATCCAAAATAATATTTCCCAATATTTGTTAGATAGATAATTAACCATGATTTGACATTGTGTTGACCATTGTGTTGACATATATATTAATATAAATATAATATAATATGTAAATTTTATATTATATGAATATAACAATGGGTGCAGGTGTTTTACCAATAGCAATACATGGTGGCAAAATTTATTTTCTTTTTTCAAGAGAAGAAAAAAACGCAAGGGATGGTGGATTGTGGAGTGATTTTGGAGGTAGAAAAGACAAAAAGGAAAATTATAAACAAACGGCTATACGAGAATGTCATGAAGAGGCAAATGGTATTTTAGGAACTAAAAACAAAATAACAAAATTAGTAAAACATGCAATAGATAGTATTACATTAGACGGATATAAAACACATATAGTAGTGATTAGATATGATAAATCATTGCCTAAAAAATTCCGCGATGATTTTTTAGATATAAAAAAAAAGAAACCAGAATTAGTTGCAAAAAATGGGTTATATGAAAAAGATATGCTTAGATGGGTTTCATACGATGAATTAAAAAAAAATATGAAAATTTTTAGACCGTTTTATAAAAAGTTTATTAAATTTATTTTAGATAATATGTAGTTAAATATACATTCCAAATGGTGCTTCTCCTTCATTTGTTTTTTTAATTAGTTTTTGTACAGTTTCTATTGTAACAGTAAATGGAAATTCAACAGTAATAATTTCTTTTTTATCAAACAAAACTGAACCCTTTTTCATAAGTCTATAAAGATTTAATTTAGTATAAATAATTTCAAGACAGCGTTTCAAATTTCTTACTCCTTTTTCTTTATCAGTAAGATTATTACTGATATGGTTTACTGTTTCTTCTGGGAAAATAATTTGTCCTTTCTCAAAATTAACATTTTCTTCAATCTTAGGAATTAAATAATCTCGAGCAATAACCCATTTATCATCAGTTTTGTAACCATCCGTTTGAATACGATACATTCTATCTTTTAAAATAGGATTAACTTTTGATTCTTCATTATAACTAAATATAAACATTGATTTGCTTAAATCAAAATCTATATTTGCAAAATATTTATCATGAAATTTGTCATTTTGAGATGTATCGGTCATATGTGTTAAAATACCAACAATTTCTTCACCTTTTGGAGTTTGACTGATTTTATCTAACTCGTCAAAATAAAATACTGGATTCATACATTTACAGTTTATCAAAATATCTACAATTTTACCCCAATGACTACCTTCATATGTGTAAGAATGTCCTTCAAGAAAACTACTATCAGTAGCCCCACCTAATGCTAAAAATGCAAAAGGTCTATTCAAAATTTTACTGACACCTTCTTTAATAAGAGTTGTTTTTCCTGTTCCGGGAGGACCCTTTACAGCAATAGCAGTACCAATTGCATTGGGATTAGAAATCCATTGTCCAATCATTTGAAGAATCTGTAACTTAGCATCTTCTAAACCATAAACTGCTTTATCTAAAATATTTTTAGCATTTTCAATAAATTCTTGACATTTTTCTGGACCATCTTTGATGGAAATAGGTAGAGATGCGTGCTTATTAAAAGGTATTCTCATAAATGTATCTACCCATTGTTTATTTTTGTAATATTCTCCAGAACTAGGGTCCATATATTCAAGTGTATTTACTTTTTTCATAGCAAAAGATTTAAATTCAACTGGAATATTTGATTCAATTAATGAAATGCGATAAGGTTTTTCGATATTTGAAAATGAATTAATATCTTTTAGTTTTGTTAAGATTTTTTCTTGAACATCTAATTCAAGAGTTTTAAAATATTTAAAATCATTCATTACATTTTTTTCTCGAAGAAGTTTTCTCAGATTAAAGAAATTTTTCTCTTTAAGTTTTGCATCTTTTTTTTTCTGTACTTTTTCATCTTTTTTTGCTTTTGCTTTAGCAAGTTCATCAAATTTATTTTGTAAAACGCTATCTCCTTCATTTTTAGCATCGAGCAATTGTTTGAGTTCATTTAAAAGAGTATCTTCTTCTTTATCATTTTTATCACTTTTGTGTTTGTCTAATGATTTTATATTTCTTGAAAGAATAGATTTGTAAACTTTTTTTCCTTTATATTTTTTAATCAATATAATATCATATTTTGCTCTCATACTTCTTGATCTTTTATGTACTTTTTGAATTTTACCTTGTTTAAAATCGTCCCAACCTTTCATTTTAAGCAATACCTTATCATTTTTCTTATATTTTGTAGCGTAATATGTTCCATCTTTTTTCATTTCTTTTTCTTGTTCTTCGAGCATATCCATCCAGTCTTCTTCAGTAACATCATCCGCCGATTTATCTTTCAATTTTTTCAATCTCTTTTGTTTTTTAGATTTAGGAGATTTTTTATCGGCAACTTTTTCTTCTTCATCATCTTCTTCTTCAGAATCACGTTTTTCATTATTATCTTCAAATTCTTCTTCAGATTCCTCATCTGTATCTCCGTCATCAATATATTGTGTATCATATTGACCCATTCCTCCCTGTGGGACTGAAAATATAATATTAAATTTCATATTATTTTTCATAAATTCTTGCATATCTTCTTCATCTAAATAATCTTCATCTTGTTCATCGAATTCATATTCAACTTCATCATCTTCCTCTGTTTCCTCTGTTTCCTCATCATCTGTTTCCTCTTGTTCCTCTGTTTCCTCGGTATCTTCTGGTTCTTCTTCTTTTCTCTTTGATTTTTTAGTGGATTTGCTAAGGGATTTTCTTTTCTTTTTAGGAGCAGAAGGAGTTTTATTTTTTCTAGATTTAGTTGGTGTTTTAGATTTTTTTTTGCTTTTTTTACCAATAAGTTTATCTATTTTTTCAAGTTGTTTTAATCTTTCTTTACCATTTTTGGATGGAAAAATTTTTTGCATAAACCGTTGCATTTCTATTGTACTCATATCATCAAACTCGTCTTTTTGAGGGTCATAGTCACTAGATGAGTCACTGTCTGAATCTATTTTTTTAGATTTTTTTTTCTTTTTAGGAGAATTAGGGTCGCCTTTATTTTTTGGCATATATAAGAATTATAACATTTTTTTTTAACTAATTTATCAAATCAATTTATATTTTCTACAAAATTTGATAACTGAATAAATATTTTGTCAATATTAAATTGAAAAACAATCTAAATAAATATTAATACAATATAAGTATGGCTAAAAAACAGATAAATCCATCAAAAATTATAGGAATACAGTTTAGTGTTTTGTCTCCTGAAGATATTAGAAATAGTTCGGTTGCGGAGATTACTTCAAGAGATACCTATATTAATAATAAACCGGTGATAAATGGATTATTTGATCCTAGGATGGGAGTTCTGGATCCGGGATTAATTTGTCCAACAGATGGTTTAAATTATATGAATACACCAGGATATTTTGGACATATTAATCTAGCACGTCCTGTTTATTATATTCAATATTTAACATCAACTATTAAAATATTAAGATGTATTTGTTTTAAATGCAGTAAACTGAAAATAAGTAAAGATAAATTTAAACATTTATTGGATGTAGATTCAAAAAAAAGATGGGACCAAGTGTTCCGAGTGGCAAGCAAGGTTAAAAGATGTGGTGAGGAAATATCAGATGGATGTGGGTGTAAGCAACCTAGAAAAATTTATAAAGAGGGTCTAGCAAATATTTACGCTGAATGGGAAAATACAGATGGTATTGAAAGTGAAGATGGTACAGTAAAAGATAAATTAACAATAAAGTTAAGTCCAGAAATGGTTTTAAAAATTTTTAGAAGAATTAGTGACGAGGATGTAAGATTTATGGGGTATAGTCCAATTTGGTCGAGACCAGATTGGTTTATTTGTCAAACTCTAGCAGTTCCTCCTCCTGCAGTCAGACCTTCTGTTAAACATGATTCACAACAAAGAAGTGAAGATGATATATCTCATATTATTGTGAATATTATTAAGGCAAATAAAACATTACAAGCCAAGATAGATACGAATAACTCAGAAAAGGTTATTGAAGATTGGACGACGGTTTTACAGTATTATGTTGCAACTATGATAGACAATCGTATTCCAGGAGTTGCTGCTGTAGCACAACGAAGTGGAAGGGCTCTTAAATCAATTAAAGAAAGGTTAGTAGGAAAAACTGGACGAGTAAGGGGGAATCTTATGGGAAAACGTGTAGATTTCTCAGCACGTTCAGTTATTACTCCAGATGCGAATCTTAAAATTAAAGAGTTAGGGGTCCCACAGGCTATTGCGATGAATATTACATTTCCACAATGTGTTAATGGAAGAAATAAAAGTTTCTTGATGAAATTGGTATTGAATGGACCAAAAACATATCCGGGTGCTAATATTTTGGAAAGAAAAACAGGAGAGTCTATATCATTAAAATATGTAGATAGAGATACTTTGATTTTAAATGATGGTGATATTGTGCATAGACACCTTTTGGATGGAGATCCAGTTTTATTTAATAGACAGCCTACTCTTCATAGAATGAGTATGATGTGTCATATATGTAAGGTTATGAAAAAGGGTTCAACATTTCGCATGAATGTTGCTGATACCAAGCCATATAATGCAGATTTTGATGGTGATGAGATGAATATGCATGGACCACAAGATGAGGAGAGTCAGGCAGAATTGATGTATTTGGCCGCAGTTCCTAGACAAATTATTTCCCCGCAAAATAATCAATCTATTGTAGGTATTTTCCAAGATTCTTTGTTAGGATGTCATAGATTTACTCGTGAAAATATAAACTTTTCATCTAGACAAGCAATGAATTTACTCATGTATTATAATAATGTAGATAAATCACTTTTTACAAATAGTGAAACTGAAATTAGCAGTTTTGATATTTTGAGTCAAATTTTACCTCCAATTTCAACACGATTTTCAAATAAATTGTATGATAGCGACGAAAATAAAAAGATATCAAATAATATTATTGAAATAGTAAATGGTCAATATAAAAGAGGTTCTATTGATAAAAGTGTTTTGGGTTCAGGTTCTAAAGGATTAATTCAGACTATATTTAATGATTTTAATTATAATGAATCTGCTGATTTTATAGATAATATTCAGGCTATTGTAACAGAATATATGAAATTAAGTTCTTATAGTGTTGGGATTAGTGATTTGATTGCAGATAATAAAACAAATCAAAGAATTATTTCAACTGTAAATGAAAAGAAAAAAGAAGTGCATGATTTAATTAATCAATTGCATTTAGGAGTATTTGAAAATTCAACTGGAAAATCAAATGAAGTAGAGTTTGAGACCAGAGTAAATGCATTACTTAATGAAGCATCGGGT
>Ga0206682_10004449_pt1 | contig 11404 bp, 6 predicted proteins | sample M240m12015metaG_FD_155444 | JGI IMG/M metagenome (GOLD analysis project Ga0206682, IMG submission 155444) | Ammonia-oxidizing marine archaeal communities from Monterey Bay, California, United States - M2 40m 12015 | ecosystem: Environmental > Aquatic > Marine > Intertidal zone | place: USA... | reverse complement strand
CGCCCCGACGGTTCTCGTCTTCGGTCTCGTCGTCGGTTCGACCTTTCCGCGGTTCGACCTCACCGCTCCCGCCGCGGTCCACCGCCCACACCCTCGCGACGCCATCGTCCGCGCAGGACGCCAGGCACCCGAACGCCGCGGGCGACCAGTCCACCGCCGAGACCTCGCCCGCGTGCCCCGCGAGCGCCGCCGGCGCGTCCCCCGGGCGGTCCACGTGCCACACGTACACGTTCGCGTCGCACGAGCCCGAGGCGAGGTGCGTGCCGCACGGCGAGAAGGCCGTCTTGACGTAGAAGGAGGTTTTGAACGGCATGTGCCCCGGCGCGCGCAGGTGGCACACCGGGCCCGCGGACGGCGCGTTGTGGTCGAACACGGCGATGTGCGAGTCCGAGTACGACGCCGCGACGCGAGACGAGCCGTTCGGGGCCAACGCCAGAGACGTGATCCCGCGGCGAGGACGCGAGGACGTTTGTACGCCGGCGTTTCCCCAGAGGTCTTCGCGCGCGGACGCGTTCGCGCCCGGGTCGGCGTCCGCCATCACGGCCACTTCGCAGTCTCTTCGCAGTCGACGCACGTCCCAGAGCTTCACCAAACCGTCCGCCGCGCCGGCGGAGAGCAGAACCTGCCCGTCGTGCGCGAACGCCGCGGAGGACACGGAGACGCTGCTTTTCGCCGTTTTCGTTTTCGTTTTCGTTTTTCCTTTTAACCCCGCGTCTTCGTGCGCGCGCTCGACGGCGGCGACGGGGCGCGCCGCCGGCTCGCCGGCGTCCCCCCGTGCGCGCGAGACCACGCGCGCATCCCACAGCGCGAGCGCGCCGTCCCTGCCGCACGACGCGAACACGTCGCCCCCGCTCCCCGGGCGCACCGCCACCGCCTTGACCGTCCCGCGGTGGAACCGGAACGCGCCGAGCTCGGCGGCGGTTTCCGCGTCGAAGAGCCGAGCGGTCCCGTCGCCGGACGCCGTGACGAGGCGTTCGGAGCCGCGGCACCACCGCGTGTCGAACACGGCGTTGTCGTGCGCGCGGAACCTGCGTTTGACTTCGAACGAGGGAAACGCGGACGCGTTCCCGAAACCGCGGAACCCCTCCGCCGGCGCGCCGACGTCGACGACGGTCACCGCGCCGTCCTCGCCGGCGACGGCGAGGAGCTTTTCGTTCGGGGTCGCGGAACCGTCCTCGCGGCGGCAGAAACGAACCACGAACGGCGCGAGCGGCCGGTCGTCCGCCGCCTCGGCGCCGTACCCCTCGGACACCGAGACGGAGCCCCAGCGCCGGCGCGGGTCGCGCGTCCCCTCCGCCGCGCGCCCGGCGCCGGGGAAAAGGCGTCGCGCGGCGCGGCGCTCGAAAAACGCGTCTTCGTCGTGGGCGTGGGCACGAGGCTCGGGCGCGCCGGACACGAAATCGCGCACACCCGGACGAAGCGTGGTGTTGCTCGCCGTGCGGACGAGCTCGCGGCCGCGCAGGAACGCGTGCAGCGACGCGTGGCGGTGCAGAGGATCGCGCGCGCCGGGTCGCGCCGAGGCGTGCGCCGAAGTCGTCGCCACGTGCTCGCGATGACAATCGAGAATCATCGGCTCGTCCGATTTGCAAGACGAGCGGGGGGACGCCGCCCGCTCCATCTCTCCGAACTCCAGAGGGGTCCGCACGCGAGACCGTCGAGATGGCGCTTGCGATCGGTTCCGCGCGCGCGCACCCTTCACCCGCGCGCCCGCCGAAGTGCGAGGCCGGCGACGACCGGCGAGCGAGCCTACAGCCTACTAGGCACCCGCTTGAAACTCGGAGCCGGAGAGCTGGACGCCCGGATTCGAAATTTCCGGCTTCACGGCTTTCGCGCGCGAACCAAAAGCGCTCGAGGGGGACCGAACGTAATGTGACCGTGCCGCGCGTTGTCACCAAGGAGGCGGGACAGATGTCTTCCGCGACGCCGGTCGCGGGGACGCCCGGTGCCGTCTCCGCGGAGTCGCTCCTGGAGAAGTATAACCTGCCCGAGGGCACGAACGCCGACGCCATCGCGCGCGTGATGGCCCGACTCGGGGACTTGCCCGTGTCGAGCGCCGAGAAGCCGCGCGGGGACCCAGCCGGCGGGGACCCCGGAGCGGCTCGTTCCGGCGGGGCGCGCGTGGACGCGTCCGCGCGCAGGAACCAGATGCGGTTCACTAGCGGCGGCGAGCCGGTCGCGCGCGTGTCTTGGTCCCCCGCCTCGCCCGGCGGTACCACGCGCAAGTCGAACGGCCGTCACGCGGGCCCCGATTCACCAACGACCCCCGGCGGGGACCCGCTCGCGCTGATTCAGGACCTGTACGGCGACGACGTGGAGGAGACCGTTCGCGCATCGGCGAGACGCGCGCTCACCGCGGCCGGGTACGGCTCGCCGGTCTTGGCGAGGGCGAGCCCCGCGCGGGCGAGCCCCGCGGGAAGAGCCTCCGCATCCCGCCTCGCCGATCCCGGATTCGCGAGCGCGGCGCGCCCGAGATCCGCGAGCGTCGCTGCGACGTCCACCTCCAAGAGACCGACGCCGCTGACCTCGAAGGAGACCATGGGCAAACTCGGCGAGCTCCGGTACGAGGCGCGCGCGGCGACGCAACGCGCGCGGCGCGCGGAACGCGCGTTGCGGGGCAAGGAGCAGGAGTTGGAGGAGCTCAAGGCGAAGTGCGCTTCGCTCGCGCGCGAGCGTTCGGCGCTCTCCGCGCGGCTGAGCGCGCGGGAGCCCGCCAAGAACGTCGCTCACAAAAACCCGTTCGGCGCGTCCGGCGCGTCGCACGGCTCGAGCGCGTTCGCGCCGCGCACCACCAACGCCGGCGGCGCGCACGTCGCCACGCCCAAATCGCCGTTCTCGACGACGCCGCGCAAGCCCTCGGGCGAGTCGCTCTCGCTTTCCAGCCGGTGGAACCAGTGGGAGATGGAGGCGCGGCGGGGGGACAAACGGCTGGCGATGCTCATGCGCGGGTACAAGGAGATCGAGGGCGAGCTGGAGGCGGCGCGCGCGTCCGCGCGGGTCGCGCGCGAGTCCGTGGCGTTCTCCGAGGATGAGCTGGAGGCGACGCGGGGCGCGCTCGAGGAGTTACGAGGGAACTTCGAGGCGGCGAAGGAGCTTCTGAACGAAGGCCTCGAGGCGCGCGACGCGCTGGAACAGAAAGTGCGTTCGGAGGCGAAGAAGAACGGCGCGATCGTGCCGGAACTGGAATCCGCGCGAGTGAAGTGCGCGGAACTGCAGGCGGAGGCGGAGCGTTCGCGCGAGAAAACGAACGAGTTGCTCCGGCGCGCGACGGCGCGCGACCGCAAGATCGACGCGCTGTCGAAGAAGCTCGCGGCGGCGGCGGAGGTGGCGGCGGCTTCGGAAAAGGCGAGGGAGAAGGCGGAGGAGGAGGCCACCAGAGTCGACGAGCAGTGCCGCGCGCTTCGCCGGCGCATCGCGACGCGAGAGGCGGAGGCGAAGGTGCAGAAAAACGCAGCCGGGGAAGACGACGCGCGGCGCGGCGCGCTCGAAGCCGAGCTCGAGGCGGCGCGCGAGGAAAACGCGAAGCTCGCCGCCGAGCTCGACATCAAGGAAGAGGAGTGCAACATGCTCGCGTCGATGGTCTCCTCGACCAGGGGCGCGTCGCTGAAGACGCGATCCGCGTCCGCGACGACCACACAGGGCGTGTCCGAGGGCGTGTCTTCTCTGAAGGCGGCGCTGTGAGCGACAGGCGAGTCGCCGGAGAGACGCGGCGCTACGTTTGCGCGTTCATCCGCGTAGATATTGTACGTGTACGCTCGCGACCGTAGCGTAGTTAGCTATTTGCCGAGTGTAAACATACTTTTGTATGCATCGTACGCGTCGGCGACGTTTGTGCGCTATCGCGGCGCGCCGGCGCCTTCCGCGGCGCGCGTCCCGTACCCCACGCTCCCGTCCTCCTGCCGGATCTCGCGGAGCTTCAGCCGCCCGTACGCCTCGTGCTGCGCGAACGGCAACAGGAGCCCCCGCGGCATCTCCATCGGGACGAACAGGTCGGGGTTCCCCTTTTCGCGCCTCCGCTCGTTTTCGTTCGCCGCCGCTTCCAGCGGCGCCAGGAGTCGCCGCAGCGGCGTGCGCAGCGCCGCCTCCACGCCCAGCGTCTCGCGAAGCCGCCGGTACTTCTCGGGGTCCCCGAGGTCCAGAGGCGGGAGAGAGGAAGAAGACACAGGAGCCGGCGCTCTCTCGTTCGTTTCGGCGGCGAAACGCGCATCCGTTCGTCGCGCCGCGGGCGACGCGCCGGACGCCTCGGCGGCGAGCGCGGCGCGCGCCGGCGCGTTCGCCGGTTTCGCCACCCGGAGAAGCTCCTCGTCCCGGAGAAGCTCCGTCGGGACGAGCTCCGTCTCCTCTGTCTTCGTCGGCGGATCCTCCGGCGTCGACAAAGGCAACGTCTTTGACGGCGCCGTCACCGTCGCGCCGTCACTGTCGCTCGCCTCTTTCGGGGGCGCTTTCGGATGCGCGCGCGGCGACGTCGCGACAGTCTCGCTCGCGTCGCGACGTCTCGTCGACGACCCCTCTGCGATTTCGATTTCCCCTCCGATTTCCCCTCCTCGAGCTTCTCGCTGAGGTGCCGCGGGGGGCACCGCGTCCTCCTCCGCGAAGAGCCTCGCCTCCTCCTCGGGGTCGTATCCCTCCCCGAACGCCTCCTCGAGCTCGCTCTGCTGCCTCGCGAGCTCCTCGAGGGCGAAGATCCGAGCCTCCTCCGCCTCATCGTACCCTTCCCCGAACGCCTCCGTCAGCTCGTCGCGGCGAAGCCTGGCTTTCAGCGAGGCGCTCGGGCCGAAGCACCGCATGGGCTCGAGCCGGGCCCGCCGGCGGAGTTCGAACCACGCCGCGCGCCCGTGGAGAGAATAGCCCTCGCGCGGGGCCTCGCCCCCGCCGGGACGGGTGGCCCGCGCGGCTCGTAGTGACGTGAATTTTCCGGACGCGCTTTCCGCTTTCCACGACACGAAGAAAACGCCGAGCGTGCGTCGGCGGTGGGTCGTCGACACAAGGCGCGCGCGCGAGCGCGAGGTCGGGAGACAGCGTCGTCCTCGATGTCCGCCGCCGTGGGTGGACTGCTACGCCTCGTTCGCCTCGCCTCCGCCGCTTCGCACCCCCCCCGCCCCCACGCGGCGCCCCCGGCGGCCGCCGCCCCGCGCGCGCGGAGGCGCGCCGCCCGCCCCTTTCCCATGTCCAAGCGCGACCGCCACGGCGCCGCGCGCGCCACGGTGGAGGGCGACCCCGGCGTGGCGAACCCCGGGCTGGACGCCGAGAACCTGCTGGTGCGGGGCGAGGGCGTCCAGGGCGACGACGTGCGGAGCACGTTCCTGAACGCCGGCCTCACGGAGACGCAGGTGGACGAGGTTCTGCGTGACCACCCGCTGGTGGAGACGACGTACGATCTCGTTCACGAGGTCCAGCCGCGGATAAACTACATGCGTTTCCTGGTGGACAACGACCGGATGGAGGGGGAGAGCGTGGCGCAGTGCGTCGTTCGGCAGCCGCAGAGTCTGGAGCGGCGGTTCGAGCTCGTGCACGAGTGCGACTCGTACGTCGCGGTGAACAAGCCGTGGTGTGTCCGCCTGGACACGCCGCGCGGGTGGCCCGGAAAGACGCGCTTCACCGAGAAGTACCCCGGCGATTTGTCCGTGGAGGACTGGCTCGAGCGCAAATACGTGCACAACGGGAAGTGGGACCAGGTGCGTTTCTGCCACCAGCTGGACAACGCCACGTCGGGTGTGCTTCTGAGCGCGGCGAGTAAGAAAGCCGCGGGCGCGGCGGCGCGGCTGTTCCGCGAACGGCGCGCGCGGAAAACCTACCTGGCGCTCGTGTTCGGCCACCCCACCGAGGACGCGTGGTCGGTCACCGCGCCGCTGGGGCGGGACCCGCACGACCCCAAGGGGTTCAAGGAGCGCGTCGTTTCGTCGGTGGAGGAGGGCGAGCGAGGCGCGGCGATGCTGGAGGGTAAAGCAGCGAATAAGGCGCGCGGGAAGGCGTGCGAGACGCGCTTCGAGGTTTTGGCGCGCGGCGCTTTGACGTTGCGCGGGAAGTTTCTCGGCGCGCCCGTCGCCAAGGTGCGGGTCACGCCGGTCACCGGGCGGCGCCACCAGATCCGCGTGCACGCGGCGCACAGCGGGCACCCCATCGTCGGCGACAACGCGTACTCGGAAGACCGGGACTCGTTCCGCACGTTCCTGCACGCGCACGTGCTGGAGATGCCGTTCGAGAGCGGGACGATACGATTCGAGGCGCCCGAGCCGGCGTCCTTCGCCGCCGCCGTGGAAGAAGCGGAGGACGAGACGTCGAGATGAGGCGACGACGAGCGCGTCGGCGACGTTTTTTTACTATGACATACAAAAGCTATCGTATCTATGTGACACCGGGCCATCACACATAAACACCTCTCGTCACCCCGAGATCCAGTCTATGAAGAGCAACGCGAACGTCGCGGCGAACATCAAGGCGGCGACGAGGCGTTGCGCGTCCGAGCGACGCTCGATGGTTTTCCGCAACTCGACGTTGCCAGTCTGCACGGCGCGCGTCGCCTCCACCGCCTGCGAGTACAGCGTCTCGATCTGCCCAGCCTGCGTGTGCACGTGCGACGCGAACAGCGAGGAAAGCGCGGACATCTCCAGCACGGACGCCTCGGCGCGTCGGACCTGGTCGGCGACGCCCGCCAACTCTTCCGCCAGCGCGTCACTCTCCGTCATCTGCGTCTGCATCTGGTCGCGTCCGGAGAATCCCGGACCGGGACGCTCTCCCGCGCCGTCGTCGGGTGCGGCACCTCCGGGCGCCCGCCCGCCTCCGCCCCGCGGTCTCGCGAACGCACGCGGCGGCGGTGCGCGCCTTCGTTTACGGTCCGCCTCCGCCAGCACCTTCTTGAACCGCACCTCCCTGCACTGGTCGAACGCGGACGCCACCTTCGCGAGCCGCTCGGTGACGATGAGGACCACTCCGTGCAGGTGCGCCACGGTCTGCGGCGTGTCCTCCTTCCCCGCCGCGCGGGCTTGCACGGTCGACTTCAGCATGTCCACGTGTGCTTGGCACGCCTGGACGCTCAGACGCACCTCCGTCTCTATGTCGTCGCGCGTCGCATCCGCATCGTCGCTCTCCTCCAAATACGCCCCGCGGTTCCTCGCCACGAACCCGTGCAGCTCCCTGACGAGCGCGAGCGCGTCGTGCGCGCTCTTGAGCACCGGCGAGCGCGACGAGGGGGGCGGGAGCGCGCGCGGCGCGACCAACCGCTCGACCACATCCGGAGACCCGAATCGCCGCTCGAGCGCGTGCGCCGCGGCGGCGGCACGGAACGCCGCGCTCACATCCATAGCGCGGCTCCGAGTGTTGGTCCGGGACTCGCTTCGCGCGTATCTGAGCAAAATATCGAGTCAGCGCGAAAAAGTATCACTTGTCACCGAGCGCTAAGGCGACATGGCAGCTGTCATGTCCGCCTCCGGGATCCTGCCTCGAGCCTCGACATGCCCGGCAGCAAATCCTTTATCTCGCCGAGCGGGGTATTGCGTCGCGGCGCCCAGACGCGTCGCCGCGGGTGCGCTCTCGAGGAACAGGGACATCGACTACCGATTTTCGCACGCCCAGCACCACGACGCGAAGTTCGCGGCGTGGTTGTCCGATCTGCACTGCGCGGTGCGCAGCGAGACGTGGGACGCGGTTCCCGCGCTGATGCGCTTCCCCCGCGCGGACGCGCGCGTCGCCCTGCACCTCACCGCCGCGAGCGGACAGACGCGCCTGGTCCAGTCCATCCTCCGTCGGTTCGCGCGCGAAGAAACCGAGGAGGCCGCGTCCGTGAACGAGCGCGGCGACGACGAAAACGGCCCGCCCGATTTCGCGCTGTCGCGGGTCGACGCCGCGGGCGCCGCGGTGGCCGCCGCGGCGCGCGGCCACCACTCCGTCCTGGCCGCGCTCCTCGACGCCGGGCTGGATGCCGACGCGGTGGACGAGCGAGGCGTCCACGTCCTGACCGCCGCCGCGGGAGGCGGCCGCGAGGACGCGGAGCTTCCGGAGGCGCGCCGAAAACCAGAAACAAAAACGCGTCGTTCGAGCCGCGCGTGCGTGAAGACGCTCCTCGCCGCCGGCGCCGACGCGGACGCCCGGATGAGCCGCCTGGGGTGGAAGCCTCTGATGGCCGCCGCGAAAGCCGGCGACGGCGAGATCGTGGAGATGCTGATCGACGCGGGCGCGCGAGTGGACCAGACCTACCACAACGGCAAGACGCCTCTGTACTGCGCGGCGGAGTGGGGCCGCCTCGAAGCGGCGCGCGCGCTGCTGCGGCGCGGCGCCGACGTCGCCGTCGCCGCCGACCGGCTGCACACCGATCACGCCGCCGACGCGGCGGCGCGGCGGGGAATCACACCGTACGACGTCGCGCGCGCGAACGGACACGGCGCGCTCGCCGAAGTGCTGCGCATGGCGGCGGAGGAGTGACAGTTTCCTTTCGGTTCGCGACGCGAACGCGTCGCGAGGTAGTTTTAAAAAATAGTGTCTGTAAAAGAGTGTTACAAAAGTACATCGCGTGTGCGCGCGACGCCCGGACGTCGCGTCGATCGTCCGGCGGTCAAAGAATCGTCGTATGTTTCGTCATATGCCGCGTCACAGGATGCCCTCCCCCCACCCCTCCGGCGCCTCCTCCTGCACGGCGAAGTCGTGGTCGTCGGACCAACACCGCGGCGCCACCCCGGTGGCTGCGAACACGCTTCTCTCCATGCGCAGGAAAAACCCGCTCCCATCTAAAAGCTCGTTCCACCACCCGGAGACGATGCAGTAATTCCCCCGGAACGGCGGCCTGTGGTGCGCGCCGTGCGCTTTTCTGCTCAGAATCAACCCAGCCTCCTGCGCCTTGACCACCAGTTCGGGAAGTTGGCTCTTCTTCATGTGCGACCAGGCGTGGAACTGCTGCGAGAGCACGATGAGCGCGCAGAAGGTTCCCATGAACGCGGCGGCGTCCTCGTTCAAGCCCGGGGTCAACAGCAAAGGCACGGTGACGCACATCGTGGCCGGGCAGGTGGTGTGGATGTTGTTCGCGAACTGCCTCTTGGTGATCGTCCACGGGTACTTGTGGTGGCCCTGGAACGCGTCGATGATGCCGCCCATCACCGGGGTGTTCTTATCGCCGTAGTTATCCACGGACCAGTGGAAGATCCCCGTGCCCACGTCCGAGAGCCAGTACGCAGCCGCCACGGAGCCGAGCAGCTCGGCCCACGCCAGGGGCGAGCCCGCCTCCTCGCCGAGCTGCACGCCGCACGCGCCGCGCAGCACGAGCGCGGCGCACGACGCGAACAGCCCGGCGGTCACCAGCCTCTGCTCGTCCGTCGAGACGAACGCGCGAGGATCCATGATCTGCTCGCCCCCCATCTTCGCGATGGTCTCGCGGAGCTTCGCCGCGGTGTCCCGCTCGACGGCGTCGCGACGCGCGACCGGGTCCGAGTCGATAGAGCCGCCCTGGTCGAAGCTCGAGGACGCGGCGACGCCGTCCAGCTCCGACATCAGGTCGAAGCTGCGCATCGGGTCCTGCACCACGCGGCAGGTGGTGGCGTGCCGCGCGCCGAGGCCACGAACCGGCGAGGCCTTCGCGACGGGCGGGGACGCGCGGCGCGCAGAGGCGGACGCGCCCGCGCGCGCGGTGAGCGCGGCGCCGCCGAGCGCGCGCGCGGCGGAGGTGCTGGTGGCTGTCAACATGGTACTCGGAGCCTTCGGCGGGGTGCGTCGAGGGGAGTGGCGCGGCGCAGTTTCAGAATCGGCACGTGTCGGCCAAGCTGTGAGGCCTGAGGCGTCCGCGTCGACGTGGACGGCGTTACGGCCGAACAAATGGATTTCGCGCGTAAAATGACATCAGCGTGAGCAGTCGGCAAAAAACGCGCCAAATTCAGAAAAATGACCCACGCGTGAGCAGTTGGCAAAAAACTCTTTGGTAAGTAGTCTCAAAGGGATGCACACGACGACGAAAACCAACGCGTGAGAAAGCCTCCGACGGAGCGGAAAACGGACGACGGTTGCGACGCGCGTGACGATTATTACTTTCGTATTACGCGCGACGAAACGCGCGCTCACAGCTCACAGCTCGTCTCTCCCCCCCCCCTTCTGTCCCGCCCGCGCCGTTCTCAGCCTCTTGACGTTCGCGGCGAGCTCGAAGATGCCCGAGTGCACGCGCTCGCGGACCTCCGCGCCGTGCCCGGTGACCGCCTCGACGATGTCGCGTATCATCTCGTGGTTGCCCATGATGTTGACGTGGTCGCCGCTGCCCGGCCCTTCCTGCAGCCCGCCGTTCCACACCCCCAGCGCCCTGTGCGGGTACTCGCGGATCTTCACGACGGACCCGCCGGGGTTCAGCTCGGTCACGAACGTCTTCGAGAACGATGAGGACGTGCGGTTCCGACCCGCCGAGGAGGGGTCGCCGTCGTCCGCGGACCCGCCACCGGACCCGTCGTCCGCGTTCCGGCGCCACGCGTCCGCGCACACCAACCCGAGGCTGACGAGCGGGATGCTGCCGTCGCCGTCGGTGAGCGCCACGCCCCCGTACAGGTCATCCGAGCGTTTCGTCACTCTCGCGTCCAGCGCATACGGGCGGTCGGCGCCGGCCGGCCCGGCGCGGCGCACGTAGTGGTACGCGCGCTCGGTGGGCTTGCCGACGCCGTACATGCAGAAGATCTGCATACCCGGCGCGCGCGGCAGCGGCGACGCGAGCGGGTCGCCGAACCGACCCGCCCCCGTTTCGCTTGTCGCGGACACATTTTTCTTGGAGAAGAACCCCTTTCGATCTCGCCTTCGCGCGGCGTCGGAGGCGGGACCGCCCGCGCTCGAACCGAGGATCACGTCGCGGTACTCGCGCAGGTTCGCGGGGTGATCCGCGCCGACGCGGTCGAACAGCAAGCGCGCCGACGCCGTCACCGACAGGTTCTCCTCTCTTCCCTCTCTTCCCTCTCTTCCCTCTTCCCTCTGGCCCGCGTCGTTTCCGTCCCGATCCGCCGCCTCTGAATCCGTCTGCTCGCGGACGGACAGAAAGTGGCGAAGCGGAGACGCGCGGGTCCGTGGCTGGCGGGACGCCGGCGGGACGCCGAGCGCGCGCGCGTCAGCTTCGTCGGCATCGCCCGTCTCGTTCGCGTCGCGCTCGATACTTGCCTCGTCCGGCGCGCGCGTCACGTCGTCCGGCGCGCCCAGCGCGTCGTCCGCGCCCCAGATGTCCGTCCCCCCGCGCGGGAGCATCGCCCAGAGCGAGCCCCACGTTCGGAACGTCGACGCCACCGTCCCCAGGGTGTTAGAGACGATCCCCCCGAGCGGGTTCTGCGAAGTGAGGCCCAACACCGACTCGAGCTGCCCGAGAATCGCGGTGTCGCGCATCTCCCCGCTCAAAAGACTCGGGATGGTCTTCGGGATGCCCAGCATGGGCCCAGCGATGTCCACGTACACGCCCACGATC
>Ga0206682_10004448_pt1 | contig 11406 bp, 10 predicted proteins | sample M240m12015metaG_FD_155444 | JGI IMG/M metagenome (GOLD analysis project Ga0206682, IMG submission 155444) | Ammonia-oxidizing marine archaeal communities from Monterey Bay, California, United States - M2 40m 12015 | ecosystem: Environmental > Aquatic > Marine > Intertidal zone | place: USA... | reverse complement strand
CGACGAAAGCGCGACGCGACGCGATGGACCGACGACGCGACCGAGGTCGAGGCGACGACGACGACGACGGCGCGCGATCGAGCACGGGCGACGAACGACTGACGCGCGAGACCGAATCGCGATCGTAGGATTGGTTGGACGACGTCATCGTGCGCGGCGCGACGAGCGGGAGGGTCGAGGACGAGGACGCGCTCGGCGAGGACGCGGCGGAGGACGACGACGACGCGAGGGACGGGACGCGGGCGAACGACGGCCGGGGGGGGGGGAGGAAGCGAGCGAGGGCGAGCGGGGACGCGCGGGCGTCGACGTCGGGGCAGGAGAAGCGCGCGAAGGCGAACGCGGGACGAGGGAAGGAGGGAAACGCGACGCGGGGGAGGAAGGGTCGAGGCGGCGCGCGCTTGCGATGGACGCCGGAGTTGCACAGAGAGTTTATCAACGCCGTGAATCAGTTGGGGGGGTTGGAGCTGGCGACGCCGAAAGGCATCATGCATATCATGGCCATGAGCGGGATGACTATTCAACACATCAAGTCGCACTTGCAAAAGTATAGGTTACAGGAGGGCGCCGGCGGGTCGCGAGGCGCCGAGCTCGACGCCGAGGCTGATCGCGAGAGACGCGCGATGATAAAACGCGCGCGCGTGCAGCAGCAGGCGGAGATGAAACAGCGGGCGAGCGAGGCAGATTTGATGGGTTTGGACGTCGCGAGCGCGGCGCCGATGGGTAGTGGTTTATCGAGCGATCCGCCGTCGACGCCGGTGACGACGGCGCAGTTGTCCGAGCTCTTGAATAGCACCTCCGCGATGAAGGCCAAAACGCTGGGATCGGAGGGTAAAATCCATTCCTTGGACGCAATTTTAGCCCAAGCGCTCAAGCCCGCCGCGACGTTGTCGGACGAGGCCGCCGCCGCCGTCGTCAGCGCGGAACTCATCGAAGACATGCCTCACGTCGGCCACGCTTTGCTGAAACAGCTCGAGATGCAAAAGCAGCTCCACGACCAGCTCATCGCGCAGCGTCGCTTACAAACCGCCATCGAAGAGCACGGCAAGTACTTGGCTTCGATTTTAGCGCAGGAAGTCTCCGGCAAGACCAAGCCGCCCGAGGCCGCCCTCGGCGACGACGCCGTCGACGGCGCGTGAGCGCCGTCGACGTGCCCTTTCGTATTAGGAGCCTTAAGTTGTCAACACATCTTAGCGCCATCGTAGAACTCGCGCGCGCCTCCCGCGGATTCGCTGATTCGCGAACGCGCGCCGGCGTCGTCTCGATGTCCCGATGCTGGTGGCGTGTGAAAACAACGCGCCACATCGACGCATTCCGCGCGCGACGCCGCACACCGCGACGGCGAGCACGTAGAGCAAACATGGGCATCACGTTCGCCAAACTCTTCCAGCGCCTGTTCTCCAAGAAGGAGATGCGGATTCTGATGGTACGTCGAGTCGCGCGCGACGCACGACGCGGACGCACGCGACGTGAGATCGTTCGCGACAAGATGGATGTTCAGACGGAATCGGGACGCCGCGCGCGCGCGCGACGTCGCGCGGGCGTCGCGCGGGCGCTCGGATGATGCGTGGATATCCGTCACATCGGTCGCGCGCGTCGGACGGCGCGGGACAGGCGCGCGCGGGACGTGGGCGGTGGAAGATCACGCGCGGGCGATGGTGAAGATCCAGGAGCGGGGCGCGCGCGCAGACGAGACGCGGGAAAAGAGACGCGGAACGCGAAGACGCGCGCGCGTTCGACGAAAGAACGACGTGACTGACGAGTGTGTGTGACGTGTGTGCGAACGCGCAGGTTGGTCTCGATGCCGCGGGTAAGACGACGATTCTTTACAAGCTCAAGCTCGGGGAGATCGTCACGACGATTCCGACCATTGGGTTTAACGTCGAAACCGTCGAGTATAAAAACATTTCGTTCACGGTTTGGGACGTCGGTGGACAAGATAAGATTCGCCCGTTGTGGAGACATTACTTCCAGAACACGCAGGGTTTGATTTTCGTCGTCGACAGTAACGATCGCGATCGTGTCTCCGAGGCGCGCGACGAGTTGCACCGCATGTTGAACGAAGACGAACTCCGAGACGCGGTGTTGTTGGTGTTCGCCAACAAGCAAGATTTGCCGAACGCGATGAGCGCGGCGGAAATCACGGACAAGCTTGGCTTGCACTCTTTGCGTCAGCGTCACTGGTTCATTCAATCCACGTGCGCCACCTCTGGTGAAGGTCTCTACGAAGGTCTCGACTGGCTATCCTCGAACATTTCGCAGCGTGCGTAAGCGGCGGGCGCGACGAGGCTTGGATGTTCGGCGAGTGAGACGATTTAAACAAAATAGAGTGGTAGAGCGGCGGTGAGTGCCGTCGAGCGTGCGCGCGTATAGGCGAAGTAACAGTTAAACGAAGACCTGGGAAAGGAACGTGTAGTGACAACGAAGAGAAACAGGAGCGCGCGAGCGCGGCGTTGTGATGAAAATTCAAACCAGATGATGCAATTCCTTTCTAATGTTAAACGTGCTACGTCTCGTCTACTTGGATTGTATCGTGACTACTTCAGCGCGCTCGCGGCGTCCACGAGATCGCTCACTTCCAAACGCGCCGATCCTTTGCCCATGGTGCTGCTCAGGTACGCCTTTCGCACGTACTTGCTCGCGTTCGGCGCACCTTTCCCTTTAGGTCTCAGCGCCAAGAGCTCACGAAACACGGTGGCAACGTTTTCCACCAAATGTTCCTCCTCGAAGTTCACTTTTCCAACCATGACGTGCACGATGGCGTTTTTCTCCGCTCTAAACTCCACGCGCCCGCCGAGGTGTTCGCGCACCGCCTCGGCGACGTCCGTCGTCACCGTCCCCAATTTCGGATTCGGCATCAACCCTCGCGGGCCTAAGATCCGCGCGATCTCCTTCAACTTCGACATCATCCCCGGCGTCGCGATCGCCTTATCGAACTGAATCGTCCCCGATCCGCCCTCTTTAATTTCATCCACCAACGCCGCGCCGCCAATCGTCGTCGCCCCCGCGTCTCGCGCCGCCTCCGCGTCCTCCCCCTCCGCGAACACCGCCACGCGCACCGTCTTTCCCGTCCCGTGCGGCAATCGCACCGCGCCTCTGACGATCATATCGCTCCGTTTCGGGTCCACGCCGAGGTGCACCGCGAATTCCACGCTCTCCGCGAACTTGGCCTTCGCGTTCGCCTTGACCCAGCGCGCGGCGTCGACCAGGCTCAACCTCGGCCTTCGCTCGAGCTCCGCGCGCGTCGGCGCCTCGGGCGCGTTGGCGGATTCGATGTCCACCGTCGCGCTGACGCGCGGCGCGGCGTCCGCCGTCGTCGCGAACGCCGCGCGAAGGCGATCGAATTCGAGAGGTTTTGACGTCGAGCTGGCGTCGCGCGCGAGCGGCGCGACGGCGCGCGCGCGCCGCGCGAGCGCGCGCGCGGCGTGCGCGCTCGCGCGGCGAAGCGACATGTCGAGCGCGGGCGACGCGGACGCGTTGAACGACTCGGTCGGGGACCGAGGCGGCGTGTGCGGACGGCGGCGGGACGCGCCGGCGGGACGAGCGCGAGACTTCGGGCGACACCAATCGGGTTTAAGATGATACTTTACAACGGGATGGGATCTCACGCGACGCGAGCGGGCGACGCGGAGGTGTTAAATAACTTTTCGCACGACAGGCCTCGACTGAGTTGTCTCGAGAGCGTGTCGCGCGGGCCGACGATTTCGGGCGATCGAAGCGCCGCTTTGAAGGCGCCGGTGGGCGATACTCTTCCGTCGGCGTCGCGCGCCATCGAGCTCAGGGACTGCGAGCGTGAAACCGCTTTCTGAGCGACGACTTGCGGGGTTTCGCGCGCGCTGTCCAAATCTGTGGGCTTGAGATCGTGCACGCGCTTGGACTCCTCGCTCACGCCCATGTTGAGCGTGCGTCTGGGCGATAACAACTCGTGAAGCGTCGTTCGACGGCCGTTAGCGCTCAAACGACGGCGTCGGCGAGGAATACCGAGCGGAGAGCTCTCGCACACGTCGTCAAACGGTTCAGGAACGTCAATGCTCAATCGTTTGCGATTCGCCGCCACCGGAGACATGGACCCAATCTCCAACTTCCGCTTCGACGTTTCGACGTAAAACGGCATCTCCTCCAGCAACGGATCGTCGAAAATCGACACCGGTAACGCCATCTCATCGTCGTGATGCGCGCTCGCGCTCTCACTGTACGTCGGCAGGTTCACGTAAACGTCTCGCGGCGCGCCCATCACCGCCGCCACCGCCGCCTTGGCGTGCGCCTCGCCCTCCCGACGCGCCGCCGTCCCCCTTCCCGCGCTTCCCGGCGACTTCACCCTCTTCCCCGCCGACGTCGACGCGATCGCGCGTCGACTCCGACTCGCCGCGTCGTCGTCTCGCGCCGCCGTCGCCTCCAACACCCGCGTCGACGGTCGTCGCGTCCTCCCCGACCCTCCCATCGCGCGCGCGTCGCCGCGACCCCCCTCGAAGTCGCGTACCGTTCGCCCGCGTCGCTCGCGTCGCGCTCTCGCCGTCTCGCGCGCGCGTCGCGTCGCGATGCGTCTTCGCGCGTCGTCGCGATCGGCGTCTTCCGGCGTCCACGATTCGCGCGCGCGCGTCCTCCTCCGCGGCGCTCGCGCGCGCGCGTCGATCGCGTCGCGTCGATCGCGGTCTCTCTCGCGGTTCCTCGCGGTTCGCGCCTCCCTCGCGCGCGCGTCGAGCGCGCGCCGTCGTCTGCGGCGCCGTCGCCGTTTCCCGCGCGATTCGTCCGACACGCGTCCGACACGCGTGCGACACGCGCGTTTACATACCACAAATACCACACAGTGTACGACCAATATTACCGTACTGTAGAAGAAATGATGGTCACTCGATGTATACACACCCCGTCACTGATCCCCATACGCGACCGACCGCCCCGCCCGGTGACGTCGGCGCGCGCGCGCGTCGCCACACGACGCCGCGCGCTCGCCGCGCGCGCTCGACTCGCGCGCCGCGTCGCGCGCCGTCGCGCTCACCGCGCGCCCGCGACCGCCGGCGTCGCGCGTCGACGACGCCGCGCGGCGAACGAGGGCGCGACGCGACGCGATGACGACGGTCGCGGAGATCGTCGACGACGACGCGCGGCGCGCGGGAAAGGGCGCGACGACGCGACGACGACGCGCGACGACGCGCGTCGCGCGCGATGACGCGCGCGAGGCGACGTACACGGCGGCGGAGGTGGCGAGGCACGCGCGCGCGGACGACTGCTGGGTGATCGTGCGAGGCGGCGTGTACGACGTGACGAGGTTCGTGCCGAGACACCCGGGAGGGAACATGATATACGTCAAGGCGGGGGGCGAGTGCACGGCGCTGTTCGACTCGTATCATCCCGAGCGCGCGAGGGCGACGCTGGAGAAGTATAGGATCGGCGCGCTGCGGAGGGACGCGGGGGAACGCGAGGACGAGGACGTGGTGGAGTACTTGAAGGACGATCTGAGGGAGGGAGAGTTTTACGCGGATTGTAAGGCGGGGGCGGCGAAGTATTTTAAGGATAATAAGCTCGATCCGCGCGTGCACTGGGAGATGTACGCGAAGACGTTGGTGATTTTGACGGGCGTCGTCGTCGGACACTACGGGTCGTTTTTCGCGCCGTCGGCGTCCTTCGCCGCGGCGTTGGCGCTCGCGGTGCTGCACGGCACGTGCAAGGCGGAAGTAGGAGTGTCGATTCAGCACGACGCCAATCACGGGGCGTACGGAAACAATCGCACCTGGTTGCACGCGATGCAGTTGACCTTGGACGTCGTCGGCGCGTCGAGCTTCATGTGGAAGCAGCAGCACGTCGCCGGACATCACGCGTACACCAACGTCGAAGGCATCGATCCCGACATTCGATGCTCGGAAAAGGACGTGCGACGGGTGAACGAGCATCAGCCTCACGAGCCGTACCACAGAGTTCAACACGTCTACTTGGCGTTGATGTACGGCTTGTTGTCGTTCAAATCGTGCTTCGTGGACGACTTCAACGCCTTCTTCTCCGGCCGAATCGGTTGGGTGAAGGTGATGAAGTTTACTCGCGGCGAAGCCGTGGCGTTTTGGGGAAGCAAGCTCGCGTGGGCGTTTTACTACCTCTACTTGCCCGCCAAGTACTCCCATCGCTCGATCGGTCAGCTCTTGGCGCTCTGGACCGTCACCGAGTTCGTCACCGGTTGGTTGCTGGCGTTCATGTTCCAAGTCGCCCACGTCGTCGGCGACGTCCACTTCTTCCGCCTCAACGAAAAGAACCAGCTCAACAAGGGCTGGGGCGAGGCGCAACTCATGACTTCGGCTGATTTCGCGCACGGCAGCAAGTTTTGGACCCACTTCTCCGGCGGCTTAAACTATCAAGTCGTCCACCACCTCTTCCCGGGCGTGTGTCACGTGCACTACCCCGCGCTCGCGCCGATCATCAAGGCTGCCGCGGATAAGCACGGATTACACTATCAAATCTACCCCACGTTTTGGTCCGCGCTGCGCGCGCACTTCTCCCACCTCGCCCGCGTCGGCCACGAGGCGTACGTGCCTTCCCTCCGAACCGTCGGGTGAGCGCGCCTCGCGCGCGGCCATTTATTCATACCTTTACCTCACCCCGACGCGTCGATCGCTCGCCGGCGCTCCCATCGCATTTATTTTAATCTCCACGTCTTCCGTCCATCCCTCGCGCCTTCGCCTCGCGCTCGCGCTCGCCTCGCCTCGCCCGGGCTTCCTCCCCACTCCGCCGCGCGCCGTCGCGCGCGCGATGCCCGTCCCGCCCCCCCTCGTCGCCGTCCTCGCGAGCGTCGCGACCGCCCTGGCGCTTCGCGCGCCGCGCGCGCGCGTCGCGCCGCGCCCGCCCGCGCCGTCGTCGTCGCCGCGCGCGCCGCCGCGCTCCAACAAATCGATCGTCCGCCGTCTCTACCGCGAGGTGTGGAACAACGCCGACCTGGCGTCCGCGAACGCGAGCGCCGAGCGGTACGTCAGCGACGACCACGTGCTGATCGATCCGTCGAACCCGACGCCCGAGCCAGGGGTCGAGGCGTACATGCAGCACGTGCGAGGGAATCGCGAGGCGCTGCCGGATTACGTCATAGCGGTGGATAACGTGATCGAGGAGGGCGATAAGTGCGTCGCGCAGCTGAGTTTCACGGCGAGCCTGAATGAACGCACGGCGCGATGGACGGGGACGTGCGTGATGGAGTTTGAGAACGGAGCCATCGTGAAGTCGTGGGTGAACACGGACGCGATGAGCGCGATGATTCAGTTGGGATTGATGACGGATTTGGTGCACACGGGAAGCCTGAACTCGAGGCCGGTGACGCACGCGCTGATGGGACGAGACGAACCGCACCCGGAGACGGTGCTCACGGGGAAGGAGTGGCTGCAGTATTTCGAGGAAGTGCACGAGAGTTGGGAACGGAGGTCCATCGATAGCGAGAGCGCGCGGTCGCTGCGAACGGATAAAAAGTCAGGGCTGCAGGTTGTGATTTAGCGCGTCGAACGCGCGAGCTGTTTCATACGTCATCTTCGTTGCGACGGCGCTCGTCGATCGCGAGCGCGCGTCTTGTTATTTTACTTCACCGGTTTCATCACAACTCGTCGTCGTCCCAAATTCTACGATGAAGCGCGTTTTGCGAAAGCGACTGCGTGAGCCAATGCGCGTGTTGCACCGTCGACGGCTTCGCCGACGTGCGCATGATGAATTGTAAGACTTCAAACGCGGTCAACTTCCCGTCGTTCATGTCCGTCATGTACCGAGGCCAATTTTTATTCCCCGCCGCGAACATCGCCACCGTCGGCGCCTGCGCGTCGCTCCCGTACGGCGGCGGCACGTCGTTGTGCGTGCCATCCACGAACGCGATCTCAAACCCCTCGCGCGCGGTCTCGTTCGACGCGAACATCTCGCGCACGCTCCCCAACGCGGCCGCCGCGTAAAAGTGCCCCCACTTGTCCAACTTTGGAAATCCCACGTACGCCACCACGTCCGCGTCTCGGCGCACCACCGCCTCGTGAAACGTTCCCGCCGTCACCTTCAGCATCCCATCCACCGTCTCCCCGTCCGCCGGTCTCTGCTCCGATCGATACTTCCTCGCCTCTCCGTCGCCCGCGCCGTCGTCGTCAAACTCCGCGAGTTCGTGCATCGCCAACTGTTCCCTGCACGCGCCCGTCGCGCGTCCGCACACCTCGTAATTCCAATTCCATCCCACCGGATCGTACGCCCCCGATCTCGCCTCCGCCACCGTCACCCTCGACCCGTCTCCGCGCGTCCCGCCGCCGTCCCGCGCCGATCCGCCGCCGCGTTTGATCCATCGATGATACGCCGCCGCGACGTCGTCCTCTCGCGTCTCCATCAGCCTCTCGCACGCCTTCCTCGTCGTCGCGTCGCGCCAGGTCGCGCTCAATCGGCACGCCGGCGCCAGCGCGGCCTCGATGAGGGCGTCCAGCGCGCCGTACGTCGCTCGAGACGCCGGTTTCGCGCGCTCGGCGGCGATGGATGGGATGAGATTTTCATTGAGCGCGTTCACCAGGGCGTGACACGCGCGGCACCGCGCGTCCCTGCCGAAGACGTCCAGGCCGTTGGGGAATATCGGATTCGACGGCGCGCGATCGTTCGCGCGAACGACGTCGACGGCGCGCGATCGAGGGACGAAGGCGAATAAGACGGCGCAGAGAAGGAGCCTCGACGACATCGAGCGCGCGGCGCGTTGTGAAGGAAACGACGAAGACTCGCGAACGCGCGTCGCGCGAGACGATGCGATGAGATTCTAGATTCTATGAACGACGCTATCGCTATCGCGGCGAGGCTAAGACGTCTTTCACGGCGTCGTAGACGAGGAGCTGGGCGAAGACGATGAGAGTCACGTGCGCTATTCTCGCGCGCCAACCCGTCATCAGACCGACCGGCCCGAGCTCGATCGCGACGTCGAGCGGCGAGCGACGCGGGCGCGGAGACGCGGTGGTGTCTTCGTCGTCGCCGACGATGACGCACCGACCGGCGTTCGTCGCTGAGAGTAACGTGTCGCCCGGTTGCGACGCCAACGACGCCAAGACGCCCGCGGCCAACGCCGCCGCCGGTCGCGTCGTCGCCGAATCGAGCGACATCGACGCCAACGTTCGATTGAACACGTCGTACGATACCAACTGCACCGCGGTGTACGGAAGCATCTTGGCGTACACGACGGGTAAATTTGACGCCACCGACGAGAGCCCGCCGTTTGGCTCGCTCGCGAACCGCCTCGCCGCCGCCGCGAACGAATCCCCCGCGTACCGCGAATCGCTCACCGTCTTGATCCTGATTTGTTCCAACGGCGTCAACACGGCGCTTCCAACGACTTCGGCGCTCGCGGCGCACGCGACGAGCGCGAGCAATCCCAGCGCGCTCTGGTCGCCGCCGGCGCTCGCGCTCGCGCACCGCTTGAGAAACTCAAATCCACCGTATTTCAGCGCTCCCTGCGCGCCGTACCCGAAGAACGTGCTCTCCCACCCCGCGGTGAGCGCACCGACGCCCTCGCGCCGCACGATCGCCGCGCCGACGCCCAGAACGGTGGCGTCGTCGAATTTTTCGCACTGCAGTCTGGTTTTGATGACATCCAAGGGCACCGAAAGCGAGTGGCTCGCGCACGCGGCGATGCCACCGCTCAACGCGAACGCACCGACGTCGAGCGCGTTGACGCGCGCGCGCGAGCGCGCTCGAGCGGAGGTCGAGGCGACGGGCGCGCGCGTTGAGGTGGGTAGCGGCGCGCGAAGCGTCGGCGGCATGCGAGAGGCGCAAAGTGACGGCGAGACGCGGGCCGGAGGAAGAAATCATGCAAAGCTATCGCCTCAGAGGTGTTAAAAAGAGCTACTAAATCGCCATCCAATTCACGACGTCGTCGACGAGGGCGTTCATGAGGATGCGGTTTTCGTCGACGCCCGGCGCCGAGCGCGCCTCCTTGGCTTGCGTGCGCGCGCGGTCGAAGCCCTCTCGGAGTAAACCGAGCGGCGAGCTATCGGCTTTGATCCCGAACGCGTCCCCGAACGCGGCGAGAATTTCGCCGCCTTGCTCCGCGGCCTCGTAGACTTCGTCCGGAACGTCGATGCCGGTGTCGCGCCAGAGCGGGAAGACGTGGTCGCCTTTTCGCGTGCGCACGGTGAGATCGATATCCTCCGCCGCCACCGCGCCCGCGAGCGTGGCGGCGAGCGCGCTGGTCTCGTCGATGGTGTCGTCGGTAAACTTGATCAACAAATTCTTGCGCACGGCGTAGTACTTCCTCACCAATTTCGCCGATTCCTCGGGCGTCGGCGTGAACTCGGCGCGCCCGTCGGCGACTTCCAAAATCACCGGCTCGAGAGTGTCCAGGATGGGTAAAAGCTCCTTGACCAAAGGCGGCGCGAGCTCACGAAGCTGCGCGTCGGCGTTTCGCTGCAACGCGCGCAGCGGCGACTTTTGCGCGGCGTCGAGAATGGGCGAAAGTCCTTGCAATCCCGGGGCGAAGAGCTCGGCGAAGAGCGGAATCGCATCCGTCGCCGGCTTGTTATTAAACGACATCAACACGTTCCCCCGTCGCTTCGTTTCGTATCTCGACCCGATGAGCACGGTCACCAACGCCCCCAACGAGTGTCCGACGCCGTACACCGGCAGATCGTCGAACCCGTCCATCGTCTTCCTCAGCGCCCTCGACGCGCGCTCGTACTTTTGCCACGCCTCGTCCGCGACGCGCAGGTGATCCAACCCCAGCTGCACGGGCGTCGCGATCACCACCACCTCTCCCCGCTCCACCAATCGCTCGCAAAACTCCCCGTACGTCACCTGCGGCGACGCTCCCACGAACGCGCCGCCGCAAAAGTGCACCACCGCCTTGGCCTCGACGCCCGCGCGCGGCGCCAGCGCCCACGCGTCGTCCACGCGCGTCCACCCCCGTCCCGACGAGCTCGACGACCCGAACGACGCCGCGTCCGCCAGCGCGCGCTCGAACGACGAGAACGCGTCGTCCCGTCGCCTCGCGCTCTCGCGCTCTCGCGCTCGAGCGTCGTCTTCGTCGTCGCCCGTCGCCGCGCGCGTCTCGCCCTCGTTCGTCGCGCGCGCGCGTCGCGTCGTCGTCGTCGCGCGCGTCGTCGTCTTCGTCGTCGCGCGCGTCGTCGCCGCGCGCGTCGTCGCCGCGCGCGCCGTCGTCGCCATCGACGCGCGTCGGTGTGACGTCGTCCGGTCGGTTCGCACCGCTCGATCGACGACGCGCCGGTCGCGCGACTCGATCGACCCTCGCGGCGAGGTTCGATCGCGACGCGCGCGATCGATCGACCCGCGACGCACGCCACCAGACCTTCGCGCGTATACACGACGCGCCGGATGCGCGTTGAAGCGCGATCGAAGCCCATCATCGCGAACGCGTGGGTCGATCGTAAAACCAACGCGCGCGCGCGCGCCGCGGACGCCGCGCCGTCTTTCCACGACGCG
>Ga0206682_10004447_pt1 | contig 11407 bp, 9 predicted proteins | sample M240m12015metaG_FD_155444 | JGI IMG/M metagenome (GOLD analysis project Ga0206682, IMG submission 155444) | Ammonia-oxidizing marine archaeal communities from Monterey Bay, California, United States - M2 40m 12015 | ecosystem: Environmental > Aquatic > Marine > Intertidal zone | place: USA... | reverse complement strand
ACCTGAGCCCTCGCCCATCGCGGTGGCTGAGCCGGTCGAGGAGGTGAAAGAGCCCACCCCCGCGAAGGTGGAGGAGGTGCAGGAGGAGGAGAAGCCCGCCCCCATGCCCGCGCCCGCCCCCGAGCCCGCCCCCGCGCCCGCGCCCGTCGACGATGCCTTCGAACGTAAGCTCCTCGCGGCGATGGCCGCCGCGGAACACGGCGGCGGGCTCGCGGCGCTGGGAGGCGGAGTCGCGAACACGCCGCCCGGCGCGATCAAGTCCTACCCCGTCGTGACGAACACTCCACCGGCGGAGGAGGCGGAAGAGCCCGCACCGGTAAATGAGCCCACGCCCGTGGCGAAGGCACCCACGCCCGTGGTGAAGGCACCCACGCCCGTGGTGAAGGCACCCACGCCCGTGGTAAAAGAGCCCACGCCCGTGGCGAAGGCACCCACGCCCGTGGCGAAGGCACCCACGCCCATGGTGAAGGCACCCACGCCCGTGGCAAAGGCACCCACGCCTCCTCCTCCTCTTCTTCCTCCTCCCGCCGCGGTGGATGACGAATTTGAACGGAAGCTCCTCGCCGCCATGGCCGCCGCGGAGCAGGGCGGCGGTCTCTCCGCGCTGGGAGGTGGAGTCGCGAACTCGCCCCCGGGGACCGCGAGGGCGCCGGTCATGAACTCACCGCCCGTACCGGACGACGGAACGATGGAAGCGAACGAGGAGGACGAGACGGTGGTGGTGGACTGCGACGACGACACGGTGGTTCTCGACGAGGAGCCCGTCGCGGCGCCCGAGGAGGACGAGGAGACAGACGAGCCCGAGCCCACGTCGGTGATGAAGGGCGACGTGACCATGATGGACGTGTCGATGATGGGCGTGGACGGCATGACGCCCGCGCCCGTCCAGCCCACCTCCGCGAAGGAGGAGGTGAAGGAGGAGGAGGAGCCTGCCCCCGCCCCCGCGCCCGCGCCCGCCGATCCCGACGACTTTGAACGCAAGCTCCTCGCGGCGATGGCCGCCGCGGAGCACGGCGGAGGGCTCGCATCGCTGGGCGGCGGGGTCCAAAACTCACCTCCCGGGACCGCGAGGGCGCCGGTCATGAACTCACCGCCACCCGCCGCTGTCGAGGTTGAGCCGGTTGAGCCGGTTGAGCCTGTTGAGCCGGAGCGAGCGGGAGTCCAGAACGAGGCGACGACGACTGAGACGGCCGAGACGGAAGAGTTCGACGACATCCCATCCTTCGAGATCAACAAGATGCGACGCCACCGGGTCGCGGAGCTCCGGGAGATGTGCGAACGCCGCGGGTTGAGCGACGACGGCAAGAAGGACGAGCTCATCGACCGGCTCCGGGAGTGGAACCGACGCGGAACGTCGAGAGATGAAACGGCGCCAGCCCGAGAGGAACCGGCGCCCGAAGACGACGAGGATGACGAGCCCGAGCCCATGTCGGTGATGAAGGGTGACGTGACCATGATGGACGTGTCGATGATGGATGCCGACGACGACGACCTCGACGCCGAAACACCCGCGGCCAAACGGACACCCGGTCGCCCCCCGAGGGCGACGAGCGCCAAGAAGACCAGGACATCCCCCGAGCGCGAAGCGGTGACGGCGACGGAGGACACCGCGCCCACTAGCCGGGTGGCGCCGGTGCCGTTCCCGGCTCCCCCGCCGGTGCAGGGTTTAGATAGGGCGCCGGTGGCGGCTGCGTACATGGCGGCGGCGGCGCCTCCGCCTCCTCTGCCGCCCGCGCAGTGGATGAAGCCGCGGGTGAGAGCGGCGGCGGCGGCGCCGAATCCGGTTGTTCCCGTCGCCGTCGTCGCGGCGCCCGCGCCGATCGTTGTTCCCGCGCCGATACCCGTCGTGGCGATGCCCGTGGTGCGACAGCAGCCGGTCCATGCGGTCGTCCAGGCGCCGCCGGTTCACGTCGCGCCGGTTCAAATCGCGGCGGCGTCGCCGCCGAGGGCTGCGGCGCGCCGGCCCGTGCCCGTGGTCGACTTTGGCTGTTCCCCCGCGCCCGTCAGGGCGTCCGTCTCCAGGATACCCCGGCCGCCGTCGCCGCAGCGCGTCCAGGCGCCGCCGGTCCATGCGGTCGTCGTCCAGGCGCCGCCGGTTCAAGTCGCGCCGGTTCAAGTCGCGCCGGTTCAAGTCGCGCCGAAGCCGGCGGTCGCTCTCGTTCAAAAAATGAACCCGCAACCCGCGTGGGTCGACGCCGGGCCCGCTCTTTTGCCCTCTTCGCCGGTTCACGTCCCCACCGAACCCGCGCCGGTTCACGTCCCTGAAACGGCCGTCCCTGAAGCGCCGGCGTCCCCGCCGATCGGGACCGCCGCTGGGACGGGCGGCCCGGACGACTTCGAGGCGAGGCTGGCGGCGGCGATGGCCGCGGCTGAGGCCGGGGGCGGGTTGGCGGCTGCGAGCGCGTCCTCGGGGGTCGGGTCTCGCGTGATGAACTCGCCGCTCGGGGGCGGTGTGGGCGCGCGCGGGGATCTCAAGGCGGAGGCGAGGAGGCTCGGGATGACCGCGGCGCAGCTGCGGCACGAGGGGATGCACCAGTCGGATTCGCCGTTGAGATAGAGACGAGGGCGAAGGGGCGGACAAGTCGGGGACTTTGATTGATTGGGAGAAACGTCTCTGCGTCTTTGGTTGGGAGAAACGGCTGGTGAGATTTGGAGGCTGGAAGCGAGGTTTTGAGATGACGAACCAAGAACGACGGTTAAAAAGTGTTCAACGCTCGCCATTCTAATTTCTTATTTACAAGCTCGAATGGGTGGCTCTCGTGGCTTTCACGCGCAAAAAGGTGTCGGCGACACGAGCGAAACGACGCTTTTTGCCGACCTCTCCGAGCTCCCTCGCCGTCACTCTCCATGACGCGCGCCGACGCATCGTCGTACAAAAGCATGGTCTCGGAGAACACGCCGCTGCTCGAGAGGGGCGCCGGGTCCTGGTGGGACCGGCATCGCACCCCCCTCGTCGCCTCCGCGCTCCTCCTCTTCACCGCCATCGTCTTCGTCGTCGGGGTGAGATTCGGCGCCGGAACCTCCGCCGCCCTCGGCGACTCCAGCGGGATGGTCCCGATGATATCCCCGATCGGGAACGAGGAGTTCGGCCGGACGCTCGTGGGCGTGCTCGGCACCGAGGGACTCGGCATCGCGTACCAGACGATGGTCAACTACGAGTGCCTCGCGCGCAGGCTCGGTCGCCGACTCGTCATGGTCCCGCTCGTCACCGAACACTTCGACGACGTCCCACTCGACCTCGCCGAACTCTTCCAGTTCGACGACGGCGACATGGTTCCCCTCTCCCAGGCGCCGCACGACATCATGGCGCGCGTGTGGACGCAGTACGGGAACGGCGAGTCCACCAACCAATGGGTCCACGGCGGGTCCTACGGCGCCGCGAGCGTCTACTTTTCTAAATTCATACCAGGTGAGGTTATTCTTTTTATTTACGTATGGGCAATTATAGTGACGGTATGTTTTGTTCACAGGAGTCTACCCGCCGGGCACGCCCGCGAGGCGCGGAGTGTGGGAATGCGACGCGTCCGATACGATGCGATGCGCCGAAGCGTTGGCGGCGCAGGCGGAGGCGAAGGGCGAGGAAGAGCTGGTGACCGTCTTCTCGGACGCGCACTTCTGCGGCGTCGAGACGGGCGACACGCCGAGGCCGAAGGCGAAGGTCACGATGTCGCCACCCAACGGTGAGTTGTTTAATTTTATTCATGTACAAGTATGGGCAACTAGACTGACGACGTGTTTTATTTACAGAGATTTTGAGCAAATGGATTGAAGCCACGGGAGCGCACTTTTCGCCCGGGTCAGGGCTGAGCACGCTGCACTGGCGCCGCGGTGACAGGTGTACCGCGACACAGATCAGCGATGACCCGTCCGGTCGCGCGTTCGCGTGCTCCGACTTTGAAAAGACGCCCATCCCGGCGATGTGCGCCGATAACCGCCCGCTTTACATAGCCACGGATGATTTCGACCCAGACTTCCAGGCTTCGCTGCTCAGAGCCGGGTGCTTCACGTACCCGCAGGTGTTTGGAAACACCGGCGTGAACGACGCGTTCGGCTCGTTCTTACTGGACATCATGACGATGTCCATGCGAACGGAACGGACGTTTTTCGTGCTGGGCGGGAGCAGCGACAATCCGATGCTGGCCGAGTTGCAAGACGCGGTGGGGACGCCGGTGCCGGTGAAGGAGATCACGCCCACGGGCTCGGTGCCGGTGTCGATGTCCTCCGCGTGAGTGAGAGGACCCACCCACGTGATGTATAGACTAAGTCATCTCCTCTTCGTTCGCGACCGGGATGTCGCGGGCAAAGTATGATACCGTATGCTACTCTTATTTAAAATCTACTTACTGCTCTTCCCTCTCCTGCGCCTTTTTCTCCTCTTCCCACTTGGCCGCCTGCTCGTCGATGAGGTCCACGCCCGTGAGCTTGTCCAGCCACTTCTGCGCGGCGAGCGCGCACAGCCCCGTGCCGTTCGCGGCGTACACGAACGTCGCGAGGTACGCCAGCCCGCTGACGATGGTACGCACGGTGATGGTGATCTGACGCGCTTGGTACGACTCCGGCACGGGTTTCCCGTCGAAGGAAGACACGACGGTCTGCGTGAACCCGTACAGGACGAACGCGATGGCCAAACCGGTGATACCCCCCGTGAGCGCCTGCATCGGCGTCAGCTTCTTCGTCTTGGCCAGCTGCTCGGCGTCGCGAGCCTCGCGCTCTTCTTTCTGCGCATTTTGAAGAATGATGGGTATCGAAGTGAGAAGAAATGGATAAAAAAACGACGATCCGACGGGCGACCTCGCGGTGGGGCACGCGATGTGTTCTCTGCACGTACCGGCAGTGTGTTCGCGACCCTGAACTCCTTGGCTCTGTTCCCGCGCTTCTTCACCACCCGCAGGAAGTACCACCCGCAGAACACGGTGAACAGCGCCCCGAACGCGTTCTGCAGAGGCGTGGCTTCGTCGTCCGGCACGCCGATGCCCTGGTAGCCCTCCGCCGCGAACGCGGCGGTGTCGTACGCGGCGTTCGCCAGCACCGCCAGGGAGACGGACAGGAACGCCACGCTCGGACTCCGCGCGTCGGGCGCCGCGACCACGCTGGGCTCCACGAGCGGGGGCTCGACCGACGCCTCGGGGACGTCGCGCGGGGCGAACGCGCGCGCCGCCGCGAGGCGGTGAGTTTTCCGAGCCGCGCGCGCGCGAACGGGCGCGCGCGCGGCGAAGGCACGCGCGGGCGCCGCCGCCGCGCGCGACGAGGTGGACACACATCGTGCGGCGGGCGCCGCGAACGCGACGCGCGCGTGGGTGGACATCGCCATCGCGACTCGCACCACCCGCGCGGAGGGAAATGGCGCTACAAAGACGCTACAAAAAAAAATCACGAGCAGACGAGTCACCTCACCCGTCACACGTCACTTCTTCTCGCACGCGCCCACTCGACGCACGTTCGCATGGACGCCGCGGCACCACCCACGCTCAGGGAACGATCGACCGGCGGGACTTCCGACGACCCGCCGACGAGGAAGCCCCCCCAACCTCCTCCTCCCCCCCATTCTCAACGGCGCCGTCGCGCCGTGCCACCCGCGTCTGACGAAACCGCCGGCAGGCTCCGTCGCTTCCTTTACAGCCTCGCGCTGGGAGCGGCGGTCGCGGCGGCGTTCGAGGCGACCGGGCGCCGATACGGCGTCGCATCTTCGCTCGCGTCCGTCCCGGCGCCTGGCTCTTCTCCGCCCCCCGCGCAGCCGGAACTTCTCGATGCGCCGACGCCCCCGACGGACGCGTTCGACCCTTGGGTATATCAGCGCGACACGCGCAAGGTTGCTTTCCTCTTCGTAGTCACCAAAGGCGAAAACGGGCTGCCGCACGATCACCTCTGGGCGCGATTCTTCGCCGGGCAGGATCCTGACCTGTACGCCATACACGTCCACGTCCCAAAGACGTTCGTGTTCAACGCGAGCACCACCGCCGCGCCGGAGCTCTTCAAAGACACCGAAGTTCGCTCCGTCGTCGAGGAAAAAACACGTTCGGGTAAGTTTCTTTTAATCATCGTACGGGCAATTAGAGTGACGTCGTGTTTTGTGTTGTGTATAGGGGCCTCGCTCTCGTGGGCCACCAAAGCCTTACTCCGCCGCGCGCTGCTCGACGAGGACGTCGCCCGGTTCGTCACCATCAGCGACGCGTGCGTGCCGGTCCGGACCTTCCCGGAAGTCCGCGCGTACCTCCTCGACGGCGGGCAGGACCAGGTGGGTTCATCTTAATCATCGCACGTGTGGGCAATCAGTACGATGACGTCGTGTTTTTTTATGATATCAGGGTAAAAACATCGAGCGAAGCTTCGTCGAGTCCTCCCTCGACCCGGGCCTGCGACACGACGTCCGCGACGCCATGCGAAGCCTCGGGATACCCAAGCTGGCGTGGAGGAAAGGCAGCGCGTGGAACGCGCTGATACGAGTACACGCCACGATAGTCGCCGAGGACGTCAGGGTGTTCGACGCGCTTAAAAAAGGGTAAGTTTATTTTTATTTCCACATAGGCAATTAGTATGACGGCGTGTTTTGTTTACAGTTGCCGCGACGACGAAGGCGACGAAGCTCGAGTCTGCGTCGTCGACGAGTGAGTTTAAAGTTTATTTTTGTTTTCGTACGGGCAATTGTACTGACGTCGTGTTTTGTTGTTTACAGTCACTACGTTCCCACTTGCATGTCGTGGTACGGTAAAGAGCCGGGCATCGAAGTGCGTTCCGTGACGTACCAGAACTGGTGGCCGGTCACGCGCGTGGAACCGAAGCGGTACGCGGTGCAAGAGGCGCGGGACGCGGTCAAGACCATCCGCGATAAAGTCCTATTGGACGGCTTACACGAGGTGCGTCAATTTAATTCTCGTATGGGCGATTGGAATGATTCCTAACTGAGGTCGTGTTTTGTTTAACACTTACAGGGCAACAAAGACGTTGTGGGCGGGAGCGGCAGCAGGTCGTGCGGGTTCTTCCGCGGCGGCGGGGACCGCGCGGGGACGCAGCGGCCGTGCTGGCTCTTCGCGAGGAAGTTCACGGAACGAGCGGGGCGACGAATCGGAAAGTTCGCGGCTACCGCGGTGGGGTTCTAAAACTCTTAGCGCGTATGAGCGTTTTTTTGTTTTCATCTCAAGCGCCTAATTCTCGTGATCCTCGGTTTGCGCCGCCGCCCGCTTTGAAGCAAGATTTTGTCCCTTAACACGACGATGGGATCGAAGAAGACACCCGGGCAGGCATGCCTGAGCCTCTTAGCTGAAGTTTGCTTCCGCGACTTCCCGGTTCTAAAGTTGAAGCAGAAAACACGCCCTACCCGCTCCGGAGATCCGGGCGTGGATCCCCGCGCGGGTGAGGCGTCAAACCGGGAAGTCGCGGAAGACGTGAAGTCGGGGAAGACTGTCACGAATTCACATTTACTTCAGCTGGTGGTGTATCTTCGCTCCCATCGTCGTGATCAACTTTCGTACGACAACAAAATCTTGCTTCTCCGCGCACGGTGTCAGTCGGTCATCCCCGCGGCGGATACCTCGTGTTGTGCAGCGTCACCGGCATCATCAGCGTCATGTCATGCACCGCCGCCTTCTCCCCACCTTCCCCAACGCTCCCGATACCCCGCGCCGCCCACGCCACCGCGCACGCGTCGTCCATATCACCGTACCCTGGCGCCCTCCACTCCTTCGCCGCCGCCGCCGCCCAATCCTCCGCCTCCGCCTTCCGCTGCGGCCCCGACGCCTTGAGAATCGCGGCGTACCTGGCGTGAATCACGGAGGCGGCGAGCCGGAGATCCGCTCGAGCCGCGCCACCCGCGGCGGCGTCGTCGTCATCCGCCGTCGAAGTGGGCGGCCGCGGCGTCCCGATCATCTTCAGAGCGTTGCGGTAGAGGCCCTCCGCGAACATGATGCCGGCGCCGTCGCCCACGCCACCCGCGCCAGGCGTCCTCGCGGCGATGACCGCCTTGGCCGTGTAGACGTCGCCGCTGACCGCCACCGCCAGACCCTGTAAACAAAACACGACGTCAGTCTAACTCCCCGTATTTACGAGAGTTAAAAATAAACTTACCACACGCGGGTCCTTCTGTGTCTCACCGCCCAGCGCCTCGCACGCCGTCAGCGCGGCCGCCGCGGAGGACTCCGCGGTCGCCAGCGCCTCGCGCACGCGCTTTCCCATCTCCTCCACAGCCTCCGCGACGAACTCGCTGCTCTCAGACTCTCCTGAATCTTCCCCCGACTGAATCTCGCGCATGTCGCCGGCAAGCCTCACCGCCGTTCGCAGCGCCAGCTGCGCGCGGCCTAGCTTGACGTCCGCGTAGGTCGCGTCCGCGTACATCGCGGACGCGGCGGCCGATACATGCTCGCTCTCCCTCGCGGCGTCCGCGGCGGATTCCGCGAACGCGTAGAGGGCATCCGCTTGAACGATGTCGACGTAGAGGTCGGACTCGTCGTTCAACGCGGACCACTGCGCGCACTGCTTGATTGCGTGCGCCACCGCGGCACCGTGCGGCTTATCCGACGCCGCAACCACCGCGGCGTTCACCGCCTCGGGGGAGAGCGGAAATGTTCTAGAAAACTCCAGGACCGGTGACGTGTCATCGTTTGATTCGTCCGAGGGACCGAGGGTCCGCTCGAAGATCTCTCGCGACGCGGCATCTGCGGCGGCGGCGTCGCCCGCCGCCATCGCCGCCGCGCCCCTCGCGCCCAAGGCTGCGATGCGCATGACGACGGCGTGTGGGTCCATCTCGGGTCCCGCTTCGGATGCGGCGGTATCGGCGGCGTCGAGGTGAACGTCCATGACGCGCTCCGCGTCGGGGAGCGAAGATGACGTTGATGGCCCGGCGGCGAGAGCCCTGGCGGCGTTGAGCGCCGCCGCGACGTGTGACGCGACGCGGTCCATGGATGCGCCCGATGCGTCCGCGGATGTACACGCGTCGGTGAGGGTGTCCTGCGCGTGCGCGAGCTCGCCGGCATCCTGTGTATGGGGGGAGGTATCGTGGGCGGGGATGGCGGGTGGTGAGTTTGTTGGAAGCATCCATGATGGGTTGTTGCTTTTTCTTGGACGCGTCGATCGGGGGCTGATCCCTGGGAAGGTAAGGCGCGTACGTACCGCTTGCATGAGCGCCCACGCGAGGCGTGCGCGCGACGCCGCGGCGTCCACCGCGGGTCCCGATCCCACGCGCAGCACCATGTCCGCGCCGTGCTCCAGGACACCCGCGGCGGCGTCGCGATCGCCCGACCTGTACTTTTGCCTGGCGTACGTGGCGAGATCGGACGCCAGCTTGCCCGCGGGGTCTTCATCGTCGGCGGTCGCCGCCGCGTCGGGGCTCGCGGACGCAGATGATGAGACGCGCCCGGCGTGGATCCAGCGTGTCCAGAGGAGGCGCGCCCCGAGGGGCGACAGCACCCGCCGACGTAGCGCGCTCGCCAGCATGGTGTGCGCCTCTCGGACGGTGAGACGAGCTTGTTGTAAAATGGGAAAATTCATCAACAAAATCCAAACTGATTCACGTAGTCTAAGATCACAGCCCGGCCCGGTACACCTTCATGTGCGCCGACCGCCGCCGACATATCGGACACCTATCGATCCGCCCCGCGCACACCGCGCAGCACACAAGATGCCCGCACTCCTTGTACACCACCGCGCTACGTGACTGCATGCAGATCACGCAAGTCTCCCCCGGCTCCAGCTTCATTCCCTCTCCACCGTCTCCACCTTCAACCCCTTCAACCCCGCCGCCGTCCCCCCTCAACACGCGCGCCTCCTCCGCCTCCTTCATCCGCCTCAGGAACCGCGCCTCCCTCCACCGCATCAGCCGCACCCTCGTCACCTTCCTCACGCACAGCAAGACACCCACGACGGCGAAACAAAGACCCGCGGCCGCGTTTACTTTGCCCCACGCGCCGAACCCATCGACGTATTCGCTGAAAGGTTTCTGCGTCACCGTGAACACCGCAGGGTCCATGGGTACCACGGCACCCTTGTCTTCATCGCTTTCATTGCCTTTGTCACGTCCTTTGTGTCCTTTGTCACGTCGTCGTGGTCGTCGGAGTCGGAGCTCGCCAGCTCCGTCCGATCCGTCCAATCCCACGGGCCCGTTGTTCGGCGCTAGGTAAACCTCGCCCACCGCCGTGAGCTCCGTCCCCGGCGCCAGTATCCGTTCCCTGTGCCGCAGCCCTAGGACGTTCAGGCCCATGTTCATGTCCAGCGCGTTGGCTATGATGCGCGAGTGCAGCGGCGTTCCGCCTCCGTCGCCGCCGACGGACTCAAACCTGTCGTGTACTAATGAAAGCCGCCAGTCGCCGCATCGCGCCGCGTCGGAAGCCTGCGCGATCGCGGATGCCCTGTGCATGTTGACGGAAACACCCGCGGTGTCCTCCAGCCGCCACGTGGGCGCCTCACCCGCGACGGACGCGACGGTGACGCAGTCGCGGATCCATTCGCCGGTTCGGATGGCTTGTCTCGCGAGGTATTGGTCGGTGACGGCGTCGACGTAGATGGCGCGCTCCGGTGTGGTCCCGCCCGGTCTTTTGGTGTGGACGCAGTCGACGAGGGTGTCGGAGCGCGCGGCGCCGGTGATGGCGACGAGCATGCCGAACGGAACGTCGTCCTTTACTGGGACGGCGGCGTCGCCCGAGCCTGAAGTCTCGCGCTGCTCGTTTTTTGACGACTGGTGGGATTGGGTGATGCGCGTGGTCGCCTTGGATGCGGCGTCGCGGAGGTCGCGGTCGAGCGCGCGGAAGTCGGTGTACTGGGGGATATTCCTGAGCCGCTCGCCCTCGCTGTGAATCGACGGAAGGTACGGGGGGATGGGCGGGTCAGTGACGGAACCGCCGACCGCGTTCCTTCCATTCGGGCAGAACCGAGGGTCGTCGTTGCCGTCGCGTGGGTTGGGGGCGCGCACCGTTTGAACGCTCGAGAGCTGTAGCCGAAGACGGCGCCGGTGGCGATGCACGCGACGCCGGGCCACGATACGTGGTCCTCGCCCGCGCCCGACGCCATATGTTTGTCGACACCCGGGAGCCGCCTCGGACTGTGGGCAGCCCCCGAGGAAACAATGGGATTGCCCTCGAGCTGAGCTGGCGCCAAGAATCTCCGTGACTTTCCCGGAACCGATAAGGTGGCGCGCTCCGCTCCACTCCTCGGGGGCGCGAATCCCTCCGGCGCGGCTCCGCCCCGCCAAACGTGACCTCACCCGTCATGTCAGCTCTCGCGGTCTCTGTCATCGCGGCCGCGCCCCGCGTCTCACGCGCCCACGCGCCCCGACGCGACCTCGGGGTCTCGCGCGCGATGACAATGCGGTGCAGAGCATCGGCGGTCCAGCTGGCGGACCCGCCCGTGAGGCTCGCCATGGACGCGGACACCGCGCGCGCCATCATCGACCCCGCGTTCGACGCAGACAGCCGCCAGCGAT
>Ga0206682_10004444_pt1 | contig 11410 bp, 10 predicted proteins | sample M240m12015metaG_FD_155444 | JGI IMG/M metagenome (GOLD analysis project Ga0206682, IMG submission 155444) | Ammonia-oxidizing marine archaeal communities from Monterey Bay, California, United States - M2 40m 12015 | ecosystem: Environmental > Aquatic > Marine > Intertidal zone | place: USA... | reverse complement strand
CCCATCTTCTTGTTGTTCCATCAATTTCTGCTCTTTCAATATCTAATTTTTTAAGAGCAACTTCTTTATCTTCTGGCGACATATCACTACCACCGATTATAGCTTGTATTACAGAACCTACAGGCGTGTCACCTGCAATGGCTCCAACAACGCTGGGAATCTTTTGTAATAAGAATTTCCCAACGTTGGTGTCTTTAAATTTTTTCTTAGCCATTACTCTCCTTCGTTATATAAAGCAGTTATTTCTGCTTGGGTTAGTGCCGTATTATAAACTTTTACTTTACTTATATCCCCATCAATAAACCATTGTCCTCCGCTTGCTGAACTGTCTTGATTTGCTCCTATTGAAAATTGATTTATCGAAACCATTTGAATAGGTGTTGAAGAATTTCCAAACACATAAGAATACCCTGAAAGCTCCGAACCATCAACATAGATTTTAGTTCCTTCTAAATTAGCAGTAAAAACAACGTGATGCCAATTTCCATCCCTTAAACTTGAACCGCCACTATCATTTACCTGCAAATATGAGGATTGCCCATCTACTTGACTTCTAAAAGCTATAGTGTTTTCGTTCGCATAAAAACCAATCCACAAATCAGTAGAACCAACTGTCGTGTTAGAAAAAGAGGCGATAGTCACTCTCGCTGTAGATGCAGATGTTCGAAACCAACCTGCTATAGACAGTATAGTCTGACCGTTAAGCTGTGCGCCTAGATTTGTGTTTCTAACAAATTCATTACTGCCATTAAAATTAAAGTAGCCTGAAGCATTCCAGTTAGAAGAATCCATATTGATTAAATCCCCGTGAAATTCATTAGGATATTTAGGTTTAGTAAAGTTAAAGTTTTGTCTTACTTGTGCTAAACTTAATTCAGTTGAGTATGCTCTTACTTGACTTATCTTTCCGTAGAACTCGTCAGATGTTCCGCCTCTAGCACCTATTAAGGTAGAAAAGCTAGGTGTAAATGTAATTCCATTAGCATTTGTTGAAACCTGACCACTAGACTCTCCATTAACATATACCGTAACGTAAGATGTAGTAAATGTTACCGCCACGTGACTCCATTTGTTAGCCGTAAGATATTCAGATGAATAAGCTAAAGTTCTTTGATACGTTCCTGAAGGGTTGGAGTATGCGTCAACTAAAATTTGCCCATTTGTATTTACCCTTATATAAAAACCCTTAATAGCGGAACTATCATAGTTGCTATAAATAACACTATTGTCAGTAAGCAGTGGATTAACCCAAGCTTCAACAGTCATAGGTAATGATTTGTACATTGAAGACCCTATCTGTACAGTGTCATTAACGCCATTAAACTCAAAAAAGTTTCCTAGCTCCTGCTCCCAAGTAGCACCGTTAATAGTTCCGTTGTTTCCATTACCACTTGAATCTAACCAGTCTCCAGAACCACTATAAGAGTCAGCTTCTAAGTTAAGTTCTAAGTGTTGTTCATTGTTTGTGTTCTTAGCAAATGCTAGATATATGAAAGTGTCACCACTTCTGTTTAAAACTACACTGTTACTGTTGCCTATTGTAAATCCATCTCTATTAGGTGTAACCGTAGCGGTACTAGATGTTGCCTCTGGGTTTTTTAAATTAACATAAATAAGCTCATTTAGAACACCATCAGTATCTCTTACATTGTCTAAAATTAACCAATTTGCATTATCATCTACATTTTTTATCATTATAAAAGCAGGTTCAAATTCAGTGAATATCTTATTACCAGATGTTCCTGTTCCTTCATAAGTACCTACCTTAGATACACCTCTTTTAGAAGCAAAGCAATAAAAAATATAATCTTCGCTAGAGCTTGACCAATTAAAATTTACAAGCGTACTTGTTGGACTAATATCTCCCCAGTAAGTATCATCAGCACTTAGGTTCCACTCATTTAAAAGTAAATATCTTTCTGGTCCTTCCGTTTTACTAAAAACTATCCAATCTGAAACCGTGTTTTTTTGTTTTGCAATAATTAGCTCAGGAACAGCACCTAATCCGTGTGCTATATTAGAGCCACTATTTAATGTTTTATTTTCTAATTTAACAATACTAAAACCTAATTTTGTGTTTGCGCTAAGTTTATCTACCGCTAAAGTACCTGCTGTTAACCCTGCCGCTGCTTCATCTGCATAAGAAATACCATCTATACTTAACTTATCAGAGCCAGTAGGCGTTCCTCCTGCTTTTAAACACCAGGCTACGTATTCTGAATTAGCTTTATTTACAACGCCTTTATCTCCAAATAAAGTAAACCCATCAGAATCTATAGTTTCTATTTGACTGCTTGATGCTTCAGCATCACCAATGTTTGACGATAGCCAATATTGCCTAGTTCCATCTCCACCTCTTACGGAATCAACAATAACGTGTTTTTTATTACTCACATTTCTACACTTTACCCAAACTAAATCTGGTGTAAATCCAACGCCTGTGATAGATTGGCTTGATGCGGAACCATCATAGATAACAGTATTAAAATGGTCGTCTGGGTCTATTGAAGGCTTAAATCCTACCGTATCAGCCAACTCAGTTTCATTAGTGTCTTTAGCTACTGCGTAGTAAATATAAGTATCTCCGCTTTTGTTAAATTCGTTATCCGCTCCATAGGTTAATCTAACTCCATCTCTCTCAAAGTCACAAGTCCAGTAAGCCGTTGTATTGTATTCCACAGCATCACTATTTGCTAATAAAGTTTTTGAGTTTTCACCTCTGGCATTATCTTTCATGAGCCACCCAGTATTGTCTGTGCTTGTGTTTTTAATCATAAAGAAAGCAGGTTCAAATCCAGTATATATTTTATTATCTGTAGTACCGTTTCCGATATAACTACTTACTTTTGATACTCCTCTTTTGGATGTAAAACAGTAGTTAATGTAATCCTGTGCGCTGCTTGATGAGTTATTTGTAATTGTTGTTGACGTTATTGAAGAGAAAGAACCTGAGTTTGTAGTTGCGGCATCTCTTGAATTCAATTTCAAATATTTACCAGTTCCTACATCTTTATGATAAACTAACCAATTCCAACCGCTAGCATTTGTCCCTTTGTTTATTATCATCTCAGGGACTGTATCTAGCCCGTGTCCAAACGTTATTGCGCCGCTTGTCCCAGTTGTTTTTACAACACTAAAACCTAAATCATTATTAACACTAACAGCGCTTTCCACTGTACCATTGTTGTTTCTAGTTGCATAACCAGGTAAACCAAAAGCTACGTTAGATGCAGTTGCAGTATAACTACCATCTATTTCATTTGCATTATCGTTTAACGGAAACGCCGCGATACAACTAAGTAAATGACCGTTATTTTGTCCAGGAGTTTCGTTGTATAGTTGTGTTATTTGTGAAGAAGTTAATGCATTATTAAAAAATCTTACTTGACTTATTTTACCATCCCAATAATAATTATTACTAACATTGTAAACCCCAATCGTTGTGTCACCGCTTGAATCGCCACCATTATTATTAGTACCAGTACCTACTGACGTTCCATTTACAAAACACTCATAAGAACTTCCATTTATTGACACAGCTATATGATACCAAGCCCCTGGAACTATAGTAGCTGAGGGATAACTTCCACCTGTCCCTACGAGGAATTCAAAAAGATTATTTGAATTTGTTAATTGTAAAATAATTCTGCCGTAACTTAAAGACGTTGAATTCATAGAGAAGGGCATACCATACCCGCTAGACTGAGGGTCAGCTTTAATCCACATCGAAATAGTTTTAGTAGATACATCTAAAGCGCTAGTAAGAGAAGATGGTAAAGTTATCTTGCTACTACTTCCATTAAATTCAGCAGATTTATTTGCTAATACACCCGCTTTAAAACACCAAGCAACGTATGTTTGAGAGGATGAGTTGAAAAAAGAATAAGTTTGATTAGAACCTTCTGAGCCTGTAAAACCATCACTATCAAAAGAAGTAAGCTGACCATATGTATTAACTGTAGTTTCCGCTGTCGTACCATCTGAAGCTAAATATCTTCCTGTACCTCTAACTGAATCATAGATTGTATGATTTTGAGCTTGTCTTGCTTTAGCCCACACTAAGCCTGGTTGAAACCCTACTCCAGTTATTGACCTTGTAGAAGCCCCATCCCCAGTCCAAGTAACAGTATTAAAATGCTCTGAAACGTTTGTACTAGGTGCGTACTCATGATCATGTACATCATACCAAACATCTCCATCTCCATCATAAGAGTCAACATCATTAGCATCTAAGTGTAAGATTAATCCTTCTTCCCCTGCATTATTTGCTGCTGCTGCTGCTGACGCGGTGTGTACTAGACGTTCATTAATAGCCATATTATTCTGTTTCTTTTTCTACAACATCATACGTAAAGTAATCGCCTGTAGGACTAAAGTGTAAATTATTTATTGCTTGTGTTTCTAAATTATATTCTGGAACAACAACATTAAAAAAACCGAATTCTTTTAGTGCTTCGTCAGAAGCTACATTTGCGTTTGTAATGCTTTTATTGCTGTTAGACAATATATTTGGAATAGTATTGTACTTTACAACCTTTCCACTTTCTAAACGTGCTTTCATTATGCAGTATAATTTGATATTGTTCCAAATATTTCAGTATCATCATTTGTTGATATTAACTGAATAATATTTTTTGTAGCTGTTCCACCATATGTTCCATTTAACCATTTAACGCCAGATGGCCATGTTAACACGTAGTTACCATTGATAACTAATGTTTTTACCATACCGGTTTTTACATTAGAAAATGTAAGTGTAGTATCAGCAGTACATGTTTTTGTAAATACCGATGAAGCTGTCCAGTCAACGTTAGTTGTAATTACACTAGACGAAAAGAATTCATCTGCTAATAATTCGCTTTTTACTTTTGTTCTAGCCATAATTATGTTGCTTGTTGTGATATAGTATAAAAGAACTCTGGCGTGCCATTATCGTCTGTACATACTATTTGTATAAAGTTTTTTGTTCCTGAAGTTGTATCCATTTCACCCCCTAATAAAATAGCCTCAGATGGAAATGTTAAAACATTAGCCGCTACACCATCTCCTGTTGCTACAATTATTTTAACCATACCAATTTTAAAGTCATTAAAGTTTAATGTTATTGGAGTATTAGGTGTAACTCTAAATACTTGAGATGCATTCCAATCAATCGTCTGTGGTGATGTGGACCCATTTATATTATGAGTAGACTGAAATTCATCATGAATAATGCCTGATGTTATTTTTGTTAATGCCATATTTTAAAATTTAAACCATAATGTACACCCATATTCCGTGTTAGTTGCACCATACGTTGATTGCCCAAAATGAAAGGTTCTATCTGCTGTCGTAAACATATCGTATACCGTACCTGTAGTAAACCCATACCCAACATTACCATTATGCGCGGATTGTACAGAGGTAGCTAAACTTGTTGTATTAGTTGGTGGAGAATTAGAATTGCTGTTTGCTATAAAAACCGTTTGAGATTCCCCATTTGTTGGAAAAGAATAAGCTCCAGGATAATAAGAACCCCCATTACCACTTTGATTACCATACCAATCACTTCTTAATGTGGTTGGGGAAGTGTATATATATAAATAGCTAGTTCTATACCATAATCCTGGATAAGAACCAACTATTCCTGTAAGACAAAACTTTCTTGCTTTGAAATAAGTGCTATTATATCCAACCCCACAACCCCCGTGCGAAGTTGGGCCATACCCACCACTACGCACAGCTCTAATTCTCATTTCTCCAGATGAATTTATAATTCCAGAACCAGAAACACATTCTTGGCCGCTATAGTTAGAACCCATAGATGTAGAATCTATTCTAGCCCAGCCGCCTGTTGATTGGCCCGCGGCTGTACCATCTATAGATATGTAATATTCTCTAGTTCTAGTACCATCATTTAAATAGTACCTACCATCCGATAAGCCTGATGCCGCTATTTGAGCAAAATCAGTAAATGGATCGCTCGCACTACCATCTGGTGCATTAGAAGCTATTTGTCCTGTTGATAGCAATTGCGTAACACCTATCATGACCAAGGAAAGTTTGATTCGACTGTATCTTGTATATGTTCTTGAAGTTTTTTATCAATATCTATGGTTACGAATTCTTTTTGAATAATATCATTTTCATACCAAGATATTAAATCTGATTCTTGTAAATCTTGATATTCAGTAAAATCCATTTCTGGATCTGGCAAATTAATTTTATACTCTTCAGAAATCTGGTTTGACCCGTCAGACGCTGTTACTTCAATTACAAAGCTCTTAATCATATTAAGGTAAACTCCATTTTCTTTTTTTAAAGAAATAATTTTATTTGTATATGTGTTTGCCATACTGTTTGTATTGTATTAAGCGTAAGCTGTTATAGTATATGATGGTATTACAAATTCTTCATTACCAGAAGCAATCCAATAATTTGTTCTATGCAACCAATAATTATATGTTGAAGAATGGTAGCATGCTGCACGTATCTTTATATCTTTAGGAGAATCCCAAGTATTCATTGTTCCGTTAGCAATATCATCAGTTTGTCCATTGATTTTAATCTCGCACCTAATATCTCTAATTTGAGCACTTCTTTCGTAGCTGCTATAGCCATAATCAAACCATTGTATTTTTGAAGTTCCAACATCAACACCGTCTACATTTCCTAGCATTGAACCTAATGTATAATAATTAGCTACCTCGTCTTGTGCTTGATGAAATCTATACTCAATAACAACTTTTGTGGTGCCAGTAGGAGGTTGATATGCAAACGAGCTGTTGGTTACATCAGCTAATGATGTTGAAGTTACGTTTTGATAAGCTGTGCAATTAGGCGCTGTAATATTTCCTTGTAACGTTGAAATAGTTTGATAATCGCAATTAAAAGATAATTGTTCTAAAATATTACTACCACCACCACCCGAAAAGTGATCTGTTAAATTTCCCATATTATTGTCCTATTATTATCCAGCCATTAGCTGCGTCAGTGTATACTAATTCAAAACTAGCTGAAGCTGTATCTAAAGTTAAATCTGCTGCAGCGCCTAATATATTATTCCCATTTCTAAGTAACTGACAAGTTGTAATACCTGATCTATTTGATATTTTTATGCTATCACCCATTGCTGGGGATGCTGGTAACGTCAAATTAAGATTACCTGTTAAAACATATAAAGTATTAGCAACAGCTGTTGTATCTGAACTTATTACAGAAACGTTATGTTTAGAAGCAACTGTTACAGCCCCAACTTCACCATTAACACTTGTTACTGGAGAACCTGCCATATTAATAGCACTTATGGAAATAACCTCTATAACATCATCAATACTAGGTGTTCCAGCTGTAAATTGTATTTCGCCAGAAACTAAATTGTAATTTGATTTAGCCTGGTATACACCTTGTATAAACACCATAGTAAGAGACTTACTGCTTGGCGAGCCATTAACTAGAGTAAAGTTGTTTGTACTTCCGTTTGCTGTAAATGTATCTGTAACAAATGTTGTTTGCGTAACGCTGCTAGCGGCAATAGTACGCATGGTGCTAACTTCAATGCTATAACCCGTAGGTACATTAGAGCTAAATGTTATATTAGAACTAGCAACACTGTAAGTTCCTTTTTCTTGGTATACACCTTCTATATATACGTTCGTATAATTTTCAGATTGTGGGGTAACAGATAAAGCATATGTTGCTGTACCATCACCTGTAAGTTCATCTAAAATAATTTCACCTACATCAGTTAAATCTAAAACACCACTTACATATTTTACTTCAATACTATAACCATTTGGAGGTGCAGTGGTAAAAGTAATATTAGAACTCACAATAGAATAATTTTCTTTTTCTTGGTAAACACCTTCTAAGAAAACCATAGTATGATCTGCAGATCTTGGTGATCCACCTAAAGCAAAGGTTACTGTTGTACCATCACCTACTAAACTTCCAGAAGTGCTAAAAGCAGCACCCTCTGTTAAAGTTGTAGCTGTTACATTATGTCTTATATGAACGTTATCAGTTCCCGCTGCTGGTATTGAGCTAGGATTAAAAGTAACTGTATTACCGCTTATTGTATAGTTAGATGGGTATTGATATACACCACTAACGTATACATTTACATTGTCTATATCTACTATAGTATCCGATAAAGAAAAGCTCGCCGCACCTGTTGCACTAAACGTTTGTTTTACTATTTCACCAGAACCACCACCAGATCCTGCAATTGCGCCCCAAGCGCCATCAGTATAACCTTCGAACTGGTTATCATCAGTATTGTATCTAAACATACCGTTCACACCAGCAGGTCTATCACCTGTGTCTCCGTCTGGAATGCGAATAGCCCCCGTGGTATCAATATTTACAACTTGACCTAACTCAGATATTACTGAATCAGTTATTGTATCGGAGTCAGACATTTTTGGTAATACACCTGGGGTTCCAGACCCGTCTATCGCTGAAGTTAAGTACGTACTTAAATCAGGTGGTGTATAAGTAAATACACCAGTTGTATTACTATAGTTTATACCACCATCGCCTGAGGCTGTTTCTTCAGCTCCTACAGATAAATTAGTTAATTGTATTCCACCTGCGTCAGCTTGATTTTCCCACCTAGCAGTAGTACTATTGTATTTTAATATTTGGTCATTAGCTAAACCGCTAATACTAGTATCACTAAGATCAGACACTGTGTCTACAATAGATATATTGTTATAAGTAGAACTATCACTTGATATTTGCCACTTATCTGTTGATTCATTCCATATTAAGGCAGCATCACTAGCTGAACCTCTATTAATTTCTATTCCAGAGTTTTCACTAGGAGCAGTTGAGCTATCTAAATCACTATTTAATGTTATAAGAGAATCACCTATATTCAACTCTGTTGTATTAACAGTAGTTGTTGTTCCCGACACGGTTAAGTCACCTTGTATGGTTACATTGTTACTAAACGTTTCTTCTACATCTGTTCTAGCAAAATTGGCTAGGTAATCAAAGACTTGGTCGCCTGTTGTTAAAGTAGTCACACCATCCGCAACTGCACCAGTTGATAAATCTATGTCTATCGTTAGGTTCGACGAATTGGGTGTTAAAGTAACATTATTACCCGCTACAATAGTTACATCGTCATTTGCTGATGAAGAATCTGTTAGTCTAATAATAGCGTTATCGCCACTATCTTGTACAGTTAAATCATATGTTGTATTAGTATCAACAGGTATTGTTGGTTTATTCTGTATAAATGCATCAGATGTATTGTCTGATTCATTCCAATTAGCTTGAACGTTTTGTTCTGCATTACTAGGCGCTAAAGAAGGTTTATTTTGTATAAACGCGTCACTAGTTGAATCTGATTCATTCCAATTAGCTTGAACGTTAACTTCAGCTCCAGTTTCAATCCCAGTTAACTTAGTTCTTTCAGCACCCGTTATAATAGCACCAGAACCAGCGCTTGTAACATCACGTAATTCGGTTACATCGTGGATGCCTAAATTAGTTAAATCTGTTGGCTTGTTTAGGATCTGACTATCGCCCGTAGAGGCTGTCCAATCCGCATTAACATTTACTTCAGCATTTTCTGCAATACCATCTAACTTACTTTTAAGTATAGCAGTAAAGTCGTTAGCGGATAAACCTTTACCAGCTTCTGTGTTTTGTTTTGAGTCTAAAGCTGTTTGTAGGCCAGTTATATTAGATATACCTAAGTTATCTAAATCAGTACGGTTAGTTTCAATATAGTCTACAACTTCTTGTAAAGAATCAAGATCTGTATTATCGCTTGTTAAAAGCGTATTTATTGCATCAATTAAATCTTTTAATGCTTTACCTTGAGCAGCAGATAAAGGAACATCTACAGCTGTAGAAGTAACGTTATTAACAACGTCTGCATTTACTAAACCATTATTAGTAAAGTTAGTTAAACTAGTTCTTTCAGCTCCAGTAATAATTTGACCCGACCCAGCGTTTGTTACATCTGAAAATTCTGTTACCGAATCATCTGAAAAATCTTGATCGTATAGTGCTGAATAATTTGATACAAAATACTCATCATTTGGATTTATATTACCGTTAGTTCCTCTAGGCGTTACTGTTAATTTTTTATAAGCGCCACCATCGTGGTCTACTACAGCTGTAACTTCAAAAATACCAAACTGATTTATATTATCTCTTTTTGATATTTTAATAAAATCATCATTAGCATTGTTTAAATATTCAGCAATGCTTAAACCTGACTTATCTAATACAGATATGTATATTTGGTTTACAGCGCTAAAAGCCGCTTGAGTAGCAGAGCCTGCATTTAAATTAATTATACCCTGTGGAGTTGTACTTCCGGCTTCATAACTTTTAAATGCGAATGATCCACCGTCAACTCTGTCAACTAAGTCTTCCTCGTTAACTAAGCCTAACACTGAATCAATAGAATAATTCTTAGTAGCACCAGTAGCACTATCTGTACCTAATACCTTGTCTAGCTTATTTAAAGTGCTGTCTTGACCGTATGATGATATTCTAGCCATTTATAATTTGTCTTTGTTAAATTTATCTATTGCGTTTGCATATACTTTATCAACATAAGTAGATCGTTTTCCAATCTTACTTCTTTTAGCTGATATGGGCATATCTTCTTTGCCAATCAATATTTTATATATTCTATTGATTAGCCTCTTGCCTTTCATAGATACTTTATATTTATTATGATCGCCTAAGCGTCCATTTCCTTTATGTATTTTTTCTACCCAACCTTCTCGTTGAATTCTATAAAAGCGTTGCCGATCCCAATGATAATACATAGTACCGTTTTGAAAATCTTTTATAGTAAAGTATTTAATAGGATCTAAATAAAATAACAATTCTAAATCTGATATAGTTATATCGTTTTCTTTACAAGCCCATCTTGATACGAGCCTATAGTATTTAAGAAAGTCAACTTTTAATTCGCCTCTTTCTAAAAAATCACTCCTATCCATTATAATACAATTATAACGTCTTGCTCTTGTATAACTTTATATATGTCTTTACCAATTTCTATATTATGGCCAGCATGTCTGTCATAGTATATTTTGTCATTTTCATTTATACCTTTGATAGCCGTACCTACAGATCTTACATCTGCAGTACGGTATCTTATATCTTCTCGATGGTTCTCAGCCAATAATAAGCCACCATCTGTCTTTTTAATATCTTCCTTAATTTCGGATATGATAATATATCTACCTATTGCTTTCACCTTCTCGTACGTTTGAAATTACACAATCAGTTGATAATATTGTTGTAGCTACAGATACTGCATTTAAAAGTGCAGACTTAGTAACTAATACTGGATCGATAATACCTGCTTTACGCATGTCTTTAATCTCACCGTCAATAACATCAACTCCATTACCCCATTTACCTATCTTAGAATAGTCTTTAGGGTTTAAACCTG
>Ga0206682_10004434_pt1 | contig 11436 bp, 9 predicted proteins | sample M240m12015metaG_FD_155444 | JGI IMG/M metagenome (GOLD analysis project Ga0206682, IMG submission 155444) | Ammonia-oxidizing marine archaeal communities from Monterey Bay, California, United States - M2 40m 12015 | ecosystem: Environmental > Aquatic > Marine > Intertidal zone | place: USA... | reverse complement strand
CATTATCGTTTAAAAAGGAAAAAGATTTAGATTTTAAAGATACAATTGTTACTTTGTTAATTGATAATTCTGGTTCAATGAGAGGAAGACCAATTACAATAGCTGCAATATGTGCAGATATATTATCAAGAACCTTAGAAAGATGTTCTGTTAAAGTTGAAATCCTAGGGTTTACAACAAAAAATTGGAAAGGTGGGCAAAGTAGAGAACTTTGGAATAAAAATTCAAAACCTAAAACTCCAGGAAGATTAAATGATTTAAGACATATAATTTATAAAGGAGCCGATACTCACTGGAGACAAGCTAAAAATAATTTAGGTTTAATGCTAAAAGAGGGCTTGTTAAAAGAAAATATTGATGGTGAAGCTATTTCTTGGGCTTACAACAGAATAAAAAAAAGAAAAGAAGAGAGAAAAATTATGATGGTAATTTCAGATGGTGCGCCAGTAGATGACTCAACACTTTCCGTAAACTCAGGAGATTTTCTAGAAAAACATCTAAAGAAAATGGTTAAATTTATAGAAAACAAAACTGAAATTGAAGTTTTAGCAATTGGTATTGGTCATGATGTTTCAAGATATTATGACAAGGCAATAAAAATTACTGATGTCAATGAATTAGGAGATGTTATGATATCTCAATTAAGTTCTTTATTTGAAACAAAAAAAAAATTTCATTAAAGATTAAATAAATCTTTATTATTCCATTTAATAATTACTTCTGCACCACTTCTTGTTTTGGAGTTCCTACAATTAATTGAAGCAAAATTTTTTTCTAAAAGAGTTTTGCCTATGAATAAACCAAGTCCTAATCCTGTTTTTGCCTTTTCAATAGGGTCCTTTGATCTCAAATATGGCTCACCAATTTTTGACAAAACGTCCCTAGGATAACCATTTCCATCATCTTCAATTGTAATTTCTGTCATTTCACTGTCACTTTTTAGATTAATATATATTGTATCTTTGGAAAATTTATTAGCATTTCCGATAAAGTTTCTTAACCCGTAAACAATTTCTATAGATTTTGTTATTTTTTTTACATTTGAATATTGATCAAAATTAAAAATAAAATTTTTTTTACTAATATCCTTGAATGATGAAATAATTTCACTTAAATATTCTCTCATCGTAAGATCTTTATCAATAAAATCATCTTCCTCTACCGGATTCAATGTTAAACGTTTTAAAATTTCATTACATCTTTCTACTTGGCTAGACAATAATTCTATGTCTTTTTTAACCTCCTCTTGTTCTTTGAATTGTTTTTCAAGATCATGAGCAATAATTTTGATAGTGGACAAAGGTGTTCCCAATGAATGAGCTGCCGCTGCTGCTTGACCGCCTAGAGATAAAAGTTCATGTTCTGTTGCCATTACTTCTTCCATTTTTGCCATTGCCTCTCTTCTTAATCTAGATTGTGTTCCAAATGACATTGCTAAATAATTTAAAAAAATTAAAGCAATTATCAAAGCGATTGGAATTGAATAAAAATAATATGGACTTACATGAAAATGATCACTGATTGGAGACGGTAGATCTAATGAATAAAATGTGAGTATGAAAATTATGAATACTGTAAGTAATACTAATAAAGAATTAGTTTTAAAACTTAGATTTGATGATGAAAAAATACTCGGAATTAATAAAAAAATAACAAATGGATTGGTAACACCTCCTGTTAAATAAAGCAAAATACCAAGTTGTAAAATATCTATAACTAAAAAAATAAATGCTGACCTATCTGATAATTGTGTTTTTTTATAAATAAAAATTAAAAATAAATTACTTAAAATACCTAAGAATATAACCAGGTTAGAAATGATAAAATCAAAATGGAAATTTAAAAAAAAATAAACAAAGTTTACTGATATGAGTTGCCCAACAATTCCAATCCATCTTAAGCTTACATAAGTTGATTTTTTAAAAAAATGATATTTTGAAGTTTCAAAGAACTTCATTATTAGATGTCAAGATTTTGTACATTAATTGCATTAGAAATTATAAAATCCTTTCTTAAAGCAACATCATTTCCCATTAATGTATGTATTAAATTTTGATCTTTCTTAAGATCTTTTGAATACTGTACTTGTAATAGATTTCTTGTTTCTGGATCAAGCGTTGTACTCCACAACTCTTCTGGATTCATCTCACCTAGTCCTTTAAATCTTTGAATATTCATTCTAGATTTTTCTAAATCTAATTCTTTTATAAACTCTTTAGATCCTCTTTTTAATTTTTTTAATTCTTTATTATTATTAACAATATAATCTTCTAATTCTTTTTCATCTTTAATATATATTCCTTTTGATCCCTTATTTATTTTAAATAATGGGGGTTGAGCCAAATATACATGTCCATTTTCAATTAATTTATTGAATGGTTTGTTATTAAAAAAAGTTAAAAGAAGTGCTCTAATATGGGATCCATCCACATCAGCATCTGTCATGATTATAATCTTTCCATACCTTAGATCTTTTAAATCTATTTCTTGTACTTTTGGATCTAAACCTAATGCATTGATTAAGGTAACTATTTCATTAGAAGATATCATTTTTGACAAAGCTTTTGTTTTTTGTTGTTCAGGGCTATTGCCATTATTATTCTTTTTAACATTCAAATCTTCCACGTAAGTATTTAAAATTTTACCTCTTAAAGGCAATACGGCTTGATTGGCTCTATTTCTTCCTTGTTTAGCTGAGCCACCTGCAGAGTCTCCCTCTACAATAAACAACTCTGTACCATCTTGTTTTCCTATTTGACAATCAGCTAGTTTTCCGGGAAGACCACTTAATTCTAAAGCACCTTTTCTTCTAACATTTTCTCTGGCTTTTCTGGCCACATCTCTGGCCATTGCGGCTTGTATAACTTTTGCTAAAATTATTTTTGCGACTGATGGATTTTGATCAAACCATATAGATAGTTTCTCATTTACAACAGTTTCTACTATCATTCTTACTTCTGATGAAACTAACTTATCTTTTGTTTGAGATGAAAATTTTGGATCAGGAATTTTTGTAGACAACACACAAGTTAATCCCTCTTTAATATCATCTCCTGATATTGCTAATTTATTTTTTTTTAATAAATTATGCTCTGTGGCATATTTATTAATTACTCTAGTAAGGGCACTCCTAAATCCTAATAAATGAGTACCACCATCTTTTTGATAAATATTATTTGTATATGGGTAAATGTCTTCTCCGTAACTTGCATTCCACTTTAAAGAGCATTCAATTTCAATATCATTTTTTTTTCCCTCAATATAAATAGGCTTCTTAAATAAATCATTACCTGTTTTATTTGTAAGTTTCTCTCTTTTTTCGTCTAAAAAATCAACAAACTCTAAAACTCCACCATCGAATTTAAATACAATTATTTTTTCTTTTTTTTGATTTAAATCATTAACAGTTATTTTTATTCCCTTGTTCAAAAATGCAAGTTCACGCATTCTTTTAATAATTATATTTGGGTTAAATTTAATTGAAGAGAATATTTCTTTTGATGGTAAAAATGTTATTTGTGTTCCAGTTTCTTTTGATTTTCCCATAACTTTAAGAGGTGCTTTTGAAGCCCCATCTTTAAATTCTATAAAATATCTATTTCCATCTCTATCTATTTCTAGCTTCAATTTTTCTGATAATGCATTTACAACTGAAACTCCAACGCCATGTAAACCCCCTGATACTTTATATGAATCATGATCAAATTTTCCTCCAGCATGAAGCTGAGTCATAATAACTTCTGCAGCAGACATTTTTTCACCCTTATGCATGTCAACTGGTATTCCTCTTCCGTCATCTCTTACTGTAATAGTTCCATCAGAGTTTATTTTTACATCTATATTTTTACAGTGTCCTGCTAAAGCTTCATCTATTGAGTTGTCAACGACCTCATAGACCATATGATGCAAACCTGTTCCATCATCTGTATCACCAATATACATTCCAGGTCTTTTTCTGACTGCCTCAAGACCCTTGAGAACCTTTATAGAATTTGCTTGGTATGTAGATTTATTATTCATATTTTTTTTGATGGAAAATTAATTATATTATTATTTATATCATTATTTAAAATAATTTGACTAAAATTTATGCATTTAAATAATGTACAAAATAAAATAACTCATATAAATCAATAAATTCATGCATTTTTCGTATAAGTGCTTTTAAGTTAAAAGAATTAGATATGTAAACCTAATAAAATAATGGACAAAAAAATAATATTGATTGGCAAAAAAAGTTTTTTGGGACATTATATAAAAAAAAATCTTAGCAAAAAATTAGATATTTTACATCTTAATCTTCAGGAATTTCAAAAACTAGATACTGAAGAGCTGGAAAAATATAACTATATTTGCAACTGTTCAATTACAAAAAAATATCAAAATAATAGATACAAATCAGAGAATGATATTGATATTAAAATTATAAATAAAATTAAAAAATTAAAAATTAAATATATTTTTTTAAGTTCAAGAAAAGTTTATGAGGCAAAAAAAAATTTGTCAGAGCTTGCTAAACTTAAACCTTTGGACAATTATGCAAGAAATAAAATAATTACTGAAAATAAAATTCGGGCATTATTAAAAAAAAGAAGTTTAATTCTCAGAATTTCAAATGTAATTGGGAAGCCAATAAAAAATCCAAAAAGAGTTACTAAAAATTTTATAGACAATTATATAAAATTTAAAAATAAAGATAAGATTATCAAATATAAAAATTATTATAAAGATTTTTTGTCTATCGATCAGTTTACAAAAATTTTTTTTGACATAGTTAAAAAAAACCTTGATGGAGTCTATAATGTTTCTTTGGGTCAAAAAGTATTTATTTCTGAGTTATTAAATTGGATGGATGGAAATAATTATAAAACATTTATACCAATTAATAATTTTATAGACGATGATAGTTTTTATCTGAATAACAAAAAACTTATAAAAAAAATTAATTATAAGATTAAAAAATCTGATTTAAAAAAGTTTTGTCTTAATTTTAATTAATAATGGACATCTCATTTATTTTTTTTATATAAATTTGACTATTAGAAACTTTTTCTAGTTTGTACTTACCATTAATCTTTTTAAGAAAATTATTTATAGCATAACAAGGATTATCTTTTATATTTGGATAAAAATTCCAGGTGTAATCATCACATATTAAAAAGCCATTTTTTTTCAGACATTTCCATGCGTTTTCACAATCTTTATAAACCTGAGGCCCAAAATGGTATCCATCGATATAAACAACATCAAACATCTTTCTGTTATTAGAAAAAAATTCATCGCTAGATTTTTTAAACTTGATAATATTTTGATGGTTTGAAATATTGTAATCAAAATTTTGCTCAATCTTTGAAAAGCTTTTATGATTAATATATTCTTCCGTCATCTCCCAGTTATCAACACAATATATACTTGATGATTTAAAATTTTTTGAGACAAATATTGCTGAATTTCCCTCGTATGATCCTATTTCAAGATAATTAAAATTCGACTTTAATTTACTAAGATAGTAAAAAAAATTGTATGCGTGGGCAGAAAAGAAATTATTTGATATTTTTTTATCTTCAATAAAATGTTCGTGCTTTTTTTTAAGCTTTATAATTTTTCTTTTAATAAATATATTAATTATCTTATGCTTAAAATATGATAAAAAAATAAGAGCTGACGAATTACTCTTTAATAAGAAAAAAAACCTTTTCATAAATTCTTCTACCAAATTATTTGTAAAATATCATCACTTCACTGTAAAACTGGCGGAGAGAGTGGGATTCGAACCCACGGTACCTGTAAGAGTACACACACTTTCCAAGCGTGCGCCTTAAACCACTCGGCCATCTCTCCATAATCTAATAAAGATTTATATTTTGCAAAGTTATTTAACACATATTCTGTTAAATATTTCTTATTTAAGGGTTATTTTTTAATAATGCTAATTTAATTTTAGCTCCGCATGGCACAGGATTAAAAAATTTAATATATTATAGAAAAAAAACTGTTATAGTTAAACTTGGAAAAAAAATTTTAATAAAAATCATCTTTATAGTCATTTATCAAAAATTAGTGGCTTAAAGCACTTTGAAATATTTTCAAAAAAATATGTTAATAAAAAAATGTTTCTTGATAGAAATGCAATTATAAAAATCATAAAAAAATATGAATAATAAAAACATAATTGTAACTGGTGGATTAGGTTTTATAGGATCAAATCTAGTAAAATTATTAACAAAAAAAGGATATAAAGTATTTGTTGTAGATAAATTAACATATGCTGGAAATTTAAAGAATCTAGATTTAATTAAAAAAGTTAAAATTTATAAAACCGATATAAATAATAGAAAAGAAATTGATAAAATTATAAAAAAACACAAGCCCTCAACTATTTTTAATTTAGCAGCTGAAACGCACGTTGATAGGTCAATTACTGGCCCTAAAAATTTCATAAAATCAAATATTCTAGGGGTTTTTAACTTGTTAGAAGTTTTAAGAATAAATAAAAAAAAAATTAAATTTATCCATATATCTACAGATGAAGTTTTTGGAGATATTAAAAATGGTAAATATTCAAAAGAAGGAGACAGATACTTTCCAAGCTCACCTTATTCATCTTCAAAAGCAGCCTCCGATCTAATCATACATTCTTATTACAGAACATATAAATTGCCAGTTTTAATTACAAACTGTTGTAACAATTTTGGCCCTAATCAAAATAAAGAAAAACTTTTGCCAAAAATGATTGGTTCTTTAAAAAAAAATAATTCTTTAGATTTGTATGGAAATGGAAAAAATATGAGAGAATGGATTTATGTTCAAGATCACTGTGAAGCGCTTATACATCTAATGAAAAAAGGTAGGCTTGGCGAACAATATAATATTGGTTCAGGGATAATTTTAAATAATATTAATATTATAAATTTGCTGAAGAGAATATATAATGAAATCTCAAAAAAAAAATCAATTTCAAAAATAAAATTTGTAAACGATCGACTTGGACATGATCTAAGATATGCTTTGAACTCTTCTAAAATTAAAAAATTAGGATGGAGGTCAAAAACTAAATTGAACGATGGTTTAAAACACACAATAGAATGGTTTTTAAAAAATTAAAATAGGAATTTGGTTTTATGAAAGGAATAATTCTAGCAGGAGGTAAAGGTAGAAGGTTAGGTCCAACAACACTAGCTGTAAATAAACAGTTACTAATGCTTTTTGATAAACCAATTATTTTTTATCCTCTTTCTGTATTACTTTCCTTAAAAATAAAAGATATATTAATAATAGTAAATCCACATCAAATAGAAAATTTTAAAAAAATTTTAGGTAACGGTTCTCATCTTGGCATAAAAATTTCGTACAAAGTACAAAAAAAACCTAGTGGAATACCAGAAGCTTTTATACTTGGAAAAGAATTTATAAAAAATAATAAGGTATGTTTAATTCTAGGTGACAATTTCTTTTATAATTTAAAACTAAACATCAATGAGATAATGAAAAATAATCAAAACCTAATTATATTAAAAAAAGTAAAAAACCCTGAAAAATACGGAGTAGTTAAAATATTAAATAATAAAATTCAGAAAATTATTGAAAAACCTAAAAAAAAATTAAGCAATCTTGCTATTACTGGAATATATTTTTTTGATAAATATGCCTATAAAAATGCAAGGCTTTTAAAACCTTCAAAAAGAAAGGAAACTGAAATTGTGGATTTAATTAAAATTTATTTAAAAAAAAATAATTTAGGCTTCAAAACTCTAAACAATATAAAATGGTCAGATGTTGGAACTATAGATGATTTTAATAAAATTTCAAATTTCATTAAATTAAAAGAATTTTCAAATAAAAAAAAAATAGGTTGTCTTGAAGAAATTCTATTAAAAAATAAATGGATAAATAAAGCTCAAGTTAAAAAAAATATAAATTTTTATGGTGAGTGTGAATATTCTAATTATTTAAAAAAAATTTAATAGATTTTCTTTATTTTTAATAACATATTCGGGTAAGTTTTTTTCATCTTTATTGCTCTCAAAAACCCAACCTCTTCCATAAACATCTTTTTTTTTTTCTATCAAATCACTAATTTTTTCAACTTGTGTATATTCTTTTTTATCAAATTCAGTGTGAGCAAAAGTTTTTAATTTAATCGAAATTTCTTCAGCTGAAAAAAAATTATTGAAGTGCCATCCACCATTATTTATCAACTCGATACTTTTCTCTTTATCTGGTCTCCACCATTTTTTTAAATTTTTGACTAAAATTTTATGCTTAAGATCATCAATTGATTTTAAATATTTTTTTTTAGTAATTCTTGTCCCTGGCCATGGATTTTGGTACTGATCAATTGTTTTAAAATTATAAACAAAATGATTTTGCATAAATATACCAAAATTTTTTTTTAAATTAAAATTTTTCAAAAGCTTAGGATTTGGAATTTCATCTGAATCTGAAAACATTATATAATCGTTATCATTTAAGTTTTTTAAATGATTTAAAATAAAATCTCTTTGATACTTTTGGCATTTCCATGGATCATTAGGTTCTGGAAATGGATGATTTATTATTATTTTTTTTACTTTTGACTCAAGATTTTTATCATGTAATTCAAAATTTATTTTTTTTGGTCTCGATCTATGATCATACAATGATTCACATATTATAAATTTATCAACAACATCTTTTAAAATTTCTATTCTTAGCTTAGTTACAAAACTTTCCCTGAAGTAAGTTATGCAATCAATAATTTTGTTCATAAATTAATCATCGTAGGGTTGAAAATAAATTTCCATTTTAGAGGGATCTGTTTTTCTATCAAGAACATGAGGTAATTTTAATTTTTTTGAAGGCACAAATTTAACTCTTTTTTTATTTATTAAAGTTAATTCCAACATATCTGGTATTTTTAATTTTCCAATTTTCTTTACTTTGCTGGTATTATTTGGATGCAGGTGACAAAAATAAAAATATTTTGATAACTTCTCTACTACTTCGTTAAATATTTTAAAAAAAAAAGGAGATCTTAAATTCCTCAAATCATGTATTTCTAAAATTAAAATTCTTATATATGGAATTTTTTTCTCATCTAAGTCAATTAAATTTGAATATTCATCACCCTCTATATCTAATTTTAATATAATCTCATCTTGCGTATCAATGAATTCATTAATTGATATATTTTGATCACTCTTATTAATAGATAGTTTTTTTTTGATAAACTTAGACTTTTTTGGGAGCAAATTTTTAGGAACATCACAAATATCTAACATCTTACTTTTAATATCAAATTTTTCCTCAAGATCTTTTTCAAATTGAGTTACAAATCCTACTCCAGCCGAGTAACAATACTTAATTTCAGCAAAATCTTTTGGTAACAAATATCCACCATCACTATTTTCACCTAAGCGGATCAATTCAAATCCAACTTCATAAGGCATCAATTTTTTTAAAGTATCAAAAACTAGTTTGGTATTTGTTTTTTTTTCTAAGTATAAATTTAATTTATCTAAAATAAATTCTTTAACATTCATTATTGTTTTAATTGTATATTTCTTTTACCAAAATTTTCCAAGAAAAAAAAATAATAGTACGCTTTTAATTTTAGTAAATTGATAACAATTTTTTTTTTATTAAACAAAATTAAATTTATTAATAACTTTAAAATTATTTTAATAAAATTTTTAAATGATTGGAGATAAAAAAATGATTTTGACTTGTTTTTATAGTCAAAATAAAGTGAAGACTTGCTAAAATTAAATATCCTTTTAATATTAATCTCTTTATGTTTTGAAGATTTGTGAGATTGAAATCCAGTGTGATTTACTATTGAATTTTTTACTTTTATGATTTCAAAATTGTTTTTTCTAACTCTATAGCACAGATCAACATCTTCAAGATAAGTATAATAATAATTATCCCATCCTCCTATTTGCTTAATTTTTTTTCTATCTATTAATATAGAAGTAGAATTTATTGCTTCTACACCAATGTCACCAGATGGATTAACACTTTTAAAATTTTTAATTTTAAAGTTTTTAATTTTTTTATTTTTATCAATCTTTAAATCGAAATGATCATATTTACTATATTGATTATTTTCAAATATCAAAGGTGCTAGCAAAGCTGAGTGAATATATTTTTTTTGGGCTAATATTAAATTTTCAATGCAATTCTTTTCAATGATAACATCTGGTTGAGTAATAAACATGAGATTTGTTTTAATTTCTCCAAGAGCTTTGTTAAATGTATTCCCTAAACCTATATCCCCAGTAGGTATATATTTAACATGTTCATATTTATTTTTAATTAAATCTTCTAATTCATGATCATTGCTATTATCAAAAACTAAAATTTCTTTCACAGGTGGAATTGATTCAAAAAGTTTTTCAATAATTTTACCTGGAAAATAAGTTGGTATTACTACTGAACAATCATTTATCATTTTAATATTATAAATTTAATTTTAAAGATATTAAATCTATTTTTCTTTACTAATTTTAAGCACTCCAATAAATGCTTCTTGGGGAATTTCTACTCTTCCGAATTGTTTAGATCTAGCTTTACCTTTTTTTTGTTTTTCCAAAAGTTTTCTCTTTCTATCTGTTGCTCCACCACCATGAATTTTTGTTAAAACATCTTTTTTAAATCCTTTTATAGTTTCCCTCGCTATAATTTTTCCACCAATTGCGGCTTGGACGGGTATCATAAAATTATGTCTTGGAATTAAATCTTTAAGTTTTTCACAAACTTCTCTTCCTGTTCTTTGAGCAAAATCTTTATGGATCATCATTGCTAAAGCATCTACAGGCTCAGCATTGACTAAAATCCCAAGTTTAACTAAATCACCTTCCCTATGTTCAATAATTTCATAATCAAAACTAGCATATCCACTGGTCATTGATTTTAATCGATCATTAAAATCAAAAACTACTTCATTTAAAGGCAGCTCATAATTTACAACTGCTCTGTTTCCGGAATAACTTAAATTTGTTTGTATTCCTCTTTTATCCTGACACATCTTTATAATTGAACCTAGATATTCATCTGGAGTAATTATTGTTGCTTTTATCCAAGGTTCTTCAATTAATTTAATTAATGTTGGATCTGGTAAACTTGAAGGATTATGAAGATTAACAATTTCTCCACTATTCATATGAACTTTGTATACTACTCCTGGTGTTGTTGTTAATAAATTAACATCAAATTCTCTTTCCAATCTTTCTGTAACAATTTCTAAATGGAGTAACCCTAAAAAACCACATCTAAAACCTAGTCCCAATGCAGAAGAAGACTCAGGCTCAAATGAAAAACTTGCATCGTTCAATTGTAATTTAGCTAAACCATCTTTTAATTTTTGATATTCAGAACTATCCACTGGAAATAATCCACAAAATACTACTGGCTTACTTGGTTTAAAACCAGGTAGTGCTTCTTTTAAAGGCTTTG
>Ga0206682_10004427_pt1 | contig 11453 bp, 7 predicted proteins | sample M240m12015metaG_FD_155444 | JGI IMG/M metagenome (GOLD analysis project Ga0206682, IMG submission 155444) | Ammonia-oxidizing marine archaeal communities from Monterey Bay, California, United States - M2 40m 12015 | ecosystem: Environmental > Aquatic > Marine > Intertidal zone | place: USA... | reverse complement strand
GTGCGGGCCCGTCGTGTCATCCTTGAACCGCTTCAAAACGCCGTTGATGTCGCCGCTGCTGTACTGGAACAGCTTGTTGTTGCTGTTGAAGATCACCAGCGCGATCTGGCAGTCACAAAGCACGGAGAGCTCCATCGCTTTCTTCATCAAGCCGTTCTTGCGTTTCGTGAACGTCACCTGTGGTGGTTCGCGCGGAGGGGTCGCGTTTTTTAGCGCGCGAAAAGAAAAACCGCGTCGTCTCGCACGTCTCGAGGTTCCGACCTGCGAAAAAGGCGTTCGGGTTCGACCTCGAACCCTCCGACGAAGCTTCTCCGACGACTCGCGTGTTCGACCCCCGAAGGCGCGGGCGGGTCAGGCGAAGGTGGGTCCCGCGGGCGTACCTGTCGGTTGCGTTCATCCGCGATGCGCTCGATTCGGATCTTCTTGCGGCCCACTGCGGAGGGAAGGAAGGGAGAGGGTCGGTCAGCCCGGGGCGCTGTTCGCCGCGGTCGGGTCGACCGCGAGCGTTTGACCGCGCGTCGATCCGCGAAGCGAGCCGTGGGGATGCTCGACCGGGTGGGGACACGTACTGGCGGTGGACTTGACCGGCGACCCATTGGGGCCGAGGGGCTTGGCCTTGGCGCCCTTGGGGGGATTGGCCATGGTGCGACCTGGGTGTTGCGCTCGTTGGGGTCTGCGGGGAGGACGGGGGAGGCTCGTCAACGTGTGCGCGCGTGGAGAAACGAACTGTCGGGTCGTCAAATCGGGGGGTCAACTCCCCGCGGCCCAGCGCGGAGCCGGCGCGGGGGGGGGACGGAGGACGAGGGGACGCGCGACACCGCGTCTACACGCGCGCGCGCAAGTAGGCGCGCTGGTTGGAACCAGCCTGGAAGCCTCCGGGATGCCACCCGCGTGACCCGATTCGGTGGGTCGCACGCACCTCGCGAGTGCGTTCGTTTACCGAAACAACAACTATGTCCGTCAACGCCGAATCGCGTCGCTGTGCGGGGACGCGAGCGCGTGCGTGCGGCGTGGGCTCGGCTCGGGTCGAGCGGGTGTGTGCGTGCGCGAGTGACGCCCTCGCCGGGGTCGGCGTGCGGTGCGGCCGTGCGTTGTGACGCGAATCCGGACGCCAAACCGGTCAATATCGTTGTTGCTTCCTCGCCGTCGGACGCGGTCGAGTCACCGAGAAAAAGCGTCTCCCGAAAACTCACCCTACGGTATGTCCTGACTGAAACGCATACGTCGTCCAGAAATCGCGGCCCGTCCATCACACCAACAGGATGTAAGTTCCAGCGTGCTTGGAACGACCATTAATTAAACCACGCGCGTTCTGTCGAGATCAGCCGTACTCCGGGCGTCCCTTGATGTCCAGGGACGACGAGGAGACACGCGCGGAGGACAAAAACGCGTACTTCGTGGGTTATCGCGAGGTGAAGGTCGGTAAGCGCGTCAAGGTGTACCTGACCAAGGGCGGCTCGGACGCGAGGCGGAAGCAGAAACCCGAGGAGGTTCTCGCGGCGGTTGGCGAGGATTCGGGTTCGAAGACCGGCGCGCGCTTCCGCAACGCCGCCAACTTCACCGAGCACGGCCACCTGGACTCGGACTCGCGGCGCGAAGTTTCCGAGTGGCTCGACGGGATCGTCGCGGAGGGGCTGGCGCGGGAAGCCGCGGCGGGCGGGGGCGGAGGCTCCGACGACAGCCCGGGAGGCGGAGTGTTCGCCTCGGGGAGTCGCCGCGACATGGACGCCGCCGCGAGCGCCGCCGCGGCGACCGCCGTCCCGCTCGCTTCGATGACGTTCGTGAACCATAGCCAGGAGAAGTTCGTGTTCCCGGACGGGAGACGCGGCATACGGTTCTACCTGGTGGACGAAAACGGCGCGGCGGTTCCGGCGGTGGTCGGGGAGGAGCGGGACACGCGCGACGGGCACTACACCTACCGCAAGGATGACGCGTTTACGCGGGGCCCGCCTTTGACGTGCGGCAACCTCATCGGCGTCTCCCGATGGTTGCGGGACCAGTGCGTGAACGGCGCGCTCATCGGAGCGCCGCTCGCCGGGTTCGGGAGTCACCCGCCGAAGCGAAAAGGGGGCGGCGGAAAGCGCGGCGAGGCGGGAAGGGGCCGGGAAGGCGCGAGCGCGTTCGGCGAGGACGGCGTGAGCGCGCTCTACGGAAAGGACGGCGCTTCGACGCTCGGCGATCTTCGTGGCTCGCGCGAAAACGCGATCGCGTCTGTTGATCCGCACTGGTACGCGGACAAAAAACGCAAGCGGGACTCGCGGTTCTTCGCCGCCGACCACGCGGGGGACGACGTAGAGCCGCCCTCCGCCGCCGTCGCCTTGGCCGAGCGCGAAGCGCGGTGGGCCGCCGCGCGCCGCGCGGCGCTCGCGTACGCGCGGGAGGACGCCGACGCGGATGACATCGCCGCGGTCGAAGAACACCTAGCGCGTCTGCGGGCGTGCGAGCCATTCTGCGGGCACGAGTCGGAAACGAACACGAGTCGGAAACACAAGTCGCGAGCCGACGAGCGCGCCGCCGCCGCCGACGCGACGCGAGCGCTCGACGCGCTGCGCGCGCTCGAGGCGCGGCACGTCAACGCGAGCGTCATGCGAGAGACGAACGTGTGTGCTTCGGTGGCGCGCCTCAAGACGCACGCGGACGCGACGGTCAGGCGCGTTGCCGCCGCTCTGTTACGACAGTGGCTCGCCGCGCTGCGGTCGAGCGTGGGGACGCTGGCGGCGTCGTACGAGCGCCCGCCGGCGCCGCGAGCCGGCGCGAGCGTCGGCGGCGGCGGCGCGCGGGGCGGCGCCGTCTCCGGCGCCGCGGGCAAGCCGCCCCGCCCCAAGCCGGTGTACGACGCGGCGTTCATCGCCAGCCGCCGGAACGAGCCCGAGCTCAGGCGCACGCGCGAGAGCAGGGACGAGGTGATGCGGCGCGAGGCGGCGGAGCGTTCGGCCCGCGAAGCCGCCGCCAAGGGCCAGCGCGAGGCTGCGGCGGCGCGCGCGGCGGCGAACAAAGCCGCGAAAGCCGCCGCCGCCGCCGCGGCGGCGGCGGCGGAACGCGACGTCACGAAGGATTCTGAACACGACAGGTCGGTTCCGAACGGCGAGCGGATCCCCTCGTCGTCGCGCGAAGACGCGCGCAAAGACGCGGACCGGAAGAAGAGCGACAAAAGCGACAAAAGCGGGTCTAAAAGCGGGTCTAAAACCGCCGGCGCCTCCGGAGTTCCGGGGACGCCGCTGGGAAAGGGACGCAAGCTGTGCACCGGGTGCAGCACCGTGGTGGGCTCACCCACGCGCGTCTGCCCGCACTGCAACACCACGCTACCTCTGAAGCAGACCAACGGGCCGGGCGCGGCGGCGCGAGCCGACCCCGGGTCGTCGCCACGCGCGGGAGGCGCGAGCGGCGCGAGCGGGTCCGGGTCCGGACCCGGATCCCAATTTCATTTTTTTCCCGGCGTTCCCGCGGGTCCTCGCGCGGCGGTCGGGTCGAGCCCTCCGCGCGTGAGCGGCGGCGCTTCCTTCGGCGCTTCCTTCGGCGAGGCGCTTCCGGCGGCGCTCGAACCTCCGACCGGAGGCGGAGGCTCTCCGGGCGCGCCGAACGCCGTGGCGCTGTACCTGGCGCGCCACCAGGAGCGCTTCGCGTCCTGCAAGGTGAGCCAGCTGAAGCGCGCGGTGGCGGAGCTTGCGGCGGGTGTGAAGCGCATCCTGGACGCGGGGCGCGTCACGGATCCCGCGCTGGTCAAGAGCCTGCGCGAGTCCATGAAGAAAATGGGGGACGTGAAGCTGCTGCAGGGGGTGGTGGAACGGCCGAGGGCGCGCAGAGAGGTGATCGCGCACCTCGAAGCCGCCGTCAAGACGTGCCGCGCGCGCGGCGCGTGATGATATTTTCGTAGACTAATTACAAGGTACCTATTGTACTCCGCGCGTACGTCGACTACGAACGCGTCTGCGTGCCGAAACGCGGCGTCAGCCGAAAAGCGTCTCGGCGGCTTTCGCGGACGCCTCCGCGTCGCGCGCCTCCAGCGCGTCCAGGCGCGCGTCGAGCGCCGCGACGTTCGCCGCGCTCAAGTCCAGCGTCTCAAACTCGGACGCTCTTTCCGCCCAGTTCCTCAAACCCTCGCGCGTGACGCCCACCACGTATGCGCGCGGGTCCTCCACCGGTGCGCACGGCACGCTCGCCGCCCGTAACACGCTCTCCACCGCGAGCGTGCGACGCTGCGCGTTTCCCTTCGTGCCCGGCCCCTCGCCGATGAACAAACCGCCCGGAAGATTTTGGACGGGTCGCGTCTCCGACGGTTCACCCGAGAAGTCCGCGAACGACTCCAGCAGCGCCAGCGTGGCGACCACAGCCTCGGCGCGCGTCATGTGCACGTGGTTCACGCGCATAGGCGGATCCGCGGCGACCGCGTCCGTCCCGCGTCCGTCGCGCAACGCCTTCTCGTACGCCTCGTCGAAAGAATCGTCGTTCGAGCGCGCGAGCGTTTGTTTCGCGCGAGGACTAGGCTCGGAGCTAAAAGGCTTCCGCGGGTCGTCGAAGACGCCGGCGTCGACGCCGTCCCTGAACACCGCGCGCGCCGCCGCCGCGCGCGCGCCGCGTATGAACGTCTCGCCACCGCCCGGCTCGAGCGCCACCGCGGCGATCGCCGCCTCCGCGCCGCCGGGGGAGAGGATCGCGTCGAACACGACGCCGTACGTCTCGCGGCCCGGACCGGACTCCCCGTTTTTTTTCTTCGAAAGCTCCGAGAGCTCCGCATCGCCGCCGACTGATTTCATGTCGACGTACTCGCGCAGCGCCTCCCTCCAGAGCCCCGCGCGCCCGAGCGTCGTGATGAGCGCATGGCGCGTCGCTCGGTTGTGCGGCACGTTCGCGGCGCGCATCTCCTCGCACGTCGCGCGCGCCGCGGCGGCGGCGTCGGCGTCGCCCGCCGCCGCCGCCGCCGCGCACGTGCCCAGCACGCACCCGAACGTGTACACGTCCGGCTCGAGCGGCGTGTTGTCGCGCACCTCCGCCAGCAGCGCGCGCGCGACGGCCACGCCCCCGCTGGGCGTGACGGCGTGACGGCGTGACGCAACACAGGCGTCGTCGCGATCACCGAGCGACGAACGGTCTGTCTGTGACGAACGGTCTCGTGCCGGCGCGATGGCGTCGGCGACGGCGTCGAGTCCGTCGTCGAAGAGCGCCGCTCCGTCGCCGCCGGCGGCGCGGATGAGTCGGTTGTAGACGCTCAGCGGGACGTCGACGCCGGCGGCGCGCGCGGCGTCAAAGGCGTCGAACGCGAAACGCGGCAAGTTCGCGCGCGCGGCGGCGTCGATGAGCAGCGCGAACGTGCGCGCGTTAGGCGCGACGCGCCCTTCGTCCGCCATGCGGTGGAAAATCTCAAACGCCTGCTCGACGCGCGGCTGCGGCGCCGTCGAGCACGCCTCCAGTAACGAGTTGTAGGTGGTTTTCCGCGGCGCGAACCCGTCGCGGCGCATCGCCGCGAAGACATCCAGCGCCTGGTCCACCAAGCCGCCCGCGGAGATGGCCGCGAGCGCCGTCTCGTACGTCTCGCGCGAGGGCGAGACGCCGGTCGCGGTCATCTCCTCGAACGTGCGCGCCACCAGGTCGGGCTGCCTCGCGCGCGCCGCCGCGCCGATGAGCACGTTGAACGCCGCCGGGGGGGGGGGCGTCGACCCCGGCGCCGACAGCATCTCCTCGAACAGCCGGCACGTGCGGATCAGCCGTGTTTTCGCGCCGCGCTTGCGCCCGAAGTCGCACTCGGAGACGCACTTGAGCAGCGCCGTGAACGTGCGCGGGTGCAGCGTCGCGTACGAAGAGGCGTCTCCGGATTTATCGGCGGAGCCGTTCGGGGCGAGCGCGCGCGCGCGGTCCGCCTCCTCCTTCAGGCGCAGCGCGTCCTCCGGCCTGCGCGCGCGGATCGCGCACGTCATGGCGAGGTCGAACGACCGCTTCGTGGGCGCGACGCCCACGAGCTTCATGGCGTCATACACCTCCACCGCGCGCGCGGGTCCCACCGCGGTATCGCGGCACACGAGCATGATGGCGACGTACGTGCTCTCCGCCGGGGCGACGCCCGCCGCGGTCATCTCCCGCACCAGAACCAACACGTCGTCCATGCTCCTGGCTTTGCGCAGAACCTCGTTGCACCGCGCCACGACGTTCGCGTCGTTCACGTCGGGGGGCTCGTCCCCATCGCACATCGAGATGGAGCGCACGGCATCGGCGTCGTACAGAAACGCGAGGTCGGGGTCGCCGCTCGCGGGGGGGGACGCCGTTTTCTTTTCGGCGTCGTCGTTTTTTTTCTGCGTCGTCGGCGCCGTACGTCTTTCCGAGTTTGAAGACGTCTTCGTCTTCGAAGACGTCTTCGTCTTCGCACCGGAAAGCAAAAAGTCCATGGTCATCTCGTCGTCGTCCACGGTGCCCATGAACACGGCGCCGGAATCGGGCCTCGCGGAAGCGAGGCTCGCGCGACGAGGCCGAGGCTCGGGCCGAGGCTCGTCCGTCACCGAGAAGAGAAGCGCCGTGGCGTCGTCGCTCTCGTCGATCGTGCCCATGAACCGCGCGACCGTCGCGGCGTCGGGGTCGACGCTCGCGGCGATCGCCAGCGCCGCCGCGCCGGACGAGGGAGAGAAACTCCCGATGTCGGAAGCCTCGTCGGAGGCTTCGTCGGATCGCGACTCGAGGCTCGAGGCTCTGTCGTTTTTCCTGGGCGCGCGTCGTCGATTCTTCCCGCGTCGCTTCTTCTTCGGCTCGCCGCCTCGCGACGGGACATCGGTGCCGCCCTCCGCGGCGCGCGCGGGGGCCGACGCGCCGCGCGCGGCGTCGCTCACGACGCCGCGCAGGCCGCCGGCGCCGCTGAACCCGGGCGACGAGGCGCGGACGGGCCGGCGCGCCGCCTTGCGCGCCACCGCCGTCGGCGGGTTCGGGGCCCGATGGACCGACCCGGACGCGACGGGCGCGAACGCGCGCGCGAGCGTCACCATAGCGCGCGAGGAGGAACGCTCGGCGTCGCCCGCCTCCGGCCTGCGCGTGCGCGCGCGGCGAGACGTGAGCGAGCGGGCGCTCGTGCGGTGAACGACGCCCTCGGGTCGTGCTCGTGGGAATGAATGGCCACGTCGGCCTGTGCGCGTCGCGCGCAAAAGCCGCTTCTTCCCTGACACCTGTGTCTCTCTCGGCCACAGAACCCCGAGCGCGCGTCTCGGGTTCGTTTCGGGTTTGTTCGCCCCTCGGACGTGAAGCCGAGACGTTGGAACGCACAAAGCTCACGATCACGGTTTTGACGAAAAGTCTGTGTTCCGCTACAGAACGCCTTGACGACTCCTAAAATACTCTCCTTCCATCCTCTACTTCTCCTCTAGCCCGTCGTACGCCGTCTTGAGCACCGAGCGCCACGTGCGCACGTCCGACGCCTTGCTGGACCACCCGTCCGCGCCCCCGCCGCGGCGCGTCGAGCCCGCGGCGGCGCCCGAGCCCGCCGCGGTCCCGACCGACGCGGCGGCTGATCGGTGCGCGGTGGGATCGTTCGGATCCGGCAGCGCCAACGCCGGGACGATGTCGCGGATGTCCACCTCAGCTCCGTGCCCGTCCTCGCCAGATTCGCCACCCACTGAACGCGTGGCTTCGAGCAACGATTCTTTGTCCCACCCGTTCACGCCGGAGTTGAAGTCCAGACTGAGACTGGGCGTCGTGGGGAACCGCCTCTGCGCGAACGTCATGAGGCGCTTGACGGATTGCAGAAACTTGCGCGTCTCCTCGTCGTGCATCGCGTGCGCCTGCGTCTGCGCGTTGATCTTCGTGCGCGCGGAGCGCTCGTGGATGCCCACCATCGTCACGCCGATGGGCCACGCCGCGTTCCCGATGGCGACGCCCACGTACGCGTCCGCGGCGGCGCGGTAGTCGCGCGCCCGCATGCGCTTCACCACCAGGAACAGCGCGCGCTCCAGATCTTCGGGCAATTTGCGCTTCGCGCACTTGCGGAACAGCGGCTTTAAGTGCTGCGCGCATAAACGAACGTTCGCGGCGCTTTGTCTGCCAATCTCCGTGCGTCCCCAGTGTTCGTCCCGCGCCACGTTCGCGTCCACCTCGCGTTGCCACTCCTCCAGCAGAGATTTCAGAAAACGCACAATCTGATCGGCGGGGTGGCTCGCCTCGGCGTCGCGCGCCGCCGCGACGCGGCGCGCCGCGTCTTCAAACGCATTCGCCAACTCCGATCCGTTCGCGTCGCCGGTACCGTTCGGCACGATCGTTTCCGAAAGCGCGACGGATCCCGGACCGACGCCCGCGACTGGAACGGTGTCGCTCGCCGTACGGGAGTCAGTCATGAAATTCGCCGCGTCGCCGCCCCGCGCGTGAACGCCGGCGCGTTCGCCCCCGAGCCGCGCGGCTTCCTTTTCCCGCCGCGCGCGCTCCTCCCTGGCCAGAGCCTCGAGCACCAAGGCGCGCTCGTTCGCCTGCTGACCGCCCGCGTGCTCGTCCTCCACCGCGAAGGACGCCTGCGCGACGCGCAGGCGCGCCCTCCGCGCGGCGTCGTCCTCGGCGAAGAGCGTCGCGGGCTCGCCCAAGAGCCGGAGGCGCCGAATCGTCTCGGCCGAATCCAGCGCGGACACGTCGTCCTCCGGCTCGCGCTCGTCCGGTAAGGGCGCCGCGCGCGTCTTCCCGGCGGCGGGGTTCGCAGATGCGGGGTCGACGACAAGCGCACCTCTGCCGCCGGCCACCTCGCCGCCCGCGACCGCCGCGCCCGGGCGGTCCGCGTCCTTCTCCGCGCCGAGCAAAGCGCGTCGCGCCGCCTCCTCCTTCTGGCCTTTCTTCGCGTACTTGCGCACGCCCCCGACCGCGGCCAGCTCCGCCTTGGCCTTGCGCTTGCGCGCGATCTCCGCGGCGAGCAGGTCCATCGCGCCGACGAGCCGAGCGCGCGTCAACGACGGGTCACCACCCTCCGCGCGCGCCGACGAGTGGCAGGGCGCGGCAACGATTCGTTCGCACGGCTTATGACCAGGCGGAGGATCTCGCGTCGCGCGAGTCGAAAATTTGAGCCGAGACGTCCGAGTCCGAGACACACGTCAACGCGAATCTTCTCGAATCGTCGTGCGGTTTCAGGGGCGCACTTCGCCGCGCGCTTCCAGCCCGCGAGCTGCCCACTCGGCACGCGCCCCGGACGGTCCGTCTCCTGACCCACGTCTCGCTCAGGTCCCCGGCCCACGCACCGAGCCCCAGCGAAACCGGCGCCTGTTTCACGGCAGATCACCCGCGGATCACGTATCGGGATCGAAATCCCCGCTCGCGCGCGAACCGAACCCACGCTGCATGCGAAGGATGTCCGCTCTGTGCCAGGCCCTCGGGGCGTCCACCCTGCGCCCCGCGGCGCGCACAGCCGGCGCGCTCGGTCGCCCGCACCCTAAGGCGTTCGTTGCCGCGGCGCGCTCGTCCATGAGCGCGTTCGACGCGACCGCGCAGCCCGTGGGCTTCCCCCCCATGCCGCCTCCCGGCGTGGGAGGCTTCGTCGGGTCTCGATCGGGGAACAGGCCCTCGGCGTCGACGGGGGCGTACGCCAACGACTACGCCCCCGCGTCTCCCTCCGGCTCCGCCTTCGGCCAGCAGGGGTCGTCCCCCGCCCCCCCCACCGTGGACTGGGACGTGCGCAACGTCAACTCCGTCGTGGTCATCGGCAACGTCGGGATGACTCCCGAGATCACCGAGTTCGGCAACGGAGCGTGCGTCGCGCGATGTTCGCTCGCCGTGCGAGGGAAGAAGAAAGCCGCGGGCTCGATGGACGGCGGGTTCATGGATGACTCCCAGCAGGACTCGCAAGAAGATGATGCGCAGACCACCTGGCTCGATGTCGAGGCGTGGAACGACGAAGCGCGCCAACTCGTCGAGCACGTCGCGAAGGGGCGGCAGCTGCAGGTGACCGGGCGTCTCAAGGAGAACACGTGGATCGACAAGGCGACGGGTCAGAAACGGTCGCGGATCAAGGTGAGCGCGTACGCGTTCGCGTTCATCGCGCCGTACGCGGGGCCGGGGGCGTACGGGAACGGCGTGGCGGACCCGTACGCGCAGAACGCGGCGACGAGCTACGACGACGCGCCGCCGCCGGCGGCTGCGGCGCAGTCACAAAATTACGCGGCGCCGGCGACGTACGGCGCGCCCTCCGCCGCCGCCGCTCCCCAAGCCGGCGGCGAGAAGGACGACTTGTGGCGCGACTGCGTGGAGAACCCCGACGCGTGGTGGGACAACCGCTCGCGCAAAGCCGAGCCGGGAGGCAACCCGCGGTACCCTGACTTCAAGCACAAGGAGTCGCAGACGCCGCTTTGGATCGAGTCGCGCGACACGCCCGCTTGGGCGGCGGAGGCTCTCGCGAACGGAGGCGCCGTCGCTCCCGACCCGGGTTTCGCGGCGGCGGCGGCGGCGGCGCCTGCGGCGGCGGGCGGCGGCGACGGGTTCGACCCGTACTACGCTGCAGATGCGGCGCCGGCGGGACCCGGGGCTGGCACCGCGTACGAGCCCGACTACTCGCAGCCGTACGCGCCCGAGGCGGGCGGATACGAGCCCGCTAAGCCCTTTCCCGAGGAGGACGAGCCGCCGTTTTGAAGCCGTCGCGCGCATCGGCACCTTTTTCCTTTTTTTTGAATCTCTAGTTAGGGACGCCGAGAGCTCACTCGACGACGGCGCTCGACGGGAAAGCGTCACGCGAAACAAAGCCACGCCCTTCGTCGGACGCGTCGCGTGGCATCCGTCGTGTACGTGTGTACAGATAGAGTCTGAGTCGCGTTTTGTTTTCGCGAAGAGACGATGGAGATTCGTGAACGATGTAATGTAATCAATCCGCTCTCGTCTACGTACGCGTCTTGTCTCGCGTTTACGCGTCGGCGCGCACGCCCCGGTGCACCTTGAGCGCCTGGTCTATGTCCGCCTGCGCGCACCCCGCCTCCTTGAACTTGACCACGGCTTCGTCCAGGATGTTCTTCCACTCCTTCGAAAGGCGCGCGCGCATCTGCGAGTGCTCGAACAGCGTGTTCCCCCACATCACGAGCACCTGCGCCTTCATGGAGGGCTCATCCGCCGGCGCCTCCTCGCCCTCCTTCGGCGCCTCCTTGGGCTTCTCCTTCTTCTCCTCCTCGGGGAGCTGCGCCAGCACGGTCGTGAAGTCCGCGCACGCGGCGTCGAACTCAGCCTCTGCCTCGTCCGCGCGCGTAGAGTCGACAGAGCCGCTGGTCGTCGCGGCGCTCAGCCCGGCGGCGGCGCACAGCAGGCGAGCGCGCTCGTATCGCCTCTGCGCGAGCGCGATGGAGGCGTCGTGGAAGTCGGGCTTCACCTCCAGCGCGGCGAGGTATCGCCCCTGGGCCTGCGCCAGGCGGTCAGTGACCTCGTCGAACCTGTCCGCGGTGGCGATGGCGGCGCCCGGGGCGCCGCCCTCTTCCAGGGGGGGGTCGCGGCCGCCGTCCATCGCCTTGCGCGCCGCGCACATGTGCACG
>Ga0206682_10004423_pt1 | contig 11462 bp, 16 predicted proteins | sample M240m12015metaG_FD_155444 | JGI IMG/M metagenome (GOLD analysis project Ga0206682, IMG submission 155444) | Ammonia-oxidizing marine archaeal communities from Monterey Bay, California, United States - M2 40m 12015 | ecosystem: Environmental > Aquatic > Marine > Intertidal zone | place: USA... | reverse complement strand
GAAATTGGTTCACTTCACAATTACAGAGATTGGGAAGATAAAGTAACTCATGGTGAGTGGGTAAAGCCAGTTTGGCCAAGAGTTCAAACTATGGTAGGTTCAGTTCCTACTCCTTATATCATCGATGATAAGGTAGATGTATATGAAGTTGCAGATGCTATCAAATATTGGTATGATAAAAAACCTAAAGAAAGAAAAGAAGCCGGATTAGTGGGTAGAAAAGAATTTATGGGTGAAATGGGATTAAATGCTAAGAATCAGAACCAAAAGATGGCAGATGGAATTCTTAAAGCAATTGAGAATTGGAAACCAAAACAAAAGTTTAACGTATATAAATTAAGATAATGAGTAAACCAATATTAGTATTTCAGGCACCAATAGCAACAAGAAGTGGTTATGGTGACCATTCAAGAGATATCTTGAAATCATTATTTGAATTAGATAAGTATGATGTAAAAATTGTACCAACTAGATGGGGTAATACTCCGCAAGACCAAATTAACCCACAAACTGAATTTGGACAGAAGATAATTCAAAATATAGTAACTCAACTCGATAGACAACCAGATATTTTCATACAAGTTTCAGTTGCAAATGAATTTAAAAGAGTTGGTAAATATAATATTGGAATTACAGCAGGAGTAGAAACTACAATTGCACCTCAAGAATTTATTCAAGGAGGTAATCAAATGGATTTAATAATAACACCATCTCAATTTACAAAAGATGTTTTATCTAAAACGTCTTATGACCAAGTTGATAAGAATACTAAACAAAAAATTGGTGAATTAAAATTAGAAAAACCAGTTGAGGTATTATTTGAAGGAGTTGACACTACAATATTTAATGGTAAATGTTCAAAATCTATTTTAGATAATGTTGATACTGATTTCAACTTCTTATTTGTAGGACATTGGTTAGGTGGAGATTTGGGACAAGATAGAAAAGATGTAGGAATGATGATAAAAACATTCTGTACAGTTTTCAAAGATTTACCAAAGAAACAACAACCTGGTCTTATCCTAAAAACATCACAAGCAGGATTTTCTGTAATGGAAAGAGAAGGTATCTCAAAGAAAATCAAAGAGGTAACAAATCAGTTTGGTGAAAAGTGCCCTCCTATCCATTTAGTATTTGGTGATTTATCTGAATCAGAACTAAATGATTTATATAATGATGAAAAAGTAAAATCATTTTTAATGTTTACTAAAGGGGAAGGATATGGTAGACCACTTGCAGAGTTTGCTACAACAGGTAAACCAATCATAGTTTCTAAATGGAGTGGACATACTGATTTCTTACCAGAAGAAAATACTGTTTACTTAGAAGGTGAGTTAAAAGAGGTACATAAATCATCAGCAAATAAATTCTTATTAGAACAATCAAAGTGGTTTAATGTAGATTATTCTAAAGCAGCAGGTAAAATATTCGATGTTTATAAAAACTATGAAAAACATTTGAAGAAATCGATAGGATTAAAAACTAATATTCAAAAAAACTTTACTTTAAATAAAATGTCAAGTAAATTTGGTGAAATACTTGATAAATATGTTAAAGTAGCACAACCAGTTAAATTAAAATTACCTGAAATTAAAAAATTATAATGACAACAGAAGATAAAGTAAAAGAATATGTTTATGCAAATTATAAACATTTAAAAGATAAACCTTTAATAATAAGAGAACATGATTCTCATTTTAGTATCCAAGAAAAAAAAGATGCATCATTTTTAATATTAGGTAAAGGTATAGTGTAATGGCATTTACAAGACAATATAAATCATTTCTAAGACCAGAGAAGAGAATACCTCGTTCTCAGATAAGACCTAGAAACATTTATCGTATCACAACTTATCGTGGTGGAGAACCACCAACACGAAGTGGTGAAGATGCAAGATATGTTTTTGTGATTGGTATTGTTAATAATAAGGTTCATGCTATTAAACTTAATCCAATAAGACCTATTGATTTTACCAACTTTATTGCTAAATTGAGAGATAAGAGAATACCAATAGGTTCAGACCAAGCACTAGAACTTTTATTGAAGAGGTTCTCCAAAGATGGTAGTGGATTGTTTGAATCATATGTTAAAAATAATTCTAAGATTTATTCTCGTTCTCTTTCAAATTATAGAACCTATATATTAAGCAGTATTGTTAATGTATATGAAATTAGATTCGAGGAAGATGTACTTAGAAGATTATTTAATGAACCAGGTACTACATCAACTCGTAGAGAAATTATACAAGATGAAATAAACGAAGATACTGATGCAGAATAAAATCATTATTTCAGGATGTTCATATTCAACAAACCCATTAGATAATAATTTTCCCAAGTTACTTTCACAAAAGTATAATTGTGAAAATATTGCAATATCTGGTCATAGTAATTATTCAATAACAAAAAAAATATATGATTATATAGAAAAAACAAAAATAAAAGATTCTTTATTCATATGTCAATTAACATATACCCATAGATTGGGATTTCATCATAATGTAAATAATCTTTGGATAGATTATCAACCTAATAATTTAAATGGAATACGAACTATAAGTTTTGATTTCGAAAATATACCCGAACTACCATCTGAAATAAATATTGACTCTGGTATTCGTAAAAAATTAGAAGTAATGTACAAAACTTACTTAACATATGTTTATGATGAAGATGGTGAATTTTTTAATCTTATGAGAAGTGTTGATTTATTAAAATCGTATGTAGAAAGTAATAATAATAAAATACTTTTTATTTACTGGCCTAAAGTAAATCAAGTACAAAAACAAGAATTAAAAAACCGAAATTTTTTTAATATTAATGAAGAATATTCAATGTTGAATTGGAGCTTTGATAATAAATTAACTGGTCATGATTCCCACTTAAGTGATACTGGTGCTAACCAATTGAAATTAGAACTTGAAAAACAACATATATCAAAAAAATATTTAAAAGTAATATGAAGATTAGTTACGCAATAACAGTACATAATGAGTTAGAAGAACTAATGAAGTTATTAGATTTTCTAAATAACAATATCAGAGAAGAGGATGAAGTTGTGATTCAGTATGATGAGGGTGGTGTTACTGATGAAGTTTTAGAATTTCTTAAAATAAAACAAAAAATCCATGGATATACTGTTGTAGGATTTCCTCTTAACAAGGATTTTGCATCATATAAGAATAACCTTAAGGCTAATTGTAAAGGTGATTACATCTTTCAGATAGATGCAGATGAGATTCCACACGAAGTTATGATAGCATATCTACCAGAAGTATTGGAATCCAATCCAGTCGATATCATTTTCGTACCAAGAGTAAATACAGTTAATGGATTAACCCAAAAACACATTAGTAAGTGGAGATGGAATGTAAATGAAAAGGGTTGGGTTAATTGGCCAGATTACCAAACAAGAATTTACAAAAATACAGAAGATGTAACTTGGATGAATAAGGTACATGAAAAAATTACAGGTTATGATACATTCTCAAACTTCCCAGCGGAAGAACATTGGGCATTGTATCATCCAAAACAAATAAATAGACAAGAAGAACAAAATAAATTTTACGAAACAATATGATTATGGAAGGAAAATTCAAACCATTAGGAGATAGAATCCTAGTTAGACCAAACGATAAAAAAGAAAACAAAACTGCAAGTGGTATTATTATTGCTGAATCTGCAATGCAATCACATAAAGTTTATGGTGAGGTTGTATCGGTTGGTACAGGTATTTTTTCACAAAGTGGAGAAAGAATACCAATGACAGTACAAGTTGGTGATACTGTGATGTATGAAAAATCGCATGGAACTAACGAAGTTGAAGTTGGGGATGAGAAGCTTATAATTTTTAATGAACATCAACTTATAGGAATCGTAAATAAGTAATGTTTGTAGAAACTAAAAAAAGAACAATACTAAAAACTTTCAGTTGGAGAATGGTCGCAATACTAAACTCCTTCTTAGTATTAACAGTTAACGTAACAGATAACAACTTTTTAAATGCACTTTATATGAACATCACAGGTTTCATTGTGTATTATTTTTTTGAAAGACTTTGGAATAAAATAAAATATGGAAAGCAACAACTATGAAAATATTAGTAACAGGAGGAGCTGGTTTTATAGGAACTAACCTCATTAAAAGATTATTACAAGAAGGTCATGAAGTGGTATCACTTGATGATTACGAAACAGGTACAGAGGATAACCATGTAGATGGTGCTAATTATGTACTTGGTGATATTGAATCACTTATGTATTGGAAAGGTGAAGATTTTGATTTAGTGTATCATTTAGCAGCACTAAGTAGAATCCAACCATCATTCGAGGACCCAACAGAATGTTTTAGAGTAAATGCACAAGGTTCACAAGTTGTAGCAGAATGGGCAAGATTAAATGATGTAAAGGTAGTGTATGCTGGTTCATCTTCAAGATGGCATGACCCATTCCAATCACCATATGCAGCATTTAAACATATGGGTGAAGAGGTATTTAAATTATACAGACAAACTTATGGTATCGATGCTGAGATTTGTAGATTCTACAATGTATATGGACCAGATGAAATCATTGAAGGTGATTGGGCAGCAGTGATTGGTATATGGAGGAGACAAGTTAGAGATGGTGAAAAGATTACAATCATTGGTGATGGAGAACAGAGAAGAGATTTCACTCATGTTGTTGATATCGTAGATGGTTTATATAAAGTAGGTACTGGTTCTGAGAAACATGAAGATGCATGGGAACTTGGTTGTGGTGTAAACTACTCAATCAATGAAATGTTTGGAATGTTTAAAGAAAAGTTTCCACAGATTGAATCACTTTACTTACCAGACCAAGCAGGTAATTATAGAAAAACTCTAAGAGAGAATAATGATTTATTAGATAGATTAGATTGGAAACCACAAGATAGATTAAGAGATTATATTCAATCACTATGATAGGAATAGTAGGACAGGGTTTTGTAGGTAATGCAGTTTATCAGAAGTTTAAGAATTACTATGATGTTCTTACTCACGATAAAGATGATACCAAATCAACATCTACACTTGATAATATGGTTCATTTATGTAGCACCATATTTTTATGTTTACCAACTCCAATGAAATCAGATGGTAGTTGTGATGTATCTATACTTGAAAATGTATTACAAGAAATAGATTTAATTTCAGATAATTATGAATTTGGAGTAACTAAAAGAACTATTGTAATTAAATCAACAATCTCACCAGGTACAACTCAAAAATGGAATAATAAATACGAATCACTTAGATTAGTATTTAATCCAGAATTTCTTACAGAAAGAAATGCAGTAAAGGATTATGAAAATCAAAATAGAATTATATTAGGAGGACCAAGACCTGCAACAACTGAATTGAAACAGATATTTTCAAAGGTATTCCCAAAAGCACATATAATTAAAACTGATTCTACTCACGCTGAAATGGTGAAATACTTAACAAACAATTTCCTTTCAGTAAAAGTATCATTCGCAAATGAGATGTATCAGTTATGTGATAAATTAAATATTGATTACGATAAAGTTGTAGAATATGCAACTTATGATGATAGATTGGGTAAATCTCATTGGGGAGTTCCAGGTCACGATGGTGATTTTGGATTTGGTGGACATTGTTTCCCAAAAGATTTAGCAGCAATATTACATCTTTCAAATAAACTAAATACAATTAATAATGTTCTCCATGCTACACAAGATACTAATGATGAAGTTAGAAAAAATAGAGATTGGGAACAAATGAAAGGAAGAGCAATAACATGAGTAAAAACTTAATATTCATACCAGCATATAATGGGTTTGATACAGAATGGCCAGAATGTATTGAATCATGGAAGTATTATTGTAAGAAATACAATATCGAATTAATAGTTGCTAATGAGAAAAGAGAATATGATTTTGAACCATGGGGAAATGGTTGTTTTGAACCATGGTGGGATGAGCGATTAGTAGAAATGGATTATGATAAATTAATTCTTATTGATTCAGATACTATGATTAGATGGGATGCTCCAAACATATTTGAAGTAGGTAAAGATAAAGAAATATGCGTTGTAGCTGATGCAGGTGGTGCAAATACTGGTGGATATCATTTAAGTCAATGGAAAGATTTAAACCCAAATATAAAAACCCCACCAGAAAAATATTTTAATACTGGTTTTGTATTCTTATCAAAAGAAAAGTATTTAGGTATAAGAGAACAAATGCCTAAGTATTATGAGTTCTGGTCATCATTTTATAAAAATGGACCTGAAGGACCCAATGCATGTGAACAAACACCAGTAAATATTTTATCATATGAACTTTATGAAGATGAAGTACATCACTTGGATTACAAATGGAATAATATGGTAATGAGTAAATATGATGATGGTTCTTTTATAAATGATTCTTACATTTGGCATTTTACTGGTAATAAAATGGGAGGACATAAAAATAAAGGAACTATTATAAGTCAGATTTGGAATTACGTTAAGGAAAATTATGAGTAAACTACCAATATCAGTTGGAATACTTTCGTGGAATGCACCACAAACTTTAGTTGAAACTCTCACTTCATATTTTGAACGAGAGTTTTTACATAATGTTAATGATGTGTGTATTCTTTTCAATAAAGTATCGGAGCAAGATAAACAAGTTGCTGAACACTTTGGTATTCCTTATATTGGTAAAGAATCTAACATTGGAATTGGAAGAGGATTTAAAGAACTAACTGAACAATGTAAAACAGATAATGTTCTAATATTAGAAAACGATTGGCAATTAATTGAAAGTTTAGAAACTACACTTGAAAGATTACAAAGTGGATTAGATTTATTAAATAGTGGAGTTGATGTAGTAAGATACAGACATAGAAGAAATCCAGGTCATCCACATTTTTCATTTCAATATCAAGGTAGAGAATTAGATTATTATGATGATTGGCATGAATGCACATCACCTCATTTATTAGATGCTATTCATTGGATAGAAGAACCTGAAAAAGAATTTGAAGGTTTGATTGGTAAGAATGGTGAGTATTTTACAACAACATCAAGATATGGTAATTGGACTAATAATCCTTGTTTATACAAAAAGGATTTTTACTTAAAAGTTATCGAACCATTTATGGGAGACGGAATTGATTTAGAAAGAAAAATTGCATATTGGTGGCCAAGACAGGATTTCAAGGTGGTTCATGGAGAAGGATTGTTTACACATAAAGATACAGCAAAATATGGTAAATAAAGTAAGAAATGGTATCGTTTGGATTAGTACACCAAAGTGTGCAACTTCTACTTGTGCAAAACATTTAGAAGAGTTTTGTGATTGGAAAGGGATGAAATACACAGAACGTAACAGGCACGATATAATGGCTCCTAAACACTATGTAAACTTAGGACATTTATTTAGTGGAAATGTAAATTGGGAAGTAGTTAAAAATGATGATAGAGCAGTAATTGGTTCAATACGAAATCCAATGGATAGATTTATATCTCATTATTCACATCATATTAGTTTTGGAAATAGATTCAAAGGATATGAAGGTAACATATCTAAGTTTTATTTAGAAAATAATCAAAATACAACATTAGAAAATGGGTTCAAAACATTAAACAATTATATGGTAAAGTATCTTGGTGTGGGTGATGATGAAGCATGGGATGCGGAGTTACTAAAAAAGAGATATGATTTCTTTTTCATTTCAGAAGATATCCCTCAAAGTTTAGAAAAGTTTAAAAAATTTACTGGTTACAATTTTAAGAATAAAGAACTTAAAACAAACATTACAGAAAAACAAAAGATTTATAAATCAAAAAAATTTAAAGAAGAGTTTATAAAAAATAATGAAAACGATTATGAACTCTACAATTTTATATTAGAAAACTATGGATTCAAAAAATAACTTTTCAGTACATTTTCAAACTTGGAAAAATAAAGATGCAGTTAATCATATATTAACTGAATTTAAAAAATATTTTCCATCAAACCCAATAAGATTAGTTTCAGATAATGGAGCAGATTACGAAGATTTTGTAGATAAATTTGAATTAGTTTATGAATTCAAAGAAATGAATATTTTACCAAAGGCTAAGTTGGGTGGTCTTGAGCATGCATATGAATGGTTAAATAGGGTTAATGAAACTTGTGAAATGTTTGGTACAGATTGGATAGTAATATTTGAAGATGATGTACTCACACAAAGTGATAAAATAGAATACCCACATTCAGATGCAGGTGGATTTATTGTAAATCCATGGAAACCAGAGTTAACTAAAAAGTTAAAAGAAAGAAATACTTTAAACCTTAATTGGGGATATGGAATGTGTGGGGGTTCTATTTTTAAAAGAAACTCTTTTTTAGATTCATATAAAAAATTAGATGAGTTTCCATTGGAAGAATTATCTAAGTTAGATGATAGAATTATAGGATTTGGTGATTGTCTATTGAATTGTTTCTTACAATATTTTGGATATACTTATCAGATTTGGGATGGTATGGATGATATGAGTTATCCAAACTATGTTCCAAGAGAAGGGTCAGTTTTTGTTCATGGTTATAAAAAAATGTATTAATGTTTGATTACTTAATTGTTGGTAGTGGATTTTTTGGCTCTATCTGTGCAAGAGAACTTACTGATAGCGGTAAGAAAGTTTGCGTGATTGAAAACAGAAATCATATTGGTGGTAATTGTTATACTTCTAATAGAGATGGTATTAATGTACATGATTACGGTCCTCATATTTTTCATACTTCAAATGAAGAGGTTTGGAAATGGATAAATAAATACGCAGAATTTAATGATTTTACTCTAAGTCCAGTTGCAAATTATAAAGGAGAAATTTATTCTTTACCTTTTAATATGTGGACATTTTCTAAACTATGGGGAATATCACATCCATATCAAGCAAAAGAAATAATTCAACAACAAGGTTCTCATATTGATAAACCAAAAAACTTAGAAGAACAAGCAATCAAACTTGTTGGTAAAGATGTATATGAAAAGTTAATAAAAGGATATACAGAAAAACAATGGAGAAAAGATGCAAAAGATTTACCAAAAGAAATTATAAAAAGATTACCTGTAAGATTTACCTACAATAACAATTATTTCAATGATAAATACCAAGGAATTCCTATTGGTGGATATACTAAAATATTTGAAAAAGTTTTAGATGGAATAGAAGTAAGATTAGAAACAGACTTTTTTACTGCAAAATTACCAAAATATAAAAATATAATTTATACAGGACCAATTGATAGATATTTTGATTATAAATTTGGTGAGTTAGAATATAAAACAACAAGTTTTGAACACAAAAAAATAGATACTGATAATTATCAAGGAGTGGTGGTTATGAACTATACAGAAAAGGATGTTCCTTTTACAAGAACCATAGAACACAAACACTTTGAAAATATAGAATCAGATTCAACTTGGGTAACTTGGGAATTTCCAACTGAATATAAAGCAGATGAAACTGAACCGTATTATCCAGTCAATGATAAAGAAAATACTAAGATATATAACAAATATAAAAAACTTGCTGATAAAGAAAAAAATGTTTACTTTGGTGGCAGGTTGGCAGAATACAAATATTATGATATGCATAAAGTAATTGAATCTGCATTAAATTTTGTAAAAAATATTAAATGAAAACAATAAAAGTTCAATGTGAATTTGGCTCCGAAGTTGTTTTAAAATTCGGTGAAATATACGATGCATGGAAGAAAGATTCTAATTTAAAGGTTCATACACTTAAAGGTATGAAACCATTTTATTTTTATATAAAAGATGAAAATCTTATAGAAAAAGATATAAAACGAAATCTTGGCTCTCCTCCTGGAATGAGATTACACGAAAAAGAATTACCTACGTTCTGTCAAGAGTATCCAAATTTTAGAGAAAAGTATTCAACTTATAAATTACCCTTTGAAACTGATAGAGAGATAATTTTAATTAGTAACAAATATAATGTAGAGTGGAATAAACCACCAGTAAATTTTTTAGATATTCCAACATTAACTAAACTATTTGAAACTCTTAGCAAAAAATATTTGGTTGTTTACAATAGAATTCAGAGTTCAAAAATAGCGGATGATAAGGCTGAAATCAAAGATTTGGGTGATTATGAATTAGTAAAAAAATATGATAATGTTATTGATTTAAATAAAATAGAATCAAATTATACTCCAAATGAATTACAATTAATATTAGTTTCACAAGCAAAACACAAAATATCAGTGCAAGGTGGTACAAGTATTTTATCAAGTTTAGGTGGAGGAACAAATGATATTTTTGTAGTGAAGGGTGGAGAATTAAAAAATGATACAATGAATGTTTGGTACAAAAACCTATCAAATGGTGATATAAAAATTACAACCCATTCAATGTACGAAACCTTAATAGAAAAATTTAGAAGAATATGAGTAGAGGTTATTTATTTTATGCTATTGGTGATTATTGGTTAGATGAAGCAATAAATCTAAGTAAGAGTATAAGAAAATATGGTAATGATAAATATCCTATTTCTTTGGTTATAAAAGATGATGGTATTCGAAAAGCAAAAGAAACAAACTTATTCGATAAATTAATCATATTAGATGAAGAAAGTCAGATGTTCACAAAAACAAAATTAAATCATGAAAAGTATGGAGTTATCGCATCGTTCTTTATGTTCGATATCGCACCCTACGATGAAACAATGATTATAGATACAGATGTATTGTGTTTAGCTGATACAAAAATAGCATGGGAAAAGTTAACATCTAAAGACCAATGTTTCACACCTGTTGGTAGAAATATATCACCTGATTGGCACTTTGGCCATAATAAAGAACTTTCTAAATCACTTGGTTTTAATATACCAGAAACACATAATGGGTGTCAAGTAATAAAACCACATCATTCTGATGTTCCAAAGTTTATAGAAAATTTATTATATAGTTGGGATAATTACGATAAATTAGGGTTTCAGAGAAAGTTTAGAGGAGGTGCATGTCAAGAAATAAACTTTGGTTATGCAAGTGGTAAAATGAATTATGAAGTTATTGAATTTGGTGAAGAACCTATAATGACATTTAATATTGGTATAGATTGGAAAATCCCAACTAAAATTCAAACTGCTGAAAAAAATAAGGTAATGTATGATAACATACCATTTATTCATATGTTCAAACCTCATAGAAATACCTACTTAGAATTGGTAAAAAAATTGTTATGATTATATTAGGATGTATTACAAAATATAAACCAATTGATATTCAACCATACGTTGAATCAATTGAAGATAGTGGATATCAAGGAAGAAAAGTTATGATGGTATATGATGTACCAAATGATACTATTGATTATCTAAAAGCAAAAGGATGGGATTTATATGGTGGTAAATTAAATCAGCATATAATCTTACAAAGATTCATTGATTGTTATAAACTTCTTGAAACTATGAAAGGGGAGATTGT
>Ga0206682_10004422_pt1 | contig 11462 bp, 8 predicted proteins | sample M240m12015metaG_FD_155444 | JGI IMG/M metagenome (GOLD analysis project Ga0206682, IMG submission 155444) | Ammonia-oxidizing marine archaeal communities from Monterey Bay, California, United States - M2 40m 12015 | ecosystem: Environmental > Aquatic > Marine > Intertidal zone | place: USA... | reverse complement strand
ACGCCGCGCCGCGCCGTTCGCGCGCGTCGCGCGCGTCCCGTCGTCGTCGCCGCGTCGGATGCACCGCCGCGCGTCGTCGCCGCGCCGCGCGCCATCGCGTCGAGATTCGCGCGCGCGCGTCGTCGTCGCGGTCGTCGTCGTCGTCGGTGTATCCGACGCGTCGCGCGCGCGCGGCGCGTCGCGGCGTCGCGTCGTCGCGGCGGTGTCGCGCGTCCGCGACGCTGACGCGGATCGTGGGATTCGAACCCGAGTCTCGCGGTTCGTCGATTGAAAACACGGACCGAGCGCGAAGCTCGAAGAACGCGCACCGCGTCGACGGGGGACGACGACGCGCGGCGATGGCGATGGCGCCGGCGACGGCGCGGTCGAGCGCGCGACCGACGGCGCGACGGACGGCGCGACGCGCGGCGCGACGGCCGGCGCGACGCGCGACGACGACGCCGCGACGCGCGCTCGAGGACGACGACGCGCGGTACTCGAACGAGACGAAACTGCGAAGCGAGGCGCAGGCGCCGTTTCGAGTGGCGCGACAGTTCCTCTACGGCGCGTGCGCGGCGTCGGCGACGATCGGATTCGGGATCGCGACGATCCAGGCGGCGACGAAGGCGGCGGGGGCGCCGAACGCGCCGCCGCTGGAGGGATCGCTGGAGAATTTGGCGATCGACGGCGCGGCGCTGGCGACGTTCGCGTGGCTGTACGCGCGAGAGGAGGCGGCGCGCGAGCGACAGATGGCGAGGATCGGGCGCGAGGAGAGGTTGGGGCGATTGCGGGTGGAGCTCGCGGGGGGGAAGACGGTGCGGTTGGAGGATTTGCGGTCGTTTTCGAGGGTCGTCGTGGTGAGCGGGGACGAGGCGTACGCGCGAACCGCGCTGGAGGACGCGGAGGACGTCAGGGAGGCGTTGATCGAGCGCGGGGTGCTCGTGGTGCCGGTGATTCGAGGAGACGGCGCGATCGAGGCGCCGAGCGCCGAGGATCGCAAGTTTCGATGCACGCCGCTGCGCGCGAACGATTGGTTGGAGTGGGTCGCGGAACAGAAGAAGATGTCAAAGGTGAGCGACGATAAAGGGGTTTACGTTGGGTTGCGAATGGACGGTCGAGTGCGCTCGTCGGGCACCGGGCGCGTGCCGTTCAATCGATTCGCGGTGGAGTTACCGCCGGTCGATTCGTGGGGGGGGGCGCTCGACGGATTCGACGGGCGAGTCGGCGTCGATAATTGAGTCTTTTAGGCACCACATTCGTTAGGCGAGCGGCGCGCGCGTGTGAAATTATGATGTTGTGATGCCACTTTATATCATTTGCGTCTCATCAATACGCGTACGGCTGGTTCACGAAGACGTCCGCGAAGGCGAAGCCGGATCGCACGCACGCGTGTTTCGCCTGAATCGTCAACACGCTCCGCGAGGGCGCGGCGAAGCCGACGCGAGGTCCGAACTCGCTCGACACCTGGACTGGACGCCTGTTTGATCTCGCGTTGAGCAAGTTTCCGAGAAACTGTCGCGTTTGTGCGCCGCGCGCGCGCTGTGGCACCGTCGTCCATCGCACGTCGACTCCAAACTCTGTCGGCGATAATCGCGTCACCGTCGCCTCGATGCCGACTGGAACGTTCTCCACCGTCACCTGCACTTCGTCGCATTCGTCGGCGCGCGACGATGAACGCACCACAGCGATGAGCTCGACCGATTGCGGCGCGAGCGGTGCGGCGACCGAATACGCGTTCATCGTCAAAGACAACTCGGGATCGCGTTCGACTTTTCTAATCTCCCACGCGCGGTTCGGCGGCGCGAGCGGCGTCACCGTTTGCGCGTGAAGCGCCTCGAGACCATCACGCCATATGATTTCCGTCGCTAACTCACGTTCGTCGCGCCAACGTGGCGTGTCTGGCCGAAGATACAGCGTCATCATCGCGTGCGCGATGATGGAGTCCAAGCTCTGTAAACCTCTGGTGCCTTGAACGAGATCGCATTCGCTCATCGGCACGATGGCGTGACAATGCGTGGCGCCATTACCAGCAGTCACACGCACTCTCGGTGCGCGCGATTGGTCGTAGTAAATCGCCGAATCTCGCAGACCACCCATTCCATCGTTTTCTCCGGCGACAAAGACGGTTGGGACCGTCATCGAGCTCGCGAACTCGCGAAACAATTCGGCGCCGATGTCGTCGACGCCTGTGAAGGGAACTTCCGTGCCGATGGTAGGCGCGAGCGCGACTTCTGCTACCACTCTTCCGGGGAGCTCCGCATCTAGCCGCTGAGCGAGGTATTGCGATAGAGCGCCGCCGACGCTGAAGCCCATCGTGCCGATGCGAGACGTATCGAGCTTGCCGTGCAACGCGAAGCTCGGATCCGACTGCGCGAGGTCGACCAAGTACCTGCTCGCGTGCGTGAAAAAATTCAGATAGCGCGTCGCCATCTCGCGAAGATCGATGCCGCTCACCGTCGAAGTGGTTCCTGGGAACATGCCTCCTTGGATCGGGCGATTCCCGTTCGGGTCGATACTCGCCGGCGTCGCGACGGCAAAGCCGTTGGACGCAAGCGCGCGAATGACGTTCGCCATGAGCGTTCGCCATGTCGAGAACGGAAAACCGTGTATTGGAAACATGAAGAGCACGAGCGGCGCGGGTTCATCCATCACGCCCGTGGGATGCGTGACGACGATTTCCCCTCCCTCGCGAGCCGACGCGGATGGGATGGCAACCGTCACGGTGTCGAACTCAAACAAACCGTCCTGACCGAAAGCATTAAGCGACGCCGCGTTCGCCACGGTCGATGCATATAACAGGAGAACAACTGTCGTCGCGCGCAAGAGACTCGCGCGCATCGACCGAGCGCGCGTCGACGAGTGCGACGGGTTCGCGCGTCACGTACATCCCTCGTCGTCGCGAATCATCATCTAACAACTACAATTGCACACAAACTAGACTACACACTACGCTTCGCCCCTTTCGCCACGCGCCCCGGCTGAACGCGAACCTCGGCGACGACGGCAGATTCCGCCTCGATCGCATTCGCGTCGTCGTACGCCTGTCTCGACCGTTTCAAATCCTTCGCCCCGAGCTGATACTGCCAAACCGCGTGCACCAAATCCATAAACGTGAAATCCGGCCACAACACCTCCACGAACACCAACTTCGCGAATCGCGCGTTGAAGAGCGTGAAATCGCTCAATCGCGTTTCCCCGCTCGTGCGCACGAGCAAATCAACCTCCGGCATGCCTGCTCCGAGCTCGATTTCCCGCTCGGCGCCGTGCAATCGCGACGCCACCGCGCGTTCGTCCACCTCGCTCGCGTCCAACGCTCCTCCCCGGACGTCTTCCCGCGTCTTCATCACCGCGCGCGCGATATCCTCTCGCCCCGTGTACGCCATGCACACGTTCAACATCGGTCCTCGATTATCCTTCGTCTTTTCCATCGCCTCCTTCGCCTTGTCTCGCACGCGCTTCGGCAGCGCGTCCAAATCCCCGCTCACGTGCACGCGCGCCTCTCTAAGTCGCAACCCTTCGTCGTCGATCAGCGTTCCGATTTCCCCGCACGCCAAATCGAACAACGCCTCGAGCTCGCGCTCCGAGCGCTTGAAATTCTCCGTGCTCAGCGCGTAGACGCTCAGCGTCTCCACGCCGAGCTCGAAGCACCACGCGCACGCCTCCCTGAGCACGTCCGCGCCGCGCGCGTGCCCGCGCGCCAGCGCCACGCCGCTCGCGCACGCGAACCGACGATTCCCATCCATGATCACCGCCACGTGCCGCGGGATCGGGCCGGCGCGGAGCGCGCGCGCGATGAAGCGACGACAGCCATCGCGAACGACGGATACAATCGTCCGCGCGCGCCGCCCGCGCGCGTCCGCGCGTCGCTCGGGCATCGCGCGTCGCCGCGCGCGCGTCGCGCGCGTCGCGCGAACCGTCGAGCGTCGCGTCGACGGCCGTCGGCGAATGACGAAGGACGAAGGACGACGGCAGACGACCGCGGCACTCTTCGACGCGCATGTTCTCGCGCGCGCCGCCGCCGATCGAGCGTTCGATCGCGCGCGCGCTCGCGGACGCGCTGTTCGGCGCGCTGCGGTTCGCGGACGCGGGCTCGAGCGCGACGAGCGGGGCGCGCGCGGCGACGATTGCGATGATTCTGCGCGCGCTGCTCACCGCGTACGGCGCCCTGCTCTGCGCGTCGCTCGTCGATAAGCGCGCGAAACGCGGCGTGCGAAAGGTGCACGACGCGGTGCGCGCGAACGCGCACCTGGTGGCGAGCGATGAGAAGCGATGGAAGCGGTCGAAGGTGGACCCGAAGACGCTGGCGACGCGGGCGACGAAGACGCGCACCGTCGTCTTCATTCGACACGGTGAGAGCACGTGGAACGAGGTGTTCAATCGAAAGTTTGATCACACGTTTCCAGTGCGATTGATCGGGGGCGTCATCGCGGAGCTGGGGAAGTTTTTCGCGCGAGATTCGTTTTTTTTGGATTCGCCGCTGAGCGCGACGGGGGTGGCGCAGGCGCAGGCGCTGCGCGCGCACTTCGCGACGGAATCGGCGTCTCGCGCGGCGAAGAGCCAGACGAAAGGATACGTCGGTGACGTCGTGGACGTCATGTTGGGGCTTCGAGGTAAATCGGTCATCGCGAGCAGTAATTTGCGGCGAGCGGTGAACACCACTGCGCACGCGCTGTGGTGCCGGTTGTCGAACGCGAAGGCGAACGATAAAATAATCATTCACAGCGCTTTGCAAGAGATGGCGCGCAACGTCGACACGTATGCGTTGGCGTGTAAGAAGGGCGATTTTGTGCCGACACAAACGCTCGCGAAAGAACTCGGCGTGTCCAGCGTCGACGAAGCTAAACTCTTCGACGCGTCGTCGAACGCCGGTCAGAAGAAGCTCAACCGAAAAGGCCGCGACTCCATGCGAGAGTTCGCCGCGTGGGTGATGAATCAGGACGCCGACGTCGTCATCGCCGGCGGTCACTCCATCTGGTTCCGCGAGTTCTTCAAGACGTATTTACCCTTCGACTCGACGTGCCCGGGAAAGAAGAAGAAAATCGTCAACTGCGGCGTCGTGTCGTTTGATTTGTCCTTTGGCGTCCTCCCCGAACACGGCGAAGTGTACGCGATCGAGAACGTCAAAGAAATCTACGGCGGCTTCGCCAAGTGATCGCGCGCGCGCTCTTGCATGCTCTTGCGTTTAATAATAAATATACTTCTACCGACATTCAGGTGCTCTAGACGTTCGTATCGACGTCGATGACTAAATCTTCGAGCGACGCGCACGAGACGTTGCCCTCGCGATGACCGAAATCGTTTGCTCCCTCGAGCCGCTCGTTCCACGCCAAGTACGCACCAACGCTCAAAAGACACGCTTGCGCGTACTGATCCATCCGCAAGTGATTCGCGTGGTCGGCAGAGAATGGAATCTCGCACTCCGTCGCCGCGCCCTCGATGCCCAACAGCGCGAAGGACACGACGGCGACGGCGACGATTGTCCCCCAGCGCCACTGGTTTACGAACACGAACGGCATAGAGACGCAATACGCCATTAAAAACGTTCTCAAATGCATCACGTAGATCATCGGCAACTTGGTCCCTCGCAATCGCTCTAACGCGCCCTCGTTGGTGATTAAAAAATCACACTGCTCGTGCAACTGCCGCAAGCGCGACTCGAGTCGAATCGTATCGCTCGTCGTCCCGCCTTTCTCATCCACCCCGAACGCGCGATGAATCGCCCGTCTGAGCATCGACGCGCAATACAACGGCGGATGTCTCGCGTTCTCCACTCGCTTCCGGTCATCGTCGCTCAGAATCCCCATCACCTCCTCCGCCGAAATCGTCTTCACGCCTCGCAAAAACTGTTTACTCGCCACGACGAACGCGCACGCCCACGCGCACACATCATCCAGCGCCCGCGCGTCTCGTCCTTTCCCGTGCACCAGCGCCACGTCCACGAGCCTTCGCACGCCGACGTTAAAGTTCCCGAACGCCGCTCGGCAATCCCAGAACCGCACCGCCGCTCGGCTCAACCGAAAAACCAACAGAAATCCCATCGTCGAGAACACGAGCTGGTACACCATGCCGAAGCTTCCGAGCGACGACGTCCGCTTGGGCAGCGCGAGCTCGTAGAGCGACGTCCACAACACGCTCACGCCGTTGATGCAGAGCCAGGGCCAGGCGAACGCGCGCAAGCCGCGCGCGCGAGGCGTCGCGAGGAGCGCAGTCTTGAGCCAAGAGAACGAATCGTATTCGGGCTGGAGCGTCGCGCCGCGTTCGAAGGCGCGCGCGCGCGTGGACGCGTTGTCGGCGTCGAGCATGGTCTCGACGAGGCGCGGGCGCGGCATGACGACGGCCGAGGGGCGCGGAATGCCGCGCGGGACGCGAACGCGGGACGCGAACGCGGGACGCGGCGAAAGATTACGGTTAATGATGAATCGGATGCAATGGCTGATGAATACACTTAAATGCCGTACACGCGCCTCGTGTTCTCGCGGCATCGCGCGAAGACTTCCTCGACGTCGACTTCGTGCACGGCGGCGACGGCGTGCGCGACGCGCTCGCCCATCGCGGGGTGGCACGTTTGCCCTCTGAATGGAACCGGCGCCATGTACGGCGAGTCGGTTTCGAGCAAAATGCGATCGAGCGGTACCTCTTTGATCGTGTCGCGAACGTCCTGCCCGTTTTTAAACGTCGATACGCCGGTGAAGCCGAGGCACAAATTTGGAAACGCGCGCAACAATTCCATCGCCATCCCGACGCTCGACGTGAAGCAGTGCACGTGCACGCGCGCGTCCGCGGGTAAATGTTCCTTCATCATCGCGACGGTGTCCGTCTCGGCCTCTCGCGTGTGCACGATGAGCGGCAGCCCGAGTTCCGTCGCCAAGCGCATTTGCTCCGCGAACGCCTCCCTTTGCGTCGTCTTGTACGCCTCCGCGTCCTCCCCGTCCTCCGCGTCGTCGCGGATCCTGTGATAATCCAATCCCGTCTCTCCGACCGCGACGACGCGCGCGCCCGTGGTCAACATCTCGCGAACGCGCGTCCTCGTCCTCGTCCACTCTCGCGCGCTCAGCGGGTGACACCCGTACGCGCCGAACATTCTCTCGCTCCCGTCCACGACCGCCGCCGCGCTCGCGAGGCTCTTCTCCGAGCATCCGATCGTGACGCACGCCTCGAGCGCGGCCGCGGCGCCGTGCTCGCGCGCGAACGCGTCGGCGTACTCGAGGTACGCCTCCGCGGAGGGCAGGCCGAGTTTATCCAGCACGACGTCGACGTGCGCGTGCGTGTCCACGAACGTCGGCGACGCGCGCGACATCGCGCGCGCGCGCGAGAACGACGCGCGCGCGCGCGAGGACGACGCGCGCGCGAGGACGCGAACGGCGACGACGGACGCCGCGGCCGCGCGCATCGCTCGCGTCGAGGTGTGCCGCCGACGAAGGAACGCGAGACGCGAGGGAAAGAATACAGCGCGCGCTACGGCTCGTTCGAGCATAAATAATCCGTCGGATGGTACCCAGACATCGCGCGAACGTCCACGACGCGCTTGTACCCCGCGGCGCGCGCGCTCTCCACGCCGAGGACGGCGTCCTCGTACGCGCAGCACCGCTCGGGCGCGACGCCTAATTTTTCCGCCGCGAGCGCGTACAGATCCGGCGCGGGCTTCCCGCGCGTCACGTCCTCGCACGTGACGACGACTTCGAATAAATCTAATAATCCGTGGTGCTCGAGGTGCTCGAGCACGGTCGTCTTGACGCCGCTCGACGCCACGGCGACGCGTTTCCCGCGCGCCTTCGCGTTCCTCGCCACCTCCACGACGCACTCGATCGCCTTCGGCGGCCCGAGCGCGCGCGCGTGCGCGCCGCACGACCGCACCATCGCGTCCAGCGTCGCGTCGTCGCTCGCCGCGCCCTGTTCGACGCACAGTTTACGGAATATGTCCCGTATGGGGACGCCCGCGAGCTCGTAAAACGTCCCCTTCGACATCTTCACCCCGACCTCGTCGCACGCCCGGACGTCGGCGACGTAAAACAATCCCATGGTGTCGATCAGCGTTCCATCGCAGTCGAACACGAGCGCGTCGACGTCGTCGAACGACGTCGCTTCGACGTCTGCGGGCGTCATCGTGTGCGGCCGGTGCGCTTTTCGGGACGGCGCGCGACGGCTCGGCGACACTTCGCGACGCGCGCGTCGATCGCGCGGGCGAGATGCGGCGGGATTACTACGACATCGATGATTTCTTAGCGCGCGAACACGCGGTCACGGTGGAGTTCGCGCGGGGCGCGGCGACGGTCGGCCCGGAAGTCATCGGTCCCAAGGCGAAGAAGGATTCAAACGGTCGCGCCGACGTCCCGAAGGAGCATCGCGCGCCCGTGCCGCTGTGGTGGCTGGACGGGGAGATGGCGAAGGACGTGTGGATTTGTGCGACGCCCGCGGCGTTCGCGGACGACGTGTTCGCGCTGTTGAAGGCGGAGGACGGGGCGAAGATCACAAACTTGAGGACGACGTGCGAGTCGTACTTTGGATTCGCGAGGGCGACGTTGGACGCGCTCGAACGAGACGCGGGAGACGACGCGGAGGCGATGGAACCGGTGATCGAGTTGAAGGAAAAGATAAGTGATGCGTTGGAGCGACGGTGGCGGGAAGTGCTGGTGGATTCGATCGGAAGGGTAGGCGACGACGATAAGACGGAGCGGTTGCTGTCGCGCGAGGAGCGGAGGATTTGGGACGCGGGAAGGATGGCGCAGGCGGAGTACGAGCGGTGGAGGTACGGTCGGAGCGGGCGCGTGGTGGCGACGAAGGCGGTGTTGGATAATAAGCGCCAGAAGCGGGGGTAGATTTACTGTTATGCTTACATCAAATGACTCATTCATTCGCTCCGAACGCGACCCAAGTACGCGTCGAGCGAGCTTCGAGCGAACAAGCCGCTCGCCGCGCCGATTGCGACAGCCATGAAGAGCCCGCGTGCGGCGGTTCTGTGCCCACCGTGGAACTCACGGTCGAAGGCGAGCTCGAACAAGAATCCGAGGGCGAAGATGACCAACACGAGGACGCGGTAGACTAAATAGACGAGCATTCGACACAAGTCGAAGAGGTATAAAAATTTGTAAAAGCCGCATCGCATGTCGCGGCGAAGACACTTGCTGAACTTGCGGGATAATCGCAACAGCTCGTTCGTGTCCTTCACGTGCGTCCCGACATTGATGCTGCTCGGGCAATGCGCGAGAAGGCGCTCGTTCCATCGCTTGAGTTTGGGGTCGCCGCACTCGTAATCCGACAGCGCGCGCCACGCCGCGAGCGCCAACGCGCCGTAACCGTGCTCCCATATCAAGCGGTCCATCACTGCGTCGAACACCGGAGGAGGGTAATCGCTCCACTTCGTCTGTTCAGACTGCGCCTTTTTGCTATCGGTTTGTTTCGATGGATCCGGTCTCTTGCTCTTTTCTAAGAGAAAGGATTTTGCGGCCACGCCTTGGGGGTCGTCGTAGCCCGGAGGGCAAATGCGTAAGCCTTCGTACGCTTCGTGCTCGATAAAGTCCACGTCGTAGAGCAATTCATAGATGTCCTCCACCAATCGTTCGCGACGTAAATCGCCGGCGGCATCACTGGGTGATTCGCTGAGTACCGCGAATAATTCGTTGCATACGCTCACCGCCACGACGTGCTCGCGCTTGGTCCAGTCGCGAACGTTGATGCGCTGCACGAGGGAGAGCGAATAAATCAGCATTTGCGCTATGACTTGAAACCGCGTGTCGATGTGCGACGTGTTCAAGCAAATCGATCGCATCTCGATCGTGCCGTCGATCGTCGGCAGTGGATTGAGCACGCGCACGATCCACCACGCGAGATCGCTCGGAGATTCCCTGCGCGGAGACGGGCCGACGGCTTGAAGCAATTGGCTCATCGATCCGCCGTAATTGTACAACCAACGCGAGCCGATCGTCATCGCGACCCACACGTCGAAAAGCTCTAGCACGCGATCTATGCGAAGTTCGAGCTTCACCGCCGCCGCGTTGGCTTTCCGCAGTTCGCTGTCGTCTTTGAAGCCCCTGTTGTCGAGCACGCTCAGATCCGCGTTGATTTCGTCGCGAACGCGCGAGCACCTGGCGACGATGAACCCAGATGGATCCTTCACCGCGCTGTGCACGAAGACGTGTCGCATGGCGCGAATGCGCACCAAAAACCGCCCATCGACGAGCTCTTGACACGTCACGATTTGACACTCGGCGCAAAATCGCCCAAACTGCGCCAAATCGACATCCGTCAATCCGTACCCATCCGCCACGCCTCGAGAGACGGCCGCCGTCGCGTCGTCGTCTTCCAAGTCCTCCAAATAATGTTCCTCGTTGCTATCCTCGTTCGTCATCATCAAAAACTTCCTCGATCCGCTCAAACATCGTCGCACCAGCACCTTATACTTGGCCTCGAACACGTTCAGCGTGACCTCCTGCCCCGGCACCAACGCCTCGAGAAAAAACATCGGAAGCTCGTACGTCGGTCCCACGACGTTCACGTTCCCTCGCGTCGACACCCACGCCTCATCCTGCGCGCGTCGTCGTCTCGTTCCCTCGCCGCCGTCGCGCCCTCGTCGATCGTCCTCGCGTTCGCCTCGCGCGTTCGCCTCGCGTCTCGCCTCCGCCTCTCCCAGCGCCGCCTCCCTTCCGAACGTCGCCTCCACGCACTCCCGCACCGTCGTGTTCACCGGCCACTCGTGCGGCAATTCGTGATACAGCGGCGATCGACACTGCGGGCAGCTCGCCGGCGCCTCCCCGCTCGCGACGCGTCCGCGTCCGTCTCGTCCCGCCGCGCGTTCTCGCTCGCCTCGCGTGAGCCACCTCGCGAGCGCGTCCCGCTCGAACGTGTGTCCGCACGCCGTCGTCACCGGGTCCACGAACAGCGCGTTCGTGATCACGCACGTCAGCGCGCTTCGCAGCGCCGCGACGTCCGCGCCGCGCGCGTCGGCGGCGGCGTCGTCCCGGCGCGGTCGCGATTCCGCGTCGGCGTCGTCCTCGTCGCTCGGCGCCGCGCGCGACGTCGCGATCGACGCCGACGGCGCGGGACCGCCGAGTTCATCGCGGAATCGATCGAGCGCGCGACGCGCGCGACGCGCGACGGGCGAGCGCGCGCGACGACGACGCGGCGCGCGCTCGACCATCGCGGCAGAGTGTGACGCGCGGCGTCGGCGTCGACGCGCGCGCGACGGTGAGGCGCGACGATCGGCGCCGATGGCGTCGAGCGAGGAGGCGACCGCGTTGGCGCGCTTGCGCGAGCGCGCGGGCGCGTTCACGGCGTCGGACTGCGAGGAAGCCGCTTCGAATGGACAGTTGGAGTGTTTGAAGTACTTGTACGAGCACGGGTGTCCTTGGGACGAGGAGACGTGCTGGTATGCCGCCGAGAATGGACATTTGGAGTGTTTGAAGTACGCGCACGAGCACGGGTGTCCTTGGGACAAGTGGACGTGCGATAAGGCCGCCCGTTGTGGACACTTGGAGTGTTTGAAGTAC
>Ga0206682_10004417_pt1 | contig 11476 bp, 14 predicted proteins | sample M240m12015metaG_FD_155444 | JGI IMG/M metagenome (GOLD analysis project Ga0206682, IMG submission 155444) | Ammonia-oxidizing marine archaeal communities from Monterey Bay, California, United States - M2 40m 12015 | ecosystem: Environmental > Aquatic > Marine > Intertidal zone | place: USA... | reverse complement strand
CGTAAACTGCGTAGCTCGTTTTTCAAAAAATATCTAGAAAACTATCAACGTGCGTTAAGCAGTAGAGACGTTGAAAAGTACGTAGACGGCGAAAGTGACGTTTGCGACTACGAAAAAATTATCAACGAGTTTGCATTAATACGCAACAAATGGTTGGGTGTACTTAAAGCACTTGATCAGAAACAATGGCAAATTACTAACATTGTTAAATTACGTGTTGCAGGAATGGAAGACGCTAGTCTTTAAACCATAGGTAATCAACGTGCTGTTGTACAACAAGTTGATATCCTAAATTTTTCATATAATTGTAGTAAGTCAGATCACCTGACTTACTGCCGTTATCTTCTATACATATATAATGAATTTTTTGTGTATCCCAATCAATACAATCCATAATAGTAAGTTCAGCACCTTCAACGTCAATTTGTAAATAATCAACAGTTGTAGGAAACTTCATACTTGCCCAGCTTTTTGTCGGAACAGTAATACTTTCTGCCATGCTCAATCTATCAAGATGATACTGGTCTAATGTTTCAGTAATTCCGTTCCAGGCAGGATCGTTATTATATGTACTAAATTCTATTGAGGTTTCTTCTTTCCAAATAGCAACATTTTCGCATCTACAATTTCTATTTTTTACAAGTTGTGCATAACTTGCAGGAGTTGGTTCTACACATACGCCTTCCCATCCGGCCTTCTCTAATATAATAGTGCTGTTCTTTTTTCTTCCATCAAATGCACCGATTTCAACATAAAATCCAGGCTTTTGATTTTTCCATACAGCATCTTTAAATATTGCTGTCATTCTAGGGTGCTTCATATTTGTATCCAAACTTGTTAATAGTATCAGTGTATTTATTAAGTATATAGTTAATTGTATCTAATGTGTAATATTTACTATAATTATCTTTAGTAGTCTTGTTAATGTGAGGCAACGGAATATCTACATTTATAATTTTCTGTATAATTTGAAAATCTTTATCTAGAGATTCAAACTTTAGTATGTAATCAATATTTTCTAAATACACACTCTGAGGTGTTATAGAGCTATTGTATAGCCAATGCTCAAACCCTTTGTCTAACAATACTTTTTTTTGATTCTGTAATTCAACATTGTATTTGTCTTTTTGTTCATTTATTAAATGCGGTTTATTCTTTATAAGATCAAGATTGTATGCAATTTTTTTGTATTCATAAAAATAGCAACTTACAGCCCAATCCCACGGATTGCGTACTACTGCAAAACTATGTGTAATTGCCGGAAATTTCTGTTTTGCTTTAGATAAGTTACAATGAAGTTTCCAGTGCTGACAACTTGTATTATCAAGTAGCCATTTTTGTATACTACTACCGCCAGTTTTTGGGCTATGTATAAAGCATAAATTGTAATTATCAACATATATAGCCATAAAAATATTTATCTATTAACTGCGTACATAAATATCTACATGAAAACAGTATTAGTTACAGGCGGGTTTGACCCGCTTCACTCCGGACACATTGAATATTTCAAAGCAGCAAAACAGCTAGGTGATAAATTAGTAGTAGGATTAAACAGCGATACATGGCTTGCAAATAAAAAAGGCCGTGCATTTATGCCGTTTGGAGAACGTTCAGCGATTATCAAAGAACTATCTGTAGTCGACGATGTTATATTAGTTGAAGATGACGAAACAGGTGGCACAACAAAAGCTATAGGATTAGTACTTGCAACACATGTCGGCAAATTAATTGTTGCTAATGGCGGCGATAGAGTTGATGGCGAAATACCTGAACAAGCAACATACGGAGACCATAACGATGTAGAGTTTGTATTTGGTGTTGGTGGCGAAGATAAGAAGAATAGCAGCAGTTGGATACTCAAAGAGTGGAGTCAGCCTGCTACAGAACGTGCTTGGGGCAAATACACCATACTGGATAAAGGTCTAGGCTGGCAAGTTAAACAACTTGAGTTCTATGAAGGACATGCACTAAGCGATCAAAGACACTTTAAACGCAGTGAACACTGGCATGTAGTTGACGGTGTAATCAATATGTTCTTAGAAGACAAGTCCGGCAATCAAACCACTACATTATTAACACCGGGCGATAGTATAGATATTCCTACTGGTTACTGGCACAAGGCTGTAAATTTAGACAACAAAAGTGCAAAAGTTATTGAAGTATGGATGGGCAACGAGCTTACCGAAGACGATATAGAGAGAAGAGATTAATGAAAGTATTTGTAGGATGGGACAGTAGAGAAGACATTGCTTATCAAGTATGCAAGCACAGTATATTGAGCAAGCAACCTGAGGCAGAAGTCATTCCGTTGAAACAACACGAATTACGTGAACAAAATTTGTACTGGCGTGACGTCGACAAACTAGCAAGTACTGAATTTACTTTCACACGTTTTTTGATTCCTGAACTAGCAGAATACAAAGGCTGGGCTGTGTTTATGGATTGTGATATGATCCTAACAACAGACATCAAAGAACTGTTTGACCAAGCAGACGACAAGTATGCTGTTATGTGTGTACAACACGATTATACACCAAGAGAAGGTGTTAAGATGGACGGACAGACGCAAACTGTTTATCCCCGCAAAAACTGGAGCAGTGTTATGTTAATCAACTGCGGTCATCCTAGCAATCGTGCAGTTACAAAAGATCTAGTAAATGACCCAGAAGTTACAGGTGCATACTTACACCGCTTTAGTTGGTTAGAAGACAGCGAAGTTGGTGAACTAGATCACACATGGAACTACTTAGTAGGTGTGTACAATGATATCGAAACACCTAAACTAATACACTATACTGAAGGTGGTCCTTGGTTTGAAAATTACAGACATTGTGAAAAAAATAAATTATGGAAAGATGAATTATGGCAAATGATGCAATAGCAAACAAAAGTCTTGCACTTATAACAAGCATGGATCATGATTACTTTAATCATTGTGGTAAACTTATGATTAGAAGTTTTGAAAAACATTGGCGTGGAGTCAAGCTATATGTTTATAACGAACGTTTTTCCTTCAAGAATAAACATTGGATTCAGCAAGGGTTTGATTTAGGAACTGACTTTATTGACTTCCATAAACGCTGGAGTACAAAGAATCGCAAAGTAACGAACTTTGGAAAGAAAGCATTTAGTATTATACACGCTATGGAAACTATTCCGTGCGATTGGTTAATTTGGGCAGATGCAGACAGCGAAGCAACAAGAGACATGTCTGGGCAGTTGTTAGATTTGCTTACACGAGATGAATATTTAAGTGTGCATTTTGGCGTTAAGCACACAAGAGAAGACACTACATATTTCAGTTGCGAAACTGGATTCTTTATGCTCAACTGTCATCATCCTTTGTACAAAGATTTTTGCGATACTTACAAAAGCATATATGTCAATGATGATATTTCTAACTTGCGTAGGTATTATGACGGAGAAGTATACGGAGAAACTGTATTACGTCTAAAGCAAAAAGGTGCCAAGATGCTAGATTTAAATGCAGGGCATACACACAAAACTCCTATTCCTCGTAGTGTAATCGGACCTTATATTAGTCATTATAAAGCAGGATTAAAAGATTCTATTGATTTTGATGAAAAAACAAAAGCAGTATCGGCTGACGATGAATGATATTTCTAAGCAAAAATGGTAAAGATGCATATATAAATGCATTTGCAAAGGCTTGTAATTCTCCTGTTGTTGAACACGTAGAAAAAGACAATCCTCAGCCTATTATGTTTAGAAGTATTGTAAAGAAAGAATTTATAAAGTATAGATTGGAAAATAAATTACCATTTTATTACATGGATAGCGGATACTTTGGAAATTACAAGAGTGAAAAGAATCCAGCAGGTATTAAGAAATGGATGAGAATTGTTAAGAACGGTTTACAGCATAATGACATACAAAAAGTTTCAAGTAATCGATGGTACGACAATTTTAACTATCCTATTAAACAACAGACAAGACAAGGCAAATATATACTTCTAGTATTACCAAGTGAAAAGCCTTGTAAGTATTACGGTGTTGATTTAGAACAATGGACCGAAAATACTATTAAGCAAATTAAACAGTGTACTGATCGTCCAATAAAGATTAGAGCCAAGCCTGGCACACGTTCTGAACGTTTGCAAAATACAATTTTTGATGATTTACAAAACGCATGGGCAATGGTTACTTATAATAGTATTGCAGCAGTTGAAAGTGTTATAAGCGGAGTTCCTGCATTTACTCTTGCACCAACAGCAGCAGATCCTGTATGCGATAAAGATTTAGTATATCTAGAAAATCCTACAATTCATCATAAAGACAAATTGAGATCGTGGGCCTACCATTTAGCACATGGACAATATCATATAGATGAAATAAAGAGTGGAGCGGCATTAAAAATGTTAGAACGTTATGAAAGTTACTAGTTTTGCAAAAGTGATTCCTGCAAAAAATACAAGCCAGGAAAAAATCAATATATTATTTCATTTTATCCAAGGTGTGCAAGCAGTTGGAGACACAGGTACAGTGCATAAATCGTTTGATTATGACGCCTGTGATGTAGCAGTAATTCAAGGGTGGCAACATACTAGAGGAAAATCTGCTCCGCACTTAGCATTAAGGCAAAAAATTATTGATACACAGAGTGCAAGAAAAAAGTATACAATTACAGCAGACAGTAATTTATTCTTGTATGCAAATCCAAAGAATATGCCTCATCATTATTTGAGATATAGTTTCAATGGAGTGTTTCCAACTACAGGTATATATTGCGACAACAAACCTGATCCAGCACGTTGGCAACAAATTAGTAAAGATTGTAATATACAGCTTCATGACTACAAACGCAAAGGCAAAAATATTCTTATTTGCTTACAACGTAATGGCGGGTGGAGCATGAAAGGTGTTGATGTAGTAAATTGGGCAATCAAAACTATTGGACAAATACGTCTACATACAGATCGTCCTATTGTTATTAGACCGCATCCTGGAGACAGTAAAGCAAAAGAATACCTAGCAAATAGATTACCGCGACTACGTGGCAATAATGTGTTTATATCTGCACAAGGAACACTACTAGAACACGACTTAATGAAATCGTGGGCAGTTGTAAATCATAATAGCAGTAGCATCGTTGGGCCTATTATACAAGGGTATCATGCGTTTGTAACTGATCCAGTTGATTCTCAATGCAGAGAAGTTGCACACACAGATTTTTCATTAATTGATAAACCACAAGAATTTGATAGACAAGCATGGCTAGAACGTATTAGTATGTTTCATTGGAAATTTAGTGAATTAAAGGACGGAACTTGCTGGCGTCATATGCGAAATTATTGCCAGTAAGGTTCAGTTCTTGTAACTTGCAAATCTTTTGAATAACTCTTGCCGTCAAATTTTCTATTACCTTTCATGTGATCTAAGTATGCACCTAACGCACTATTAATCACAGGATGACCTTCGCCATCAATTCCGCTACTAATGTTGTGTATTAAATCACTTGAATGTTTCTTTGCAATCTTTTTTCTTACTTCTTCGAACACAAAACTATCATGCCATTCTTCCATTTGAAAGATTCCATATTCTGCATGTTCGTATACATGTTCAAATTCGTTTAGAAATTTATAACCTGTAGGGTGTTTCAAATTGATTCCGTAGAAGCCGCATTCTGGCCATTTTTTGCCTCTGCCTAAATAACTTAAGAATGCTCTATTAGGTAAAAAGCCTTGAAATGCTTTATAGTTAAACGGAGCGTGTACATATGTATCAGCATCCATCCATACAATCCAATCGCTGTTACATCTTCTTGCTGCATCAAACACAGCATATACTTTATTAGCAAAACGTACAGCATCCCATTTGAATTCTTTATGCCAATCTCTTGGACGCTTTGCTTTAATTTCTGGCGGACATTTGCCATTAGCTTTTGGAACATTTTTCCAACGTTCTTTAAACTCGACTAATTTGGGCAATTCTTTCTTTTGATCGAGAACATGTATTCTATCATCGTTAACAATAGGCTGACAATCTTCTGCATATAGATATAAATCTATTTCAGATCCAACATTCTTGCTAAAGCTATCTAAGAAACGTTGGCCGTATACATCTAATACTGGCTTGTGAAATGTTGATACTACAGAAATTTTTGTCAATGTGTCTTCCTTGGTTAAATACGCTATAGGTATTTAACAATGAGATTTAGTTTATTCAAACAATATGGTGCAATGAACAGCAAGCCTGTGTTTGAAGCATTTGAACATAGCCTACGTAATGCAGGACATCTTATCGAAGAAGATAGTATGCACAGCGATGTAGCAGTCATATGGAGTGTTTTGTTCAACGGTCGTATGACAGGTAATAAGCCTATATACGATTATTATACAAAAACTGGACGCAAAGTTATTGTACTAGAAGTCGGTGGAATAAAACGGGGAACAACTTGGAAGGTAGGATTAAATGGAATTAATCGTGACGCTTACTTTGGTGATACTGGGATGGATAGCAATAGATCAAGCCTTCAAGGATTAGAACTTACACCGTGGAGAACAAACGGCGAATACATTCTCATATGCGGACAGCACGATAAAAGTCTACAGTGGAAAAACATGCCAAGTATGAGCAATTGGTTTTTACAAACATATGACGAAATACGCAAACACACAGACCGCCCTATAATATTTAGACCGCATCCACGCTGTAGACTAGAACACATCGAGCGTGGACTTAGGCACGTAACAAGACAGGAGCCTCGACATGTTAACGGCACTTATGATTCTTTTGATATGGGGTTTGATAATATACATTGCACTATCAGTTACAGTAGCAATCCTGGGATACATTCTGTCATCGAAGGTGTTCCTGCTTTTGTTAGTACTCATAGTCTTGCTTATGATGTGGCCAACGATATAGACTTCTTACACGATATTGAAAATCCTGTAATGCCAGATAGACAACAATGGCTTAACGATTATGCACACACCGAATATACAATAGAAGAAATTTCGCAAGGCATTCCGCTGAAAAGATTGACAAAGGAGCTATAACCTGTTATATTTACAGTATGGTTCATTTTGAAGATTATCTACAACAATATGTTGAAAAAGTTGGTGTTACTGACAACAACAAACAAATTCTTACAAGTATTAATGCTCAATGCAAAAAAGGCACTGCGTTAACTGATAGGCAATACGCACTTGTAAAGGCAAAACTAACAGAACAGACTGCAATGGAGTTTGATGCAGATGCTGTGCTTCGTATTCCTTTAAGACAAATTGATAGAAGCAAACATATAACACTTGTACAATCTCCTGGAGATATGGTATACGATTCTCACAAAAAAAATTGGCAATGGATTAAAATAAGATTTCCGTTTGCAAAGAAAACTATTATAGATTTAGAAACTGTTGCGTATAAACATAGAAAAATGTATATGCACGAAAGCGGCAGCCATGAACATTACTTTAAACTAAATGAAGTAGTATTACGAGATCTTATAAATGTTTTTGCAAAAAAAGAATTTAAGATTGATCCTGAACTAACAGATATGTATAATCAAATAATTGGAATTGAACAAACTCCTTCTGACTATATACCAGGTGTATGGAATGGAGAATTTACAAATCTAAATATTAAAGATAATATTGATGATTATACACCTTTCCAACTTATTGATAGAAAAAAGCAACTAGGGCTAGATTATGTATCCGGAGAAGTACCTAGCGGATTAACAGGTGAAATTTGTAATAGAACAGATACACACATTACTGTAAATCCTGCATCTTACAGTTTAGATAAAATTGTTGCAAGTATACATCAACTAGAACGTTTTCCTTTATTGGTATTGCTAGATGCTGGAAGTGAACTTGATCAAATAAGCAGGTTGTATAATTCTTTCAAATATCTTGTAAAAGATAGTGAACAAACTGTACTGTGTAGAGTTGACGGTAGTAAAGAATATAACTTTAATGACTTTATTAAAGAACGAAAACTTAACAACTGGCTTGACAACAATACAAAAATAGTGTATATTAGTAAGAATAAACTACCTAAACTTTTGCTTAAAGAAAAGTTTATTCCGCAGTCAACACTTCAATTAACTAGTGTGCGTAGTAATAATTTTGTGTCAGCTTATGTAGATGATTTGTGCGACTTAGTAATTGCACACGATACTGAAAAAAGTTTTTTCTGGAGACCAGCAAGTGCCTACATGTAAATTAATAATTGAAGACGAAGTAAACATTAAGATAGAAGGTCTTGATGTCGATGTTCGGCGCAAACTAGCTAATGCACTAAAGTTTGAAGTGCCTTATGCAAAGTACATGCCACAATATAAACTTGGTCGTTGGGACGGCAAGGTTGCTTTCTTTGGTATTGGCGGTTCTGGTTATGTCAATCATCTTGACGTTGTTAGTGAAGTGCTACAAAAAAATAATGTACAAATAGTTGATATTGACGATAAGCGTCATCCGATACAGTTAAACTTCAAACCAGTTACAGAAACATATTGGAAAGACCAAGGTGTTGTATGGCCCAAAGGACATCCAGCAGAAGGCGAAGATATTATTCTGCGTGACTATCAAGTCGAAGCAATTAATAATTTCTTAGAGAATCCACAGAGCTTGCAACAGATTGCTACTGGTGCAGGTAAAACTATTACCACAGCAACGCTGTCACACATAACTGAGCCGTATGGTAGAAGTCTTGTGATTGTTCCTAACAAGTCGTTGGTAGAACAAACAGAAGAGGACTATATTAACTGCGGTCTCGATGTAGGGGTGTACTTCGGAGACAGGAAGATGTTAGGTAAGACTCACACTATTTGCACTTGGCAGAGTTTGAATATACTCGACAAGAAGAACAAGGATGGATCAGCAGTGTTATCACTTGCAGAGTTCTTGGAAGGTGTGAGCACTATTATTGTCGACGAAGTACACCAAGCTAAAGCAGAAGTCCTCAAGAACTTGCTTACACGCAACCTACGGAATGCACCCATACGTTGGGGACTAACTGGTACAGTACCTAAAGAGAAGTTTGAATTTGAAAGTATTCATGCTAGTCTTGGTCCTGTTATCGGAAACATTAGTGCAAAAGAATTACAAGACAAAGGTGTGCTATCAGCATGTCATGTTAATGTAGTACAGCTAATTGATACAGTAGCACACAGAGGTTATCAAGAAGAACTAAAATACCTAACAACAAACACAGATAGATTAGAATATATAGGCAAATTATTAAGCACAGTAAAAGACACAGGCAACACACTTATATTAGTAGATAGAATTAGTGCAGGAGAAGCACTAGCAGAACTTATACCAGACAGCACGTTTGTTAGCGGCGCTGTTAAAAACAAAGATAGAAAAGAAACATACGACACAATTCGTGAAGGTACTAACGAAGTTATTATTGCAACATATGGTGTTGCAGCAGTTGGACTTAATATTCCTCGTATTTTTAATCTTGTTCTTATTGAGCCAGGTAAGAGTTTTGTAAGAGTAATTCAAAGTATTGGTAGAGGCGTGCGTAAGGCAAAAGACAAAGACTTCGTGCAAATATGGGATCTTACATCAACATGTAAGTATGCGAAGCGACATCTAACTCAGCGTAAGAAGTTTTACAAAGAAGCAGAGTACCCATTTACTATTGAAAAGGTAGAATGGAAATAAATTGAGAATACTTACATTAGAAAATAAATCATTTGAATTAAAACAAATACCAGATAATATTGAAGAAGATATTAGATTTGCTGTGTTGGATAATAGCACGCCTGCAGATCCTGACTTTTTCTTTAATCCTTTGATCTTTTTGGAATCATTTAATTCGCCTGCTATTGTGCTTGAAATCAACGGAAACGAAATCACTATGCCACTTGATTGGTGTATTGCAGTTGGATGTAGTCAAGCTGGTAGCGACTTAGAAGTACTGCCTTTAACTAGTTTAAATGACAGAGGCTTTGAAGCATTTTTGTTCAATCCTCTTACTGGAACACATCCGCAGTTTGGTAAAATTGAAACTATTAATTTCTATAATGATGTTAAATGGTTCTTTCCAAAGATGCGTAATGGACATCTACTTAGTGTGCCAATACAGCAAGGTGAAAATTCTCCTTGTGCATACTTTGTTAAAGATATAAATCGTCAAAGTGAAATCATTGACTTTGGACTACTGCTATAGGAGATGAAAATGAAAGCAGGAAAAATTTGGGGTCAGACGGAGTTGATCCATGCTAACGGTGTATTAGAGTTTCACCGTATTGAATACAAAGCAGGATACAAATGTTCAGAACACGAGCATCAGTATAAATGGAATGGCTTCTACGTAGAGTCGGGCAAGATGATTGTACGTGTTTGGCAAGACGGCGACAACAAAGGATTAATTGATGAAACTATTCTTGAAGCTGGAGACTTTACACAAGTCAAGCCAGGCAAGATACATCAGTTTGAAGGCCTAGAAGACGGCGTTGCATTTGAATTATACTGGGCCGAATTCAATCATGATGATATTGTGAGAAGGACTATTGGTAAGGAAGTCTAACACGTTTACATTTGTATCTACAATGAATCAAGAATATTTTGATGTTGTAGGTGCAGATATGATCAACAGTTTTTTAAACTATACTGAAGATTTTGATTTAAGAGTCTATGCAGAAAACATCAACACGGCTATGCCAATTGATCATAGAATAGACTATTATGACTGGAATATTAGTTGCAAATCTAATTGGTTAGAATACACAAATAAAACTACTGATAACAAAAATCAAAAGTTTGCAAAAAAAGGCTTTGCATTTATTCATGCAATGAAAACTGTTACAACCGAATATTTAATTTGGATAGATGCAGATATGGAGTTTCTAAAAGATATTGATGCTGATATAATATTAGGAACTATTAGAAAGAACTTAATTGGGCTGTTTGACCATAGTTATTTAGGACGTGGAGTTGATGGTTATAGTGCTGAAAGTGGATATGTAATATTAAATACTACGCACAAAAATTACAAAAAATTTGTACAATTGTATGAAAACTATTACAACATGCCAACGAAGCCAGAAGGTATTGAAAACTGGTGGGATGGACAAATCTGTATGTTAGCAGCAAGTAAATTCAAAAAAGTACATAATTTGAGCAACTATAAAATAAATCCTTTATCGCATACTCCGATAAATCATAGCTATCTCGGCAAATACATTACACATCACAAAGGCAAAAAAGCAAAAATAAAAATTAAGGCATTCCAATGAGTATAGGAATCTTTGGCGATAGTTATGCAAATTCCGGCAAGTATAGTTGGGTGTCAAATTTTAATGCTAGTAATTATAGTGTAGGCGGCAGCAGTATAGATTATTCATATTTACAATTTTTGAATAATCATCATAAACACGACACTATTATATTCATAGTTACTAGTAGTGCAAGAGGTAGTATCTTTACCTCTAAAAATAATAAGCCTAAGCATTTGGCATTCTATCAAAATGCAAGGATGTCTGACCTTAGAACAA
>Ga0206682_10004415_pt1 | contig 11482 bp, 7 predicted proteins | sample M240m12015metaG_FD_155444 | JGI IMG/M metagenome (GOLD analysis project Ga0206682, IMG submission 155444) | Ammonia-oxidizing marine archaeal communities from Monterey Bay, California, United States - M2 40m 12015 | ecosystem: Environmental > Aquatic > Marine > Intertidal zone | place: USA... | reverse complement strand
TTTTACTGCTCAGGTTACAGTTCTTACCTTAATGGCGCTAGAAGTGGCAAGAAAGAAGGGAGCTATTAGTGATGAGAAGTATCACCGTTTAATGGTTGAGTTGAGCACTATTCCAGAAAAAGTAAAAAAGGTTCTTGAGACTAATGATAAAATTGAATTTATAGCGGATATATATAAAGATGCTACAAACGCCCTTTATTTAGGAAGAGGATATAGTTTCCCTGTGGCACTGGAGGGAGCTCTTAAGCTTAAAGAGATTAGTTATATCCATGCGGAAGGTTATCCTGCAGCAGAAATGAAACATGGTCCGATCGCTTTAATAGATGAAGAAATGCCTGTTTTTGTTATAGCTACTAAAGGGCCTAGCTATGAAAAGGTTGTAAGTAATATCCAAGAAGTAAAAGCAAGAAAAGGAAAAATTGTAGCTATAATTACCGAGGGAGATAAGGACGTGAAAGCTATGGCGGATCACTTTATTGAAATTCCAAGTTGTGATGAAGTCTTAATGCCGCTAGTTTCTACCGTTCCTTTGCAACTTTTATCTTATCATATCGCATTAATGAGAGGCTGTAATGTAGATCAACCTAGAAATTTAGCTAAATCTGTAACTGTAGAGTAAGTTTTAAACGCTTGAATGTTACCTTCTAGGATAGTCTTGCACTATATCAGGTAGTTTTTTCACGTTTTTAGAGATCAAATATTAAATCTAAGAAAATGAAAAATTTACTAATACTCTCTGTGATGCTGTGCATCGGTGCAATGTCTTATGGACAAAAACAACAAACTGATTCTAAGACTCTTGAGGTGAACTTCACTCCCTTGGGTGGAAGTCCAATCTCTATTAACGGAATCAAATTCAGGAAATTTTCTGATGACTATAACGCAATAAGGTTAGAGGTGTTTCTAGGGATGAATTCAGATAAGTCGGTTTCTATGCAAGAAGGAGAAAATGGCAATGCTGACAATCCAAATGAACTTACTTATTCAAAAAATAGTGGATTTGATTTAAGCATCAGACCAGGGATTGAAAAGCATTTTGATGGAACGAACAGACTTTCACCATATGTGGGAGCAGCTTTGAATATCGACTACAGTTCAAGTTCCCAAACTGAAGAGTATTGGGGTCCAAATAAACAAGCCGCTCTTACAGATGCTAATCCTGACAATGATTTTGATGATTATGCCGTTTGGGATCAGACAGTAAAAGATGGAAGTTTTGGTTTCGGTTTAGCAGGTTTAGCAGGAATGGATTTCTATTTTGCTGATAATATTTACTTAGGAGTTGAATTTGGGTTTGGTCTTAATTTCACCTCTCTGGGAGCTACTAAGTATTCTTCTAGTGATGACGCTGCGTGGGCCCTTTCTGATTTAAGTGGTAATGGCATAGAGACTAACTGGGGAAATGGGCAGTACGATGATTTAGACTCTAACGGTGTTCCTTTGGATGAGATAGCAAATATTGAGACTAGAGATAACGAGAAGAATGGAACTGAATTTAATCTAGGACCAATAGTTAACGGAGCCTTAAGATTAGGGTTCACTTTTTAATTTGTAAACAGGAGTCACTATGAAGACTTTAATTAGCAAATTATTTGCCTTAGCAGTTTTGACTGTTTTGGCTGCATCATGCACAAAACAGGCGCCATCGGCAGGTAACTACGGTGATCCAATAGACATGGATCAGTATAAGAAGAGAGCAATGTCTATGGTGGAAGATATTCCTGAATTTTCGTTTTACGATAGAATAAATGACAGAGAGATTAGGGTCAATTTTAACTCCAAAAGCTTTTCTTTTTCAGAGCCTAATTCTGGGTGGAATTATTCCGATGACGATGATTTAACATTTGTTTCAGCATCTCAGGGTGGAGGAGTATTATATGTTGGTAGTTCATCTTTAGGTTTTAATTCTGGGGGAACCCTTCTTATGGGAGAAGAGGTGTTAGATATCACCTATACTTTCTGCGTGTCAGTAGCAAATGAAGCTCTAGGGTTAGATGTTTTCTTTGATAGTGATAATGATTTTGATGGCTTCTCTATAGTTATGGGAATAGCAGGTGATTTCGAGGCATTAGAGAATGGTGATATTGACGAAGACTCTAACTTTTATGACTATTTCCAAGGTATAGCTTGGTATTACATTTATGATAATGAGGCTCAGGGAGATTACGAAGTGGTAGATTGGTTCGATAATTTTGATACGGACTATGATGGATTCGGAGACAAAGGGTTTGCTTGTGCTATGGCCTTTGAGAACTTCGATGTTTACTTTTCTCTGGATGGAAATATAAACGTAAGTGGAGGAGAAATGACCTTTACTGGATCTTACTTTAGTTTATTAAACTTGTTTGGATCATTCTTCGATGACGACTATGACGCTTTAGAGGCAGAGGTGGTAGATGGATTTGGAACTATGGGATGTGAATAATACACTCCTATGATTATATAATATTAAAACCCTCTTAGTTTTCTCGGAGGGTTTTTTGTTTCCTCTCTTTTTTCTTGAAGTAGGCATTTAAAAACAGCGTTGAAATAATAAGCAATGCGCCAACATAAAATTGAGGAGACATATGCTCATCTTCTTTAAATATAAGAAGGGCAATTATAATGCTGTAAATAGGCTCTAGGTTTATAGTTAATGACACAGTAAAGGGTGAGAGAACCCTCATCACAGCCACACTAGCGATAAAGGCAAAAGAGGTAGCGAGCAAACCAAGTAACCCCAGCCAAATCCATTGCCACGCAGAAATATCAGAGACAGGCGTCAGGCTGCCTGAAAAAAGCAAAATTAAACCCAATAAAACAGCCCCACTTCCTATTTCATAAAAACTAATAAGAGTAGAATCTGCTCTTTGAACTAGGTTACTGTTTATTAATGAAAATATGGCTGCTAGTAATGCTGCAATTAGTGAAAAAAGAATGCCTTTCCAATACTGAAATTCATAGCCTAGAATGATGACTAATCCTAAAATCACTAAGACGCCTAGAAGTATTTCGTACCTCACTAATTTTCTAGAGGTAATTAGCGGCTGTAATAAGGCTAAAAAAAGGGACGTAGTGGAAATAGTGGCTAACGCTACAGACACATTACTCAGGTTAATGGACTCAAAGAAAAAGAACCAATGCGCACATATTAATGCCCCAACACCGGCCAACTGCATAAGCTGCTTCAATGAGATCAAACGAAGACTTTTCCTTTTTAATACTGCGTATACCCCAATCCCTACACCTCCTATTAGCACTCGGTAATAGACCGTATTCAGCGCTCCTAAGTCTTCTAAGAGCTTTCCGAATATGCCTGTTAAGCCGAAGACTAATACAGTTATATGAAGAACTAAGAGATTTTTCTGATATTTATTCATTTTCTTCTTTCACTGTTAGTTTGATTCATAGAGCTGAACAATGAAAAATTATTTAAGAAACATCTGATTAACCTTATTTGCAGGAATTTATTCATCTTTTTTTCCAACTTATAGTGCTTTTAGTATCTTCCCCGCAAAACTAATCCTAAAGTATATGGAACGATATAATTTTAATGAGGAATTAACTCCTGGTGTTTTTAGGTTATTGGGAAGAATGCTAATGCCTTCATTCATTATGACTTTGATATTTGTGCTAGTTGTAGCGGGCGCAAGTATGTTTTTAGTTCCTGATTTATCTGCTGAGATCGGTGATCTTAAGACATTTTTCGAGTCTGCAGCAGATTATGAGCCAGATGAATTAAATGGAATTATGGCTGAGAAAATGATAAGTGTTTTCTCTGTTCATATGGGCTCTTTTATCCCTGTGCTTATTCTATTAATACTAGGAGGTTTCATCCTTTATAATTTTAGCTATAACTTAAGCTCCAATGAGGTGGAACATGGGAACAACTCTTTCTCAGGGGCACTTAGCAAGCTGTTTGATAAAAGAATACTTCATTATTTACTCCTTTCAATCATTATGGGCGGACTTTATCAGTTTTTAAATTATTTGGTCCAGATGACAGGGAATACATTTATAATGTTCCCCTTTGCGGTTACTGCCACCCCGGTTTATTATTGGTTTAGTTTGACATACGCAGCCGTAGGCATAGGAAATATGAGTTTTACTCAGGCATTATCGTTTACCCAAAATGAACTTACTATTGGCAGAGTAGCTAAGGTGTTAGGGATATCTATTTTGTTAACTATAGCATTGGTTATGGGTGTTTTAGTAGTAGCGCTTTTAGGAGCATTAATAGCCAATATTCCTTTCGTAGGAGGTTACTTGGCTGGGCTTATAGGAGTCCTCTTATTAACCATATTTAGTACCTTCATATTGGCAGGGTTTACAGGCCTATATTACAGGTATTCTTCTCGTTTAGGGCTTCGGGCAGATGAGCAGTTTATAGTTACTGATTAAGCTCGCAGTGCGAGTCCGTTTAACGCTTCTTATGCGTTGCAACGCGTCTCAGCCAAAACAGGCTTTAATAGTTAACCTTTTATGAAAACGTTAAACACATAAAAAAAGCCTCAACTTTTCGGTTGGGGCTTTTTTAATCACGGTTTTTTAATTTATTTTTTCACAACCTGAGCTCTATAAACATCAGTTTCAGTGGCGATCTCTATAAAGTAAGTTCCGGTTACCAGGTTAGAAACGTTTAGCGTTTCAGTTCCTTGGTTTACTTGGTTGATTTGTCTGATTACTTGTCCTAGACTGTTAAATATTCTTAGCGTTCCTTTAGCAGGCACATCTATAGTCAATTCATTAGCTGCAGGATTTGGATAAACAGAAAGCATCTCTTTTTGATATTCAATTATCGAAAACGGAATTCCGCACGATACTATATCAGCTATATATCTCGGAAGAATTTGGTATCCTTCATTGTAAGGCGAACTATCGTCAAACTGACCACCGATTCCAGTTAAATTGAACTCTCCTTCTGGCGCATCAGTTCCGAATACATCTGTATCAGCGTCTACTCTCATAAGGAAAGTGTTTGTCCCGTCTGTTAGATCTACGTTAAAGCCACTACCGTCATTTATCCACTGAGAAGCATCTACTAATTCGACACACTCTACAATGATTAAGTTACTTTCTGCAAACTCGCTTAATTCTGTAATTACTGTAGGGTTTACTAACGCATTATCAGCAGAGATTAATGCAATAGAAGAAACTGAGATCTGTGTTAGTCCATTGAATTGATCAATAGTCCCTACCACATGAACACTATCACCTTCGTTTACTGCATAGTCAGATACTGGTTCAAAATTAAATACTCCGATTCCATCTGTAGGATCTATTAAAGTAAACTGAACACCAGAAGGTCTCATGTTTACTCCGTATACCACTCCTCTTAGCTCACACTCTAAATCTAAATTAGTAGCTACTCCTTCTGCATCTATAGCTGCAGCTTCTGCTATTTCTAATACTGGGATAAGCGCATCACTAGGATTAATAGTTAAAGTAAACTCACTAGTTATTAAAGAAATTCCGTCTGTAGGGTTCATTAATTCTAGAGTGATAGTTTCTGCTCCTTCATCCATCATGTCATCTACAATAGTCATATCGAACGTTTGTGGTGTATCCATTCCTGCTGGGAATGTCAATGTCAATGGGAATCCTGTTCCGTCAAAATCATCTGGAGAAACGGCTGTTCCACCTGTAAGCATAACCTCTACAGTCATTTCTACATCTAGTGGACTTAATACAGAAACCTCTGCAGTTACGGCTCCTACATCTTCATTTACTGTTAATCCAGCTACAGAGAATGAGATAGAAGGATCAGTATTTACAACACAAGGAATAATTGTATGAGAACCTATATTACTAAAGTCATCTTCATCTAAGACGTTCCACTCGTTTTGAGCAGTAATCCAATCATTATTTCCTTCATTGAATGTTTCCATTCTTACTAAGGTATGGTTTTGAGTTCCATTCTCTACTCCATTTACAGACCATCCACCGTCTATGTCTATTAAAGAAGCCTCACCTATAATGTCTACAATATCACCAGTACTAATTTGTTGTAACGCGAATACATCATCTCCATTACTTAAGTATTGAAATTCTACATCCTTAACCGCTGCTATAGCTGGATCTGCATCTGGATGAGCTATTACGAATACATCACCAGCTCCGAGAGTAGCTCCTCCTAAAATATCATTTGTGAAGTCCCAGGCTTCTGGCGCATCGCATCCATTAGAGCAGTTTACTAATTGATAATCTGCTAACGAGATAGGAAGTTGAGTCGGGTTGTAAATCTCTAATGCTTTATTATTCGCAGACCCCTCTATATATTCTGAGAAGAAAAGTGTACCACACCCTTCAACAGGAAGGCATTCTTGACGAGTAACTTTAATGAAGTTAGAAGATAACTCTAAGCAAATACCGTCAGTTTGTACACCTAAAGCAGGATCTCCAACTTCTATAGTTAAAGGATCTAAAGTGCCCTGGAAACTTAATCCCCATACTCTGCATACTCCAGCTTCTGCTTCATTGAAATCATTAGAATCTCCTTCTAGCACAGCTATAATAATATTGTCCTCATCGGTAACTACATATGCGTAAGAATCGTCTTCCGCTATAGAGTTGTTAGTGAAGGTTAGTAAATCAACCTCTTCATCTAAACATACAACTACATTGTCTCCAGCGTCACTGTTAATTGTTCCGCCATCACAATCAGGGAAACATACGTTTTTAGTGATGGTTAAAAAATTAGAAGCAAAAGAAAGACAGTCGCCATCCGAAGCTATGTCTACTGCATCTTCTCCAATTGATAAAGTCTCAGTATCAATCATTCCGTTATACGCTACTCCATGTATTCTGCAAACTCCTTCTGGAAGAGTAGAAGAGTCTATTATTTCTCCTGTAGATGTCCCAGTTATAATGTTTTCTTCATCAGTTAGAATATAGATGAAGCCATCTCCGGCATTATCAACTACGTCAAAACTAATAAGCTCAATAGCATCATCATCTATACAAAAAGACATTTCAGTCATCGCATTATCAAAAGCCAATGAACCTCCAAAACAGCTAGGAATGTTTGAAACTCCAGGTGATGGAGCTTGAACTAAAAAGTCTGTAGGGCACATAGCAGTTCCACCGTCTGGAACTCTAGAGATGCTTTCTACATCGCCTTCTCCGTTTTCACCTTCATTGTATTGAACTTGACATTCAGCAGCAAGGAATCCTAACAACTCAGCGTCATCATCATCATTGCTATCATAAACCACAAGGTCTATTAAGCCATCTGCATTAGCTAGAGCGCCAATCTCCAAAGCTACGCTAGGGTCTAAGTATAACCCCACAGCATCTTGTCCGTTCTGCAAACCGTTGTCGTCAAAAGTAAGATCTACATTTGGTGTGGCAGCATTACCAACTACGAAGTAACCATCAGAGATTGAGCCCCCAGCTAAATCTATAATATTGTAAATAGCATCACCATTTCCATTGATGAACACAAGAAAGTATCCGTCTAAAGAAGTTTCTTCATCAGCATAAAGCTCCACGAACTCAGCCATATCTGATCCGGGAGTGTTTGAGTCGACTTCATTAATAGTGACTTGAGAAAAGCCCGTCAAACTGAAGAATACAGCTAGAGCAGAAAGTATAAGTGTTTTCATAAATTTTTTTTTTGTTTAAAGGTCAAAGATATTACTTTAATTAGGCGATACTCGAGACTATTCATTAATTTTATCTGAATAAAATCATATCATGAAAGTTCTTTATTGTTTCTTCTTTTTTTCTTTTCTAAATTTTGGCGGGTTATATTCCCAAGTCACAGATTGCACCGCTGATGAAAACTGTGGAGAAGGGGCGACCTTTCCTGTGTTGTGTCCTGAAGTTTTAATAAGCGCTGTGGCAGGAGAGTATTATGAAGAAATTATTAGTATTTACTTACCTAGTGATATTGAGGCGGAGGGAGTATCTACAACCTTAGAAGAAGTGGTTGTCTTATCTATTACAGGTCTTCCTTTCGGAATGGAACTAGTTATAAATGACGATGATTTAACTTTTTATCCCACTCAGGGGGACACATATACTTGTGCTACGCTCTATGGAACACCTTTACTATCTGGTTTTTATGACATAACTATTAATGTTCAAGTTACAGTTGTCGTTTTTGGATTTGAACAAGTGTTTAATCAAGCGTTTGCTGCACCGATTGAGGTATTAGCAGGAGAATCCTCTAATAATAGTTTTACTATCTCCTCCAGTGCTGGATGTGGAAACTTATCTTTAGAATTAAATTCTTTAATTGACGGAAGTCCGAACCCTACAGAGTACTCTTGGGATTTCGGTAATGGGGTCACTAGTTCACAGGCCGTTCCTGAAGCTCAAGATTATGTTGATTCAGGTGACTACAATGTTTCGTTGACTACTACTATTTTTCAATATGAATTAGACCAGTTGGTCCTTAATTCTATTTCAGGGGATGGTGATGGAGATGCTGATGAGGGCTTTGGGTTGTTTAGCCCAGACCCATATTTAGTGATTATAGACGGTAATGGGTCCGTGATTTACACTACAAGCTCTATAGATGATGTGGAGTCAGCTACCTTTTCTGATTTGAATATTTTACTTTCTTCTGAATTCGATGAATTTGTAGTTCAAATTTGGGATTCGGATACGTTTACTGATGATGATTTATTAGGGCAGTTTGTTATTTCAAACCCCTCTGCTGGTACTGGAGCTTTCAATAATAATGGTTCAGGAGGGAGTTATACAATTAGTTATGAGGTTAGTAGCCAGTTTTTTGATGAAGAAGTAGTCTCTATCTTTTCGCTTCCTGACGCTGTGTTACAATTTTCTGAAGAACTCCAAACATTATCAGTTCCTGCCTCAGAAGCCAATGCTTACCAGTGGATATTAAATGGGGAGCCTTTAGGAAATGAAAACCAAAATACCATTGAGTTAGAAACACCAGGGATTTATCAGTGTCAAGTGACGAATGAATTTGGCTGTTCTGTTTTGTCGGAAGAGTATATTCTCTGTCCTAATCTCGGAATAACGTTTGAAGATAACTTTCTAAGTGTATCATCAGGGTTCCAGTCTTATGTTTGGTTTTACAATGGATTAGAACTAGAAAACGAGACAAACAGTGAATTATCCTTTCAAGGAGATGGAAATTACTCAGTTGAAATTACCACTTCATATGGTTGTGTAGTAGATTCAGAGGTTATTTCTGTAGTGGATCGAGTTTCAGAATGGGACTCAATAATTTCACTAAGCATATTTCCCAATCCTGCGACAGACAAATTGATTATTGAATCACCTTTGTTAAAAGAGCCAACTCTTGTTAGAGTGCTTTCGCTTAACGGCCAAGTGGTAATTGTCGAATCAATTAATCCGTCCTCTTCTGGTGAAATTGAGCTTAATATTTCTCATTTATCACCTGGAGCATACGTTATTAGTCTTGAAAATAAAGCTGGAAAACTAGGTAGAACTACATTTATGAAATAACACCAAGTTCTTTTCCTACCTCGGTAAAAGCAGAAATAGCTCGATCTAAATGGTCTTTATCATGTGCCGCGCTAAGCTGAACTCTAATTCTAGCTTGTTCTTTAGGAACTACTGGGTAAAAGAAACCGATTACATAAATACCTTTCTCCAATAATTTGTCAGCCATATTCTGACTCAATTTGGCGTCATATAACATAACAGGCACAATGGCAGAATCTCCATCTTTTATATCAAATCCAGCTGATTTGATTCCTTTTTTGAAGTAGTTCGTGTTCCATTCTAATTTGTCCCTAAGAGATGTGTCATTAGAAATCATATCTAAAACTGTTAAACTAGCTCCCACTATGTTTGGAGCTAGAGAATTAGAGAATAAATATGGGCGTGAGCGCTGACGCAAAAGTTCTATAATTTCTTTTCTTCCTGTAGTAAAACCTCCCATGGCTCCCCCTAAGGCTTTTCCTAGAGTTCCTGTAATAATATCTATTCTTCCCAACACATTTTTCAACTCATGTGTTCCTTTTCCAGTCTTTCCTATAAATCCAGTCGCATGACATTCATCTACCATTACTAGGGCATCATATTTATCTGCTAAATCACATATTTTATCGAGTTGAGCCACATATCCATCCATAGAGAATACGCCATCAGTGACTATAATTTTAAATCGAGCTCCTTCAGCGACTTTAAGCTGGGTCTCTAAATCTGCCATGTCATTGTTAGCATATCTAAATCTTGCTGCTTTGCAAAGCCTAACACCATCTATAATAGACGCATGATTTAAAGAGTCAGAGATGATAGCATCTTCTTTAGTTAATAATGGCTCAAAAACACCTCCGTTAGCATCGAAGGCTGCCGCATAAAGAATAGTGTCTTCACAACCTAAGAATTCAGCTAGCTTGGCCTCTAATTCTTTGTGAATATCTTGTGTACCACATATAAATCTTACAGAGCTCATCCCGAATCCGTGAGAATCTAAAGTGTCTTTAGCTGCTTGAATTACTTTTGGATTATTCGACAGGCCTAGGTAATTGTTAGCACAGAAATTAATCACCTCTTCTCCATTGGATATTTTTATTACGGCTTCTTGGGCAGAAGTAATAATTCTCTCTTTTTTGTATAGGCCTGCTGATTCTATTTCAGCCAATTCAGCTTTTAAGTGGTCTTTTATTTTTCCGTACATAAGATGATGTTTAGTATGCTAATTTAGTAGTGCTGCATTCGATTTGCAACTGCAGTATTGTTTTAATATTCTCTAACCATTAACCCTTCAGAAAACTTTAAAAATTCTTCCAGTACTTTAGGATTTCCTTCACATGAATGAAGGTTGTTTAAGGCTTTATCGAAATATGCTTTAGACATTTTTTCTATGTCTTTATCCACCTCTAATGCAGTGAATAAGCTAAGTGTTTTTTCTACCTTTATCTTAGGTTTTGGTTCTGATTGTAATTTTATAAGCTGTGTTTTTTCAGTTTCCTTAGCCTTAGATAAAGCTTTTAGTGCTAAGTAGGTTTTTTTATTGGCTAGGATATCTCCTCCTTTTTGTTTCCCGACTTTTTCCGTTTGACCGAACGCATCTAAATAGTCATCCCTCAGCTGAAAAGCTATTCCCATATTTAATCCGTAATCATAAATGAGATTCGCATCTTTGTCTGATGCCCCAGCAGTAATAGCTCCCATTTTTAGAGCACAAGCGATCAGTACACTGGTTTTTAGTTTTATCATTTCTATGTACTCCTCTATTGACACATCGTCTCTAGTTTCGAAATCCATATCGAATTGTTGCCCCTCGCACACCTCTATAGCAGTTTGGCTAAACAATTCGTTTAGCGCTTTAATATGTTTGTCTTTAGTTTTAAGAACTAATTGATAAGCCTGAACGAGCATGGCGTCTCCTGATAAAATAGCGGAGTTTGTATTCCATTTCTCATGCACTGTTTCCTGCCCTCTTCTAATAGGAGCATTGTCCATAATGTCATCGTGCATTAGCGAAAAATTATGGAAGACTTCAATAGCTAGTGCAGGAGAAATTATATCCTCTGTTTTTCCTCCAAAAAAGGCA